>CAJICM010000084.1_pt1 | contig 16445 bp, 17 predicted proteins | sample 9199691 | NCBI WGS metagenome assembly CAJICM01 (sample SAMEA7708338, study PRJEB35096) | sediment metagenome | biome: marine neritic benthic zone biome [ENVO:01000025]; feature: sediment [ENVO:00002007]; material: shallow marine sediment [ENVO:03000034] sea grass bed [ENVO_01000059] ...
ACGGCATATTTCGACATCACTGACCTTTTGTCGTTCCTGGATAAATCGCCAATCGTGACCGGTATTCAGCGGGTTCAAGTTGAAGCCATCCTGGCGTTGCAGGGCGGTGAGCAACCTGGCGGAGATTGCAATTGCGCATATTTCGGATCGGATTTCGTCTGGCGGGCCGTGTCGGTCGGGGAGTTTTGCGCCCTCTTCGGGAGAACTGATCTGTCAGACGCAAAATGGCAGGCGCAGGTGTCCAAGTTCATAAATGAGGTCCTCCATGGCGGGGAGGTGGAATTTGCCGCCGGCGACACACTTTATTTTCTGGGAGCCACTTGGGGTATACCGGGGCTGTTTGAATCATTGCGCGACCCTCGCTGTGAAGGTGTGCGATTTGTCTTTTATCTGCATGATATTATTCCGATTAAATTCCCGGAATATTTCACACCAGACTCTGAGGTGATATTTTCCTATTGGATTTTCAACATTTCGTTCTTTGCTACCGCGGTGATTTGCAATTCCCATTCGACCAGGAAGGATTTTGTTGAAAAGACCGGGTTCGATCGACCAACAAGTGTGGTCAATCTGAACATCAAACCGAACTTCGCCTTAACCGATACAAAGTCCTGCCAAGACGATTTCCTGGCCAAAAACGGATTGTCGCCTCAAGCTTATGTGCTTATGGTCGGAACGGTCGAGCCGCGGAAAAATCACATTGCAATCGTCAATGTTTGGACGGATCTCAAGCGGCGGTTTGGTAAAAATTGCCCCAAACTGGTCATTGTCGGTCGAATTGGGTGGAACGCCCGAGATATCTGTCAACATATCGCGATGATGAGCCGGGAAACGGACATCCTGCATTTGCGAAATGTAAGGGATGAGGAACTCGCACAGCTTTACGAGCATTGTTTTTTTACTGTCTACGCCAGTCGATACGAAGGGTGGGGACTGCCGGTCACAGAAAGCCTGGCGTTTGGCAAGGTTTGTGTATCCGGCAACAACTCTTCGCTGCCAGAAGCCGGCCAGGGTCTAACGGTGCTGATGGATGATCGTTCCGAGAGGGATATTGGTGAAAAAGTAAGTAATCTCATCAAAAACCCTGTTCTTGTAAGCAAACAGGAAAAGCGCATCCGATCTAAGGTCCGTTTCAAAACGTGGCTGGATTTTGGTTGTGAAATTCGCGCAATCGAATCGGTGTTGCCAAGCGTTTCGGTGAGCACAGTTCCGACAATAGATCCGGACACATCCTACTGGTTTGGTCGTGGCAAGTGGTCCAATGCATTTTCAGGAAATACGCCGGGCGAGTTGCTGAGAACCGGACCCGGCTGGCGTCCTGCGGAAGACTGGGGAAGTTGGTGCAATTCACAGAAATCCGAAATCCTTTTCGGTCTTTCGTCGGACGGCGACTATGACTGTTATCTCCTGGTAGTCGGTCCGCCCGGCGGTGCCAAATTACGCCTGGTTTCTGGAAATGGCCCAATTTGGGAAGGCTTGGTGGTGAAGCAGAAACTGATTTGGGGCCGGTTGGGAATGATAACTGCAGGTGAGCAAGTCCGGCTTGAGGTTCAGTGTGAGGAGTTGGCGGAACCTTCGCGTTGGCCCACCCCTCCTGCCGGACCAACCTTTGGCGCGGGTTGGATCGCGATGCGGGTTCAACATCGAGAGGATGAAGGGGCTTGTACGAATGAGAATCACAAAACTCTTTCAGTTCTGCGAGAATTTTTGGAACTCAACAAGGAAGACTGAAGCACTGAAAGTGTTCTTGCAACCTGTGTATCTGCGATGTTTTTCGGGAATGCATTTTGCTAACGGAATGGGAAATTCAGATGCCGCTCCTCGCCTTGACCTGTCTTTCGTATTCAGCCCGCCATTCATTGCGACGCGCTAGTATAGCCGCATCGATTTCAGAATCCTGCAGATAGAAACTTTCCGGGACTTCCTTGTCGTACATATGGGCATGGGCATGCCTGCCCTGCTTGAAAATAGTCGCGTCGGAATGCGTCCCAAACTCTCCAATATACCTGGCCAGGCAAACGAAGGTTGAGACGCGCGTGCAATCAAGTAAATTTGTTGCAACATCTTTCGCAGAATCCTGCGACGTTGCAAACTTGGTTATTCCCCATTCTTGAAACATCTCTCGAATTACCTTGTGGGGTCTCTGGCGGTAGTCGTGACCACAGACTATTTCATAGTATGGCGCAAGCAGTGGTTGCATGGCTTTCCAGTGAGATTGTCTTAGGGAAAAACCCCACATATGGTTCATTTTGACAATCGAATGCTTGTTCTTTTCCTGCTGGAATATCGGAGCTTCGTTACTACCGTATGCATTGAAATAGGCAATTCTTGGTTGTTTTGCGAAACTCTGTTTCAGCCGATCCAGTGTATGTAAGTAGTTCTTGGACAGAACGAGATCGTCTTCGAAAAAATATGCAAAGGGAGCGTCAAGCGTCAAAAAAGCAAATTTTTCAGCCCGCAGGAAGTTTTCGCAAATACCGATGTTTTTCCTTGAAACATGGGCACGACCTTTAGGAAATAGTTTTTGGAACATTGTCACACATGCCACAACATCCCAGTCTTCGGCTTTTCTGATTCCGCTATATGCATTGACGGCACCGTCCTGAAACAGATGAATTCGCCTTTCATCAATCTCGGGGACCTGGTTGCGAAGACTCTCCAGCACTTGTTCCAGATATGCTGGCCGGTTGAGTGAAAGCAAGATAATCGGAGGTGCTTGCCGGTAATCAACTGCCTGTTCTGTTGCTGCGGACCGTTTTACTCCTAGAGACGGCATAACGGTTGGCTCTCTCATTCCGATCGATTGTGGTGTTCAAGTTACGAATCTGGTTTGCGATTGTTCAGGCCAAGACGGAACAAGTTGATACGGCGGGTGTCCGGAAATCGTATTATCACTATATTGGCGAATACTGAATCTCTTTATTTCTTGCCGCCACTATTGATTAGATCAACAGCGACGCCACCCGGTAAAACTGCTGTCCGGCTGAAGCGGAAAATGCAAAAATGGTATGTTCGGCGATCTGTTCTCAGTTTGGCTAAAAAGTTAAGCCTACGGCATCCAATTTGTTTGGAATTGTGGCATATTGGCCACTAATTCGGGTTGGCGAGAGGTATTGAATCCTTGGCAGAATGCTATTCTGGTAACAAAAAATCCGCATCCACAACCCATGAGAGGTCATTGGACAAGGCGGTTTATTTTGACATTACCTCAATATTGGAATTTTTGAAAAAGTCACCCACTGTTACCGGGCTTGAGCGGGTTCAGGTAGATACCATTCTGGCGCAGGAAGCTGAACCCGACCTGACTGACAACAGCGCTTGCATTGTCTTCGGCCCGGATTTCAAATGGCGGGCTGTCTCGATCAAGGATTTCTGCCGGGTATTCGGGCAACTAGATCTGGCAGACAATTCGTGGCGGGCCAAGATATCCGCCTTCAACCGGAAGATTTTCAATAGTGATGCAGTTGCATTCGCATCCGGAGATGTTTTGTATTTCCTCCGCGCCAGTTGGAGCACCGGCGGATATTTCGAGTCGCTTCACGACCTGCGACGTAGCGGAGTGCGGTGCATCTTTTACATGCATGACACGATTCCATTGAAGTTTCCGCAATATTTCACGCCTGGCGCGGAGACGATATTCTCTTACTGGATTTACAATATTGCTGTGCTCGCAGACGCTGTAATCTGTAACTCGGAAGCGACCAGAAACGATTTTCTGGCGCTGACCGGTTTCAATCGAGCGACCCAGGTTGTCAATTTGAACATCAAACCGCTTTTCGCCGGTGCGAATGCACACGAAGCGCATGGCAATGCGCTGGTCGATCACGGGCTGTCAACGGGCAGTTTCGTGCTGATGGTCGGTACGGTAGAGCCACGCAAGAATCACGTCATGATAACCCGTATCTGGAACAGGTTAGGCCGGCGTTTTGGCAGTTCCTCTCCCAAACTCGTCATAGTCGGGCGCATCGGGTGGAATGCAAAAACCATTCTCAGGCATATCGAGCTGATGAACTCATCCGGAAATATCGTGCATCTGACGGGCATCAGGGACAATCAACTCGCGCAGCTGTATCGGCGTTGTTTTTTCACAGTCTACGCAAGCCGCTATGAAGGATGGGGACTTCCGATTACGGAAAGCCTGGCATTTGGGAAAGTATGTGTCAGCAGTGACAATTCCTCTCTTCCCGAAGCCGGGCAGGGCCTGACGATGATGGTCGAGGATGGCAATGAAAAAGCTTTCGAGGCGAAACTGCTTGAGCTGGTCGAGCATCCCGCGCTTGTTCGCAAGCAGGAAGAACGGATTCGATCCCGGGCCGGTTTCAAGTCCTGGTTGAGCTTCTGTCGCCAGATTCGGGCTGTCGAAGCAATGATGAAACCAACGACTAATAGTTTGATTCCAGTGGTGGAGCCGAACACATCCTACTGGTTTGGGCGTGGCCGACAGCCAAATGCTTTGGCTGCAAACATGCCCGGAGAAATTCTCCGGTCCGGATCAGGTTGGCTTCTGCCGGCAGACTGGGGTGTGTGGAACAACGAGCGACAGTCCAGCGTCGTATTCGCTTTAGGCGAGGACGGGGATTTCGACTGCTATGTTCTGGTCATGGGGCCATCGGGGGGAGCCAAAATGGTCTTGTCCTGTGAAGACGCTATACTCTGGCAGGGGAACGTGAAAGAACAAAAATTGATCTGGGGTCGCTTGGCAGGTGTAACGGCGAACAAACTAATTCGACTAAGTATCGTGTCCGAACCACTGCTTGAGCCCACCACTCAAGAGCAGGCGGCTATGGTGGGCTGGATTGCCATGCGACTTCTGCACCGCCCGGTTGAGGGTGCTGAAAACAGCGAAAGTCTCCAGACGCTATCGGTTCTTCAGGCGTTTATGCAACCGGAGAGAGCCGGTTGAGGTAGTGGCAAAGTGAACAGCCGTTTCAGATCGCTCGCGCGGGTTCAGTCAGCTTTACCTGTTTTGGCGTCACCGTGCCTGCCGTTGCCGCGCTGGTGGAGATCGACATGGTTGATCGGCGGCCATAAAGATGATCCGCAAGGCCTCATACAAGGTCGTGGCTTCAAATTTCGGCAAATTCCTCGAAATCATCCGCCGGTTGAGCCGGATCTTGAGCAGGAGGGTTGTCGCGATCATTTTCCTTGTTGCCAGAAGGCGTACGGCCGATCCTGTCGCGCAGCGATTTAAGGTCGACAAACTGGTCTGCCTGACGGCGCAGCTCATCGGCTATCATCGGCGGACGGATTGCCATTGAGGAGATCACGGTTACCCGACAGCCCTTGGACTGGGCAGCTTCAACCAGCGAACGAAAATCGCCGTCGCCTGAGAACAACACTATATGGTCCAGCGACGGGCAAAGCTGCATGATGTCTACCGCAATTTCGATGTCCATATTGCCCTTGACCTTGCGCCTGCCGGCAGCATCGGTGAATTCCTTGGCCGGTTTGGTCACTACCATGAAGCCGTTGTAGTCAAGCCAGTCGATCAGCGGGCGGATCGGCGAGTAATCTGCATCGTCCAGGAGTGCTGTGTAATAGATCGCCCGGGTCAGTCTGGTGCCGTCTTCAAATATCTTCAGCATATTCTTGTAGTCGATATCGAATCCCAGCGCTTTGGCGGTGGCGTACAGATTGGATCCGTCAATAAACAGGGCCGTTCGTTCATCTTTGTAAAGGCGCATATCAAATCTCCTGATACTGAAAATGAATTTGTAAAATGGATGACCGCAATAATGTCTTCAAATTGTGGTTGCGGGTGTGCCACAAGACATTGATTGACGCAAACGGGAATGGCGCAGCAGTATGATTTTGATCGGATTGGGCAGTAATATGACGGGTCCATGGGGGGCGCCGAAGGACTGCATCGGCCGAGCGCTGCTATTAATGAACGAGCATCCGTTGAAATTGGTCAAAGCATCCTCGCTTATAGAGACCACGCCGTTTGGAAAGCAGAACCAGCCAACCTACATCAACGCAGTTGCACGGATCAAAACACATCTATCGGCCCCGGGTTTGCTGCAGGCGCTGCGCGGTATGGAACGTGCAGCCGGGCGTAAACGTCGGGAACGCTGGGGAGAGAGAACGCTGGATCTCGATATACTGGATTTCAATGGCGTCGTTGTGGAAGACGGTATTGAGCAAACCGTTGAAGCGGAACTGGTACTTCCCCACCCGGCTATCTCTGAACGGGAGTTTGTACTCGTACCCATTGTAGAAATTGCCCCACGCTGGAAGCATCCGGTAACGGGTTTGACTGCAGGAAAAATGCTGGCTGCGCTGAACACAGACCAGGGTGGCAGAGTAATCAGCGATGGAGCTAGTGCTTGAACAGCCAGACTCACTTGCTCCTGGCATCAGGTTTGCTCACCAAGCGGGGCGAAAAGGCGCGCAATATAGCTGTTGTTGCCGGCGCTGTTCTGCCGGATTTGCCGGTATATGCCTTGTATGCCATCGCCAGCGCCTTGGGATACACCAGTCAGCAGGTTTTTGACGATTTCTATTTCCGCGAGGAAATGCGCAATCTGATGGGATTGTTCAATTCGTTCTTTGTGGCAGCAACCATGGCGGTGGTGGGGTGGTTTTTCCTTGAGAAGTGGTGGGGTTGGCCGTTGCTTTTCTTTGCCGCGGCCATGGCGGTTCATGCTGCAACTGACATGCCGGTGCATGTGGACGATGGCCACCGTCACTTTTGGCCATTCAGCACAGTTGTTTTCAGTTCACCATTGTCCTACTGGGACCGCTCACATCACGGTGGTGTTGTTTCGCTGGTCGAAATGGCTCTTGGTATCATATGTGCGATTGTTGTGTGGCGGCGGTTTTCCTCAATTTGGATCAGGGCTTTGTGCGCATCGGCAATTGCTGCATATATTGCCATTCCCGCTTACTGGTTTTGGATATTTGCATAGATGCTGGCCCTGTTTTTTGAAGTGTTGCCCAAGCCCGGCCATGAAGATCATTACTTTCGCCACGTCGGCAAGCTCAGACCCATCCTGAGCGAACACCCGGGCATGACATGGCTGGATCGGTTCAAGTCGTTGTCACGCAAGCAGGTGATCCTGTCACATCAATTGTGGGAAGATGACGCAGCGATTGTCAGGTGGCGCCAGGACGAGCAGCATCAAAGATCGCAAAGGGCAGGCCGCTACAAGCATTTTGAGGACTACCGCATTCGTATTGCTGAGTTGTTTTTACGTGTGGAGCAGGGCAGACCCATTGAGCAACTTCAAACCGGTGCGGGCACAACGGGCAGTTATATTGTAGCGGGGCACAGCAATGGAAATGTGATGGAAGGATTCGACGAGAGTTTCGCTAGCGTGAATATTGATGGAGCATATGTTGGGCTGTCTTCAGTTGCCAAGGAGACAGATGCCAGCTGTCTGGTGAAACAAATGTCGAATGATAAATGCATGAATTGGGGATTTGCGGCGCAAGTGATCCGGGACTATGGCATGTTCGAACGCGACCAGGCGCCACAGGATTATCCACCTGTGGGGTCCGGAAACGGGTGAGCGGCTGAAGGCCAGAACAATGGTGGGACGGCGAATGATCAGCATGCCTTCATACTGCGAACCTGCTGGTCAATTCCAATTGGTGGCCGATCTCAATTGGCCAAATCACTGTGTTGTAAACCAAAATTAGAACTGTCTGCGGCAAGCACACACTTGCTTTCTTGCATTTGTGCCACTAAAAGCCCAAATCAGTTCCATTGATAATACTATTTGTAAGGATCCAAGCTTCATGGCACGCGTTACCGTTGAAGACTGCATCGAAAAACTGCCGAACCGGTTTGAACTGGTTCTGATGTCTGCGCACCGCGCTCGCATGATCTCGCAAGGAGCGCCTTTGACGCTCGATCGCGACAATGACAAAAACCCGGTTGTGGCCTTGCGTGAGATTGGTGACAGCACAATCGACGTGGAAGACCTGCGCGAAGATTATGTTCATTCCATGCAGAAGCATGTTGAAGTGGATGAACCGGAAGAGAGTGCTGTACCGCTGCTGCTTGCCGGAAATGAGCCGGATCAGGCGGAGCCTGCGCCAACCGAGCAGGATGGTCAGGACGGTTATGACCGTATGAGCGAAGACGATTTGCTGCGCGGTCTCGAGGGCCTGCCACCGGCAGAAAGCCCCGGTTCACAGCGGTCAGGTTACTGACAACTCACTCAAGATTTTCCCGATTTTCAGCCGGAGCAACCAACGTTGCTCCGGTTGTTTTGTTTCCGGCTTGCGACAGTGTCTGTTACACTGGTTCAATTTTGAGATTTCAAATGGATGAATTGACCAGGCATGATGCGTCAGTACGAGTTGGTTGAGCGGGTCACGAGCTATGATCCGGACGCGAATGAAGCCATGCTCAACAAGGCTTATGTTTACGCCATGAAGGCGCACGGCCACCAGGTCAGGGCGTCAGGTGATCCCTACTTCACTCATCCGCTGGAAGTAGCTGCCATTCTAACTGAGATGAAGCTGGATGACGCAACCATTGCGGCTGCCCTCCTGCATGACGTTGTGGAAGACACCCAATCAACGCTTGTTGAAATCGAACAGTTGTTTGGTGGAGAGATTTCCGAACTGGTGGAAGGACTCACCAAGATCAAACGACTGGATCTGATTTCCAAAGAAGCTGCCCAGGCGGAGAACCTGCGCAAGCTCCTCTTGGCCATGTCGCGTGATGCGCGAGTATTGCTGGTGAAACTGGCTGACCGGTTGCACAATATGCGTACACTGCATCACGTAAAACCGGAAAAGCGGGCACGCATTGCCAAAGAGACGATGGAGATCTACGCGCCGCTGGCCGGGCGGATGGGTATGCACTCCATGCGCGAAGAACTGGACGATATAGCCTTTCAGGCACTGTATCCTGAAGCGCGCGACGGCATCATGAAGCGACTGGAAACTTTGAGGGCCGAATCCGGTGACATTCTGACCAATATTGAAGACCGGCTCACGGCACAGTTGGCCGAACATGGGATTAAAGCTTATGTGTCCGGCCGGGAGAAGAAACCCTATTCAATTTGGCGCAAAATGCAGCGCAAACATTTATCGCTTGGTCAGTTGTCGGACATTTTCGGGTTTCGCATCATCGTTGCAAGCGAAGTAGAATGCTATCAGGCGTTGGGCGTTGCCCACATGGCCTGGCGGGTTGTGCCGGGCAGGTTCAAGGACTATATCTCCAATCCGAAACAGAACGACTATCGCTCAATTCATACAACGGTCATTGGACCGCATCGCAAACGTGTGGAACTGCAAATCAGAACACAGGCGATGGACGACATTGCCGAGCGTGGCGTGGCTGCTCACAGTTTCTACAAGGATATTGCAGATCCGATGTCGGCAGAACGCGGGCTTAGGCTGCCGCATGGAGATTCCAATTCTTTCAGATGGTTGCGATCGCTGGTTGAAACGCTTGCTGAAGGCGATAATCCCGGGGAATTCCTGGAAAGCACACGCCTGGAACTTTTTGCTGATCAGGTTTTTTGTTTCACCCCGAAAGGCGCATTGATCGCGCTGCCCAAAGGAGCAAACGCTATTGATTTCGCCTATGCCGTGCATACCGACATCGGCAATTCCTGCGTCGGATGCCGGATAAATGGCCGGCACGCGCCATTGATGACCGAGTTGGCCAATGGCGATGAAGTTGACATTATAAGGTCGCAAGCCCAAACGCCGCCGGCCGCCTGGGAAAAGGTTGTTCATACAGGCAAGGCCAGAGCTGCTATCAGGCGGGCGACCCGCAATGCTGTGCGGGCGCAATATGCCGGGCTGGGCCAGGAAATAATTGAACGCCATCTTGCTCGTTTTGGCGCTGTCTACAGCACCAAGAAGTTTGGCGAAGCGCTTCGGAAACTTGGCATTTCCTCGACTGAAGATGGTCTGGCGGCAATTGGGCGCAGTGAATTGGCTGCGCGTGATGTGATGAAAGCAATGGGATTCGAAGACGAGCGTGTGGTGCCAAAACGTGATGTCCGAAAGCCCCGGGCAACTCAGCAAAACGGCAATGCCCCATCCATTCCAGTGCGGGGAGTCAACCGTGATCTGCCGTTGAAAATTGACAGCTCTACGGGCGCTGTCCCCGGTGAGCGGATCGTCGGCATTCTGAAGCCGGGTGAGGGAATTACAGTGTATCCAATATTCTCGGCAGCTTTGCAGGAATTTGATGACGAACCGGATCTTTGGGTCGACCTTGCCTGGGATGAAGATTCGGCGACTGATTTTTATCCGGCACGATTAAATGTCGTATTGCACAACGAGGTGGGTGCACTGGGTCAGCTCACCCAGACGGTTGCCGAGGGCGGCGCTAATATTGAGAACCTGCAAATGACAGATCGCGCACGAGATTTTTACAATATTGACCTCACCGTTGAGGTTGAAGATGTCCGGCATCTCAATCAGATTGTGAACGAACTTGGCCGAAAACCGTTGATTTCTACGGTCGTTCGCGCCACAGGTTCTGACTGACAATTGCCGTATTTTCGGCTCAACTGTGAAAACTCAAAGAAACGGTGGCTTTGATGCTTACAAAAGACGAGGTGCTTGACGAGTTTCGAGCCGCGGGAGCGTTGCTGGACGGACACTTCATTTTGTCATCAGGCTTGCACAGCTCCAGGTACCTGCAGTGTGCACGAGTACTGATGGATGCGCAGCGGGCAGAACGGTTGTGTGCGACCCTTGCGCAGAAAATTGATGCTGCGGCTTTCGGCGGGTTTGATATGGTGGTGTCGCCCGCCATGGGCGGCGTAGTTGTTGGATATGAGATGGGACGCCAACTGAAGGTGCCGGCAATGTTTTGTGAACGTGTCGATGGTACTTTGGTATTTCGGCGCGGCTTTGTGATTGAGCCAGGGATGCGGTGCATAATGGTTGAGGACATAGTTACAACGGGACTTTCATCGCGCGAGTGTATTGCAGCGATTTCAGAGGCGGGTGGTGAAACCGTAGGGGCAGCGTGCCTGATTGACAGGTCGGGAGGTAAGGCGGATTTGGGCGTGTCACTGGTGTCACTACTGCAACTTGAGGTGCCAACTTTTGAGGCCGACAAGTTGCCGCCGGAACTCGCTGCACTGGAAGCTGTCAAGCCGGGAAGTCGCGACCTGAAGGCCTAGGGCATTCTCGGGGAGTGTATATGTCGGGTGTGTTTAAAGCATGATTTTGAAACGGCGCAAATCGATTGGTTGGATCAAGAAGGTCAGAAACCTTTTCTGGCCCGAGATCGGGTTCCAACGCGCGGTGAAGTACATTTCACATAAGGTGAACCGGATTTCGGGGTCACCACATGCCATCGCGCTGGGGTTCGCAGCCGGCACTTTTGCATCTTTTACGCCACTGGTCGGTTTTCATTTTGTTGTGGCTGCTCTTATTGCGTGGGTGGTTGGCGGCAACCTGCTTGCATCGGCAATTGGCACGTCGGTTGGCAATCCACTTACTTTTCCCTTTATCTGGTTCGCAACACATAATACCGGCAGTTTCTTGTTGGGGCAGGAAGGCCGTGAAGAAATTGCAATCGCAGTGCCTGATGCAGGTATGAAACTGTTGTTCACAAATCCCGCGAGCTTCTTTGCGGAGTTGTGGGCCGGTTTGGAACCTGTGTTTTTCCCGATGTGTGTCGGTTCAATTCCATTGGGGCTTTCGAGCGGGATTGTTGCTTATCTCATTTTGAAACCTGCCGTTGCCAAATATAAGGCACGCCGCAAAAAATTGCGTGAAAGAAGGTTGGCCGAGTTGCGGAATCGCCAGAAGTCTCAGGCAACCCCACAACAAGGTGTCGGTACATGATCCTGGGTGTTGGCAATGACATGATCGATATCCGGCGCATCGAGAACACACTGGAAAAGTTCGGTGACAGATTTGTCTCGAGAGTGTTTACGGATATCGAAAAGGCAAAATCAGACCGTCGTGCTCAGCGTGCGGCATCCTATGCCAAACGGTTTGCCGCCAAAGAGGCGTGCTCAAAGGCGCTGGGAACGGGCTTCAGGAAGGGAGTTTTCTGGCGGGATATGGGTGTGGTCAACCTGCCAAGTGGCCGTCCTACCATGGTTTTGACAGGCGGGGCAGCGCAACATCTGGAAACCCTCGTACCTGACGGGCACAGACCTGATATCCATCTCACCATAACAGATGACTTTCCCTACGCTCAGGCAATTGTAATTATATCGTGCCTTGCAGTAGTTGGAACCTGAACTGCAGAAGAATTCGCCGACAGTTGCAATTTGTCCAATAAACTGCGACATGACTGTCAAATCGCGCGGCGAAAATGAATCGGGCGGGTACGTCCCGGCAGAAAGTGGTGAGGCGAGCAAATGTCTTCCGAAGTGGAGCGTTCACGCAAGAAAACCGAAGATAGTGGTTGGGAGACCGTAAAGGTCATAGTCCAGGCATTGTTGATTGCTTTCGTGGTGCGCACATTTTTCTTTCAGCCGTTTAATATTCCATCTGAATCAATGGTGCCGACTTTGAGGGTTGGAGATTACTTGTTCGTCAACAAGCTGTCTTACGGGTACTCGAAGTATTCTTTCAATTTTGCGTTTGGACTGTTTGGCAACAATCTCTTCAAGTTCGGACCAGTACCCATAGAAGGCAGAATGTTTGGCGATACGCCTGAGCGCGGTGACGTGGTTGTGTTCAAGTTGCCACTGGATAATGAAACTGATTACATCAAGCGGGTGATCGGATTGCCCGGCGACGAGATACAGATGATTGACGGAATGCTTCACATCAATGGTGAAGCGGTCAAACGCAAACAGGTTGAGGATTTTGTCAACCCGGACAGGGGTAACTCTCCGCGCGCGAAACGATATATAGAAACGCTGCCCAATGGTGTCAGTTATTCGACATTGGATATTTATAATGGCCAGGCTGACAACACCCAGGTCTATACCGTTCCAGAGGGTCATTATTTCATGATGGGCGATAATCGAGACAATTCGACGGATTCCCGCTTCCTCAACGATGTTGGATTTGTTCCGTATGAAAACCTGGTGGGCAAATCCACCATTTTGTTCTTCTCTCATGGACCTGAAGGCGCTTTCTGGGAAGTCTGGAAATGGCCCACCAATATTCGCTGGAGCCGAATTTTCAATTCTGTCGAATGACCGCGCGGCGTGAGGCAGTTGCCGCATTGACTGAGCGGTTGGGTTATGCCTTTCAGGATGAGCAGTTGTTCGAGCAGGCCCTGACACATGCAAGCGGGGCAAAGTCCAAGGTATCAAGCAGCAACGAACGTCTCGAGTTTCTCGGAGACAGGGTGCTCGGACTGGTTGTGGCACAACTGTTGTACGAGCGCCATGAGGACGTGCCGGAAGGGGATTTGGCGCGGATGCTCAATTCGCTGGTGCGACGCCAGACGTGTGCGAAAATTGGCAAAAACCTGGGTATTCCGGATGCGCTGGTGATGGCTGGCAAAGGAGCGAAGCGCACTATTGTTACGGACAATATAATCGGAGATGCCTGCGAGGCGCTCATTGCAGCTGTATACCTTGACGGTGGCCTGGAAGCAGCCCGCAAGGTCATTTCGCAGCATTGGGCGGGTTTTCTGGAACAAGCGCCTGACTTGCGCAAGGACGCCAAGTCCTCTTTGCAGGAGTGGGCAGCAGCCAGTTCGCTGGAAATGCCGTCGTATGAGACAATTGCGACGACCGGCCCTGATCATGCACCAGAGTTCAAGGTTGAACTGACGGTTGAGGGGCGTGAACCGGCACAGGGTGTATCGTCTACCAGGCGCATGGCTGAACAGGTAGCGGCGGCGGCGTTTCTTCGCCGCGAGAGGATATGGCGATGACAGATAGGTCAACCGAGGCCGCACCGCCTGCGAACGTGGAGCAAACCAGTTGCGGTTTCGTTGCCCTGATAGGAGCACCGAATGCCGGCAAGTCAACATTACTGAACCAGCTCGTTGGTTCAAAAATTTCAATCGTTACCCATAAGGTACAGACCACACGAGCCCGTATCCGCGCCATTGCACTTGATGGAGCCGCCCAGATCATTTTCGTCGATACGCCGGGTATCTTTTCGCCCAAGCGGAAACTGGATGAAGAGATGGTTCACGCGGCCTGGGCAGGCGCTTGCGATGCTGATGCTACGGTTTTGCTGGTCGGGGCACGCGACGGCCTGAACCAAGACAATGTGCGGATCATAGAAGGGCTGGAAGCAAACGGTGTAAAAGCAATTCTGGCAATCAACAAGATTGACCTGGTGCCGCACGAGAGCCTGCTGCAACTGGCTGAGGAACTGAATGCACGCTATCCGTTTACTGACACGTTCATGATTTCAGCGCTTAAGGGACATGGAGTGGCAGACCTGCGATCGGCGCTGGCCAGTAAAATGCCGAAGGGCCCATGGCTTTATCCGGAAGACCAGATTGCCGATGTTCCATTGCGCATGCTGGCATCGGAAATCACTCGCGAAAAGCTGTACCTGCGGTTGCATGACGAGTTGCCCTATGCTTCGACGGTGGAGACGGAGAAATGGACCGAGAAAAAGGACGGCTCGGTGCGTATCGAACAGGTCATTTACGTCGAGCGTGACAGCCAGAAAAAAATTGTGCTTGGCAAAAACGGCCAGACAATAAAGAAGATCGGTCAGGCAGCACGTGAGGAGATTTCTGATACCATCGGTCAGACGGCGCATTTGTTCCTGTTTGTAAAGGTGCGTGAAAAGTGGGCCTCTGATCCGGAACGTCTGCGCATGATGGGTCTGGAGCCGCGCTAGGGCGAACTGGGTTCATCCAAGCTTATGAATTTTCTCTAGAGCCCTGGAATCATTCAGCTTTATGGTTTTTGATTGATTGAATCAAAACCGCGCACTATCTCTTTGTTGTCGCATTTCTTTTTCACAGGAGCGGTGCCCACTTTCGTGAAAAATGCACTAGTATCTGTCAACGGGATCCAGGTGAACACTTATGGAATGGCAAGGCGACGGTCTCATTCTGAACACCCGCCGGCATGGTGAAACCTCGGTTATTGTTGATGTCCTGACCAGGGACAGGGGCCGTCATACGGGGCTGGTACGCGGTGGCCGCTCACGCACCATGCGACCGGTGCTGCAGCCAGGCAACCTGGTGCACGTGGTCTGGCGGGCCCGTCTTGAAGACCATTTGGGCGCCTTTACTGTTGATCCGCACCGCATGGTGGTGGCGGGAATAATTGATGACGTTCATCGGCTTGCTGCCCTCACAACTGTCACAACACTGGCCAGCCTGTTGCCGGAAAGGGAGCCCCATCCGAGAATTTATGACGCTTCTTTGCTGCTGATCGAGCAATTGCAGGATGACGCAGTGTGGCCGGCTGTTCTGGTGAAATGGGAAATGGGATTGCTGGAAGAACTGGGTTTCGGTCTGGATCTGGGCAAATGCGCTGCCAGCGGTGAGACGACCGGACTTACTCATGTTTCGCCGCGCACAGGCCGAGCCGTTTGCGCGCGTGAAGCAGAACCATGGAAGGACAAATTGTTGGCGTTGCCGGCGTTTGTTGCCGGACCGTCCGGGGCGCCGACCAGCGCGGAAGTCGTGCAGGGCATGAAATTGACCGGACATTTTCTGGCGCGGCATATCTTCGAGCCGCGTGGCATTTCAGTACCGGAGCAGCGACAACGCATTGTGCGCTGGTTGGATCAACGGCCCTGATTGCCGGGAGTGGCGCGGGGCTGACTGGACCAAACCGGCAACTCGCTGCAACGCGCACTTCGTCTCATTGCCGAAAGCTGGTCAGGTGATACAACGACCCAAATTCTTCATGTCAAAGGGAGCATAAGCCAATGCTTGGAAGATTGAATCATGTAGCCATTGCAGTGCCGGATCTTGCAGCTGGCTGCCAGGTGTACAAGACCATGCTTGGAGCAAACGTATCAGAACCGCAGGCTGAAGTTGAACATGGTGTCACCGTGGTGTTTGTGGAACTGCCGAATACGAAAATCGAGCTTCTCGAACCTCTGGGAGCGAACTCACCAATTCAGGCATTCCTGGACAAAAACCCCTCCGGCGGAATTCATCATGTGTGCTATGAGGTTGAGGACATCATTGCAGCGCGTGATCACTTGAAGGCTGAAGGTGCACGGGTGCTCGGTGACGGCGAACCGAAGTCCGGGGCGCATGGCAAGCCGGTGCTGTTTCTGCATCCGAAGGATTTCTGCGGCACGCTGGTCGAGCTGGAGCAGGCCTGATGATCGTCGATTTTTTCACCGGATTTGCGGTGTATTTCATTATCTGGTGGCTGGTACTGTTTACTGTGTTGCCGTTCGGTGTGAAATCAGCTCATGAAGAAGGAGCAGCTGTAGAACTGGGACATGAACCGGCGGCACCAGTGCGGCCGCGTCTCGTGATCAAGTTTGTGCAGACCACGATCATTGCCCTGTTTGTGTATGGCTTTTACTACTGGCTTGTATACTACAGCGGTATTTCGTTGGATGACTTCCCGTTTATGCCTGATCTTCCCAGGGTCTAGGGTCAGGAC
>CAJICM010000091.1_pt1 | contig 16342 bp, 16 predicted proteins | sample 9199691 | NCBI WGS metagenome assembly CAJICM01 (sample SAMEA7708338, study PRJEB35096) | sediment metagenome | biome: marine neritic benthic zone biome [ENVO:01000025]; feature: sediment [ENVO:00002007]; material: shallow marine sediment [ENVO:03000034] sea grass bed [ENVO_01000059] ...
AGTCCGATTACAGAAATTTCTGACATTGATGTCTCCTTAGAAGGTTGAGCAACCGCGAAACCCTATGGCCGGCGGCCAACCCTATTTGCCTAACCAAGATCAGCACGGAGTGAAAGGCGCGATTTGTCAATTGGTCCGATGTCGGCACATTTTCACCGGTCTAACGGGCACCGAAACGAGTCAGGTTTCGGGGGTATTACAGACGATTTCGACAAAAGAGTCCGAAGTTGGGGGTATGGTCTTGCCCACTTTTGGTGGACGGTTCAGATTTAACCAACGAATGTCCGTTTCAGGGCGTCCCGTTCAGGACCTTGAAGATGCCTACTCATCTCGTTTGGCAAGCTGATTTTCAAAATCCATCTGGATTGCTTTCAACTCCTTGATGGCGGCACGGATGTTTGAGCTGTCAGTAACACTTACCTCGACACGTTTACCGACCCTCGTTAGTTGCTGCCGCGTCTTGTGGTGCTTCTCGGAAATAAAATCGCCAAGCTGATAGACCTGGACCGGTCGGGCAAAGCCCTTCGGTGTAATCTGCTCCACAGGAACGCTGTCGACTGTGGATTCGATGAGATTGTAGGTATTGTCATCGATATATATTGCGTCGGGTGGAGCGATACCTTGCAATCGCGCTGCCAGGTTTACGGGACTGCCAAGAATGGTGTAGTCAAGCCGCTGCTCTGAGCCGAAGTCACCAACGGTACAAAAACCCGAAGTGATCCCCATGCGAACATGCATACCTTTTGCGGCTCCAAGTTTTTGCCAGTGTTTTTGAAGTTCCTGGACGCGATTTTGCATTCTGATCGCCATTTCACAGCAGTTTATCGCATCGGCTACCTCTCCCCGGGTTTCGGGGTCACCGAAGAAGACCAGTATCGCGTCTCCGATGAACTTGTCGATTGTTCCGCCGCATTCAAGGGCAATTGACGCCATCTCCGAAAGGTAGGAATTCACAATTGTTGCCAGGCGCTCCGGCTCCATTGTGTCACTAAGATCCGTGAACTGCACGATGTCAGAGAAGAAAACGGTCAGGTTTTTGCGCGAGTAGCTTCGGCGTTCGTTGCTTTCCTCGTCAAAGATGCTCTGATAGACCTGCGGAGACAGATATTGGGCAAGACGGCTGGCCAGGTTTTCCAACCTGTTGCTTTTCTCTTCGATTATCTCCTGTTGTTTAAGTTTTTGATCGAGCAGCAGTTCTCGCTCTTTCTTCAGGTTCCACTCATTTGTGCGATCCACAAACTGGCCCTGGATTCCATTCAAATATGTAAAGCCGTCATCTTGCGTCTTGGCCGACAGCAGAGAGTAAACCCTCTCTTCGCCATCGATACTGATGCGGATATCAGGAATCAGCACCGAACCCTTTTTATCTATCTCGGAAGTGAATGCATCCACCTGGTCGCTCGGCACACCAAGCTGCAGCAGCACATCAGGGAAATAGGCACTCTTAACGTTGCCAAGCACCGGAAAAAACCTGGTAAAATTTTTGTTGACTTGTAGAATCTCCAACTGATCGTTGGCAAAATAAGCGGCTGTTATGGCGTTCCTGAAGTTGAAGAAGCTCAGGTCCAGCACCACTTGCCGGTTGAAGAACTCTTCCAGTTTCATGACTTGAGACTTTGTGTTTCAAACTTGCTTTCACCGGTAAGTCGCCGCCATTCGGCCAGTTTGCCGGTGACAGCTCCCCATGTGGTGACGCAATAGGGAACGCAATAGGTAAGGACGATTTTCCAGATTGGCGGCATTGAGCCATCAAGGAAGACGTCACCGTGATTTATGCCCGTAAGAATCGTGCCTACGACCAGGGCAGTAATGAACGCTCTTTTTGGCGTGCCACCTTCCAGAATCAATTGTGGAACAGACGGGCGCGTATTCTGGTCCGGAGGTGTCATTTACCTGTTTCTTAGATTGTTACATTGAGCGGTTCTAATATGACAGCAACGTCGTACCCGTGTCCAGAACTCAGCAATTGGCAACATCACCCCGGATGACTTCGAAAGACAGTCAACCGGATCTTTTTGCACCGTCCACCAAAAGCGGGCAAGATCACATTTTCACCGGTTTGACGGGCGCTGAAATGAGTCTGGTTTCAGAGGTATTCTAGACCTTTTCAATAAAAGGGTCCGTAGTTGAGGGTACTTTGGAAGTTCTGGGCCTCGGCTCAAAAAGGGGATTTATGACCCAAAGCCGTCATTCTAGGTGCAATAATGAAGATTGTCGAAATCAGTCTGGCATCCCCAATTCCCGCATCACACCGCTTACGTGCTTTACCACTCCCGGGTTCTTATAGGACTGATCTTGTGCCCATTCAGCGATGGTCAAATCGGGAGATTCGGCCATCATCTTCTTGAATACCTGGCGAGCTTCATCCAATCGCCCCGCGTCGTGAAGTGCAGTGACAAGTAGCACCGGGTTAACTCCTTTAGGGTCTTGTCTAAACCAAGTTTGAAACTGTTCAATGGCGCGATCCAGTTCTCCAGCAAAATAGTAGGCGCGCCCCAGGGTCACACGATACCAGTTGGGATAGATCGGACAAAGCTCCATGGCTTTCTTACTCAGGCCGATAGCCTTGCGTGCATTGCCGCAGTGGACAAACACCATAGACAAGATTGCCAAGACAAATGCCTGGCCAGTAGCTCGATCAGCGCCGTTCTCAGCCATGCGCTCGGCTTCATCAAAGTCGCCTTCCTGCATGGCAGTCATGGCTAGCAGCGAATAAGCCTCGGCATTGTCCGGGTCTATTTCAAGGGCTCGCAGTCCCACCTCTCGGGCTTTGCAATAAACGCCAGCTACATCTCGCACCCAATGATGACGACCATTCGTCCAGTGTGCCCAGCCAACTTTGCACCACGCGGTCGCGTAATTCGGGTCAATCTTCACGACCCGCTCCAAAAGTTTCAGGGCTTTCGCGTTGTCCTCACGCACATGCTTGTCAATTAGTTCAGTCGCCTGGAAACAGAGCATCCAAGCTTCAAAATTCTGTGTGCCGCTGGCCCAAAGCCGGGCCTGCTCTCCGTCAGTCAATTCAATTTGCAGCGCGGTGGTAATCTCACGGGTAATTTCATCCTGTAGCGCAAAAAAATCTTTCGCCTCCTTGTCGTAGCGTTCTGCAAAAATCTGGCGGCCGATTTGTGTGTCCGTCAGATGTGCCATCACCCGAACGCGGTTGCCAAATTTCTGTAGACTGCCATCAAGAACGTAACGGACAGCCTGTTCGCGCCCCACACGGGTAAGATCGATCTCCTGGTCCTTGTATTTTGCCGTGGAACTTCTGGCGACGACGAACAACCGGTCAATTTTGGAGAGTGCAGTTGCAACATCCTCGGCAATGCCATCGCACAGGTATCTATCATCCGGAGCGCCCGATAAGTTCTTGAACGGCAAAATTGCAATGGTGGGCAACACCGATTGCTTTGGTTCTTCACTTTTTCGTTCTTGAGCGGGACCGCCCAGGAGCAACTGCCAAGCCCGGATTTTGCGCTCAATGTTCTTGAGACTCATCTCACCTAGATCTTGAAAATCAAAATCCAGACTGGCCGATGTGGCCTGTCGAACACTGTCCGACACGCAAATTCCACCGGGCGCACAGATCGACTCAAGCCGAACGGCCACGTTAATGCCATCCCCCAAGATGTCGTCGCCCGAAAGGACGACCTCTCCGAGATTGATACCCATGCGATAACGCATCTGGAGGTCTGCCGCGATGTCTTGCTGTTCGGATTCAATGGCGGTTTGAATGGTAACGGCAGCGCTCAGTGCGTCGGAGGCTGATTTGAACTCCACCAACAAGCCGTCCCCCATCGTCTTGATAATGTGGCCACCCGTCTCCACGATGACCGGATCAAAGTGAGTTTGGCGCTGTAACTGTTGGCGTTCGATTGTTCCTGCTTCGTCGGCGGCCATCAGTCGACTGAATCCAATCATATCGGTAGCGAGTATGGCAGCAAGTCGTCGTTCCACTGAACCTCTCCCTCACCCCGAACAGTATCCGTCAGTTAGTTGAGAATCCACACCTGTGATGATTTGCCGAAATGTCGCTTGTTGGCACATCTTCACCAGTTTGAGTGATACCTGAACAGGTCAGCTTTCGGGAGCAAAGCTGCCATTCTCAACGACTATCAGAACCGGCTGTTTTTTGGTCTTGTCCGCTATTGTAGCAAGCACCTAGATACTCGCCTAAAGCGCTTTCCGAAAAATGTGAAACGGTTTTCGGTCCAAAAAGCGCGTAAAAACAAGAGATAAAGCCGCTCGAATGATTCAGATAAAACGCATATCGCTTTAGTCTCGGACAACCCACACTGAACACGTAGCGTGATGGACAATCTGCCCAGCGTTCGGTCCAAGAAAGTAGTCCGTCAATTCAGGCTTATGCGCGCCCACAACTATAAGGTCGGCGTCAACATTGCGGGCGAAATGTAGAGCCTCCTCGTAAACGCTACCGAGGCTTACGACCTGCTCAAGCTGAACGTCATCTGTAGCGTGCTTCTTAATGAGCGCGGCTAGCCGCTGCCTCGCATCGTCAAGAAGTTTGCGTTCGTAATCTGCTGGTATGATTTGCGCCACCATGGTCATCTTAAACATACCATTGGGCACAATGGCCATTACATGAAGCCGCGCACCCGTGTGTCTCGCATAGTCGATCGCCGTGGTCAGCACCTTGTTCGAGGAGCCTTCGTCATCCAGATCTACGAAAGCGACTATGTTTTGCATCAATGTCATTGCGTGTATTGAGGAACCCAAGATCAAAAAGAATGCCTGAGGCTATGCTAACCTGTCATAGATTTGTGTCAAAGCTCGTCTTCACAAGATTCATCGTCCAATCGAGCAAATGCAGCAGGTATGTTGTTTGTGTTGCTGTTTTGGGCGCAAATTTGGCGGAGCATGTCTGCAGGTTGATAAAGCCTGCAGCCGATATCGAAGCAACTCTACGGATAAACTGTTTTGTAGATTACAAGCTCATCCAAGACCAGCGCCCTTATGCAAGCCATGCCCGTTGTTGGCACATTTTCACCGGTTTGACGGGCGCTGAAATGAGTCAGCTTTCAGGAGTACTCCAGACCTTTTCTATAAAAGAGTCCGTGGTTAGGGCTACTTCGGAAGTTCTGGGTCTAGGCTCAAAAAGGGGGATTTTTGACCCTCAACGGTCATCCAGTTGCAGTGCAGCGAAGGGTGCCAGAGCGTTCACAGCGTCCTCACCGGTACCTCGAATGGAAAACCACTTGTCCGCCAGCTTTTCCGGCTTGTGCCGGCGAGCGCTTGGTAACGCCAGCCTCATCTGCAATTGCATTCACTCCTACGGCACGAATGTGATTTGCATAGAACAATTTAGTTGCAGAGCCGAGAACGCGCTTTCTAGTTTTCTCAGGAGTGCCGCGCACTAGAGGTCAACGTTCCTACCATTGATCAGATTGCCAAAGGCCCTCCGCTCCAACCCATCACCCAGCAGGTACAAACCAGAAATGTATGGATCGAGTTCAAAGCCCTCCAGAATTCGTGGTTGGAGATATTCTTGCAGGCATGTCGCCAGATCCAATTCTCCCAACTCCTTTGCCAGGCAGAAGGCCCACGCAGTTGCCAGTTCATCGGATGAAAATTCTAGTTGGGGCTCCCAAGCGGCAACCTGGACATGCGCGGTCTTGCCATCGCGGACGATATTGCGCTGCTCAAGCCGGAACCATTCGGCCACGCGCTCGGGCAAGATAGCGCTCATCAAAAATAATGACCAAAAGTCTGCGCCAACCGCACAATTTTCTTCAACGGGTTCGGGACTGTCCGCTTGCGTCCCGAAAAAGAAGAGCGGGCCATTTTTTTCGGTTCGGATAAGATGATCCTCGACTGTTCCCAGCCACGGCGGATTCGCCGACGCGAAATCGGTGCCGAACAGGCGATCATGGAGGACATTGTTGATCAGCATATGAGCATTGCACATCAGCATCGACTGGTGATGATAGCAACTAACACCACAGCTTGGTGAGGTAGTCATCTGCTCCCAGAGATTGCGGGACAGTTCGCGGTAAGTCGTCACTTGGCCGTCAAGCTCGATTTGCTGCATTGGCGGCTCGTCAAATGCGTCGATGTACAGGCCAATAAAGGTCGCCAATCGCCCCGCATAGGTGAGATTTCGTTCTTGCAGCGGCCATGTGGTTTCCTCGAGTTCGGTATGCCAATACATCCAGCATCGCGGCTCGATCAAACCGCGATAGATCGTGTCCAGCAGCGGCCGGATACGACCCTTAAGTCCCGGCTTCCGTTTGATTTCAAGAAAATAACCCAACGCCGGATAGACGAGATGGTAGCGAGTGGCAAAGTTGAGCATCTGCTGTTTGGGTTCGTAGAATCGGTTCCAGTCGCACGTCTCACCGCCGTAGCAAAGCCTCAGCCGTTCTTCGGCAACAGAGGCTGCCTTGCCTGATTGTGCCCGCATCGTGTTAACTCCGTTAGGATACCGATCCGTATACTAAGCGTCGCAAGCACCGACATCAAATCACATCTCGGACATGCTTTCAGCAGTGTGAGACGTCTACTCTAACTGCTTATCATTCGACTGTTGGCGAAGCCGACGGATCAGAGAGGAAACCGCGAGTTTCCAGGAGCTTGTTGAGCTCAGTTCTTGTGGTCTGGTCCTGCCCTTGCCGAGCGGCCCTGATCCATGCCTCATCTGCAAGCTGCTGATGATTGCTGGTTTCGAGCCCCGCCTGCTGCGCATCGCGCAATTTCTGTTCGGCTGCAGCATAGTCCGCGATGGCTCCAACTTGCGATTTGCTATTGGCGTTTGCGTACGCTTGTGCCGATGCGCGGTGGGCATTCAGTCCCTTGAAATCGCTGGCAAAATCTCGCGCCCATTCAGCTCTGTCTTTGCCAATCAATTTGCCATGCTTGTTCTTCGTTTTGAGTGTTGCCGCCTTCAATTTGGATTTGCTTGACCTGGCTGATTTGGTGCGTTTCTTGAACTTGTTCCGCGTCGTACGAAAGCTGTTTTTGCGTCTCTTGGAACGAGTTGTGGCCCACTTACGGCCACCTCTTTTCTTTCCAGCTGCTTTTCCGCCACCCTTGCCCTTTGCAATGGCTTGGCCGTAATTGAGTTCGACAGATAAGCCCGATGTCATTGATGGGGCCGTCACAAATACAAACGATAGTGCCGCGAATGTAATAAGCCGGTTTATTTTCATGGACTGTAATCCTCTGCAAATCCGCGTAGATCTGGAGGCTTTATTGTGCACAAACAGGTGTAATTAATTAATTGACTAAAACAAAAACATTTTATCTATATTAGAAATTTCGAATGCCATCATTTTCCTGTTTCAACTATGAAACCGTAAAAATTAAAGCCCGTTCAAACGCACCTGCGTCGCGGCGAGAGGATTGCCGACGGCTGCTTTTGATGCTGTGGACGGCTCCTCCACCGGCATCGTGACGGCAGGTCCTGGCACGAAGCAGCCTATTCGGCTGTTCGCTCAGATAGTCTGTTGTCGAGGGTACAGCAGACGTGCCTTCCGTGTGCCACGGACTTCCGAGGTTGACCCGACTCGGACATCGGATGCTGCTCCTATGGTTTGCAGGTCAATGCCTTTGCAGGCTGACCCACTGGCTCCCGGGGAGCAGCGATCAATCCCATTGGCGGAGATCTCGCCATGAACGCTGCACGGAGATTGTTCGCTATCGGCAACAGGCGGAACCGACGTGGAAGATGGCTTCTTTCGATACAATATCAGACACCTCGATCTGATCGTGAGTTAACCTTGATCCGCCTTGGAAGAAATGATCAAACGTTCTGCAATGATCTCGTGCGGTCATCTCTTTCGACACTGTTCAGACCGTCCGGATATCCACGGTTTGCGCCTGCAGTTGCGGAATTACCAGACTTCGCGAGGCCCCAGATTAGGAACGTGCTTCGCATTTTGGTAAGTGCCACGCAAGCTTGTTGCGGCAAATTCAATAGTTATACTGCATTCCATGGACCCGATAGTTGGATTAAGAGCATGCCCGGTGCACCGATACCAAAATTTGAAGATGAGCGGTTAAGCGCGCTTGCACGCTACCAAATTCTTGATACCGAAGCCGAGGAGGTCTTTGACCGGATTACGTTGATGGCAAAATCGATTTTTGGCACACCGATTGCGCTAGTAAGTTTGATTGATAGTAATCGACAGTGGTTCAAGTCTCATAGTGGTTTGGATGCGCGAGAAACGCCCAGAGACCAAGCATTCTGCGGCTATGCAATACTACAGAGCGATATATTAGTCGTGGAAGATGCAACGAAGGACCCGCGATTTGCAGATAACCCGCTAGTCATATCTGCTCCAAATATACGCTTCTATGCCGGCGCTCAACTCGTCACGCATGACGGCCATGCGCTTGGGACGCTCTGTATTATCGACAAGACCCCCAGGCAGTTTCTTGATACTGACAAAAGGCTACTAATAGAGCTTGCCGGCATTGTGATGAATGAAATTGAGTTAAGGGTCTTGAAGGCAACGGCACAAAGTCAACAAAAATTCGTCAGCAGAGATCCGCAGACGAATGCTTTTAATAACAAGACATTCCGGAAGCTTTTCAACGCCGAATGCGAACGCGCACGCGGGCGTTCCATTCCACTCTCGTTGGCAGTCATTCATTTGGAACAACTGGATTCTGTCTACCGTACACTGGGAACTGCCGCATGCGATGTTGCCGTTAGTTCCCTGCGTGACGTATTCAAGTCCATTGTACGATCGGCGGATATTGTCGCACGGGTTGACACATTTGTGCTCGTGTTGCTGATGCCTAACACGAAAAGTAGCAGTGCGGAAATTGTTGTCCGTCGGATACTGAATCGCGTCGCCACTTGCGAACCTGAGATTGACGGAACCAAAATTCGCTACTCTGTCAGTGTTGGTGTGGCTCAACTTTCGTGCAGCCAAAAGGCAACAGACTTTTACAAAGAGGCTGAAAAGAACCGATGCACGGCTAGTGAGATGGGTCACAACAGATATGTTGCGAGCTATGCCGCTTAGGTCTGGTGCATTGTTGCACGCGGTCCCGGTACTGTATTGCTAGAGCTGGGTTCAAGACCACTCTTCTTTTGCTCATAATCATTTGGACCGGATTTCTGTCTCGTCTTCACTCTCAAGGTTTAGGATGAACCAAAATCCTTTCTTATGCGTCCCCAACGATCTGCATGCTAGATGTTTAGGCGTTGGCAGTGCACAGCCCCTAATCGCATTCGTCGTCCCTACCGATGATGTCTTCTTCAATTTCCCCGAGACAATCGGTCTTGAGTGCAAGGATGCTTTCATATCTTTTGAATATTTCGGAGACGTGGTGATCAATGTCGTTTTGCGCTACTCCCAGTTGTGCGAGATTGTTCGCAAGATTCACGATATCCCCGAGATGCTGCTCGACGTTCTTACGCACCGCCAAAGGCATCTTCTCATCCGCCAAGTGTTGTTGGAGGACGTCCATGATGTCGGAAGGTACAGAGCTTTCACTCAAAATGAGAGCTTTCGGTCGAGCTATGTGTTTGACACATCTTCAAATCGCAATTCAAATGCCACCCAAATTTGGGAGAAAAACCAATTAGAATATGAATATTGGGCGATGCTTGCGCGAGGCTGTCAGGAAGAAGTTCGAATACCTTAATCCGAACTGACAGAAAAATGCTGTAGCTCGCGGCCACAAAGCTGCCGTGCGACGAAACGATTGCCGATGGCTGTTTATTGTCCCAAACTTGCCGTTCGCGATTTTGGGCGAACTGACCCGACTCGGACGACTTGCGGTCAGATTTTTGGGAGACCTGACACACAAAAAACACCAATGACGATGCTGATACTGTACACCTTGTGAACAGGTCAGCGAGTAGTCAATGCTCAATCTCTATCCATTGAGCATTCTTGGCCGTGCAAGGCAAACGTTCAAACACACTCTTGCCGAAACGTGTTCGAATTCACAATACAACTAGCTTCATCCGCAAAACCAGTGCTAGCCTCTATATTGAAGTATAAAAGTTGGAGGCAAGGATGGTTGCTATCATGAAAAATGAGGCCAAACGCCTTAAATGCCTAGGTGCCTACGCCATTTTGGACACAGACTTCGACGAAACATACGATAGGCTGACGCGCTTGGCGTCATCGCTTTTTCACACATCCATATCTGCTATTTCGCTGATCGACCGAGAACGCCAATGGTTCAAATCGCGTCAAGGGTTAGAAGCTCGGGAAACGAGTCGCGACATCGCATTTTGTAACCATGCGATACAAGAACCGGATGTGTTTGAAGTAAACGATGCCAGTTGCGATGAACGCTTCATGGACAACCCGCTTGTTCAAGGAGATCCAAATATCCGTTTCTATGCTGGAGCGCCACTTATCTGTCCAGAAGGGTATGCGCTAGGAACAGTCTGCGTAATCGACCCCACGCCACGCGATGCCTTGTCAGACAACGAAAAGGCGCGCCTAGTAGACTTCTCCGGTATCGTTATGGACTTGTTAAACGCGCGACGACGAGCAAACTCTGCGGTAAACGATTTGTCTGTTACCATGGATCGGATCGATAAGGTTATTTCGGAAAACTCCTACTATTAGTCGATATTTCCCAAATAGCACTCGTAGGTGTACCTGTTTTGAGGTGAACCCAGACTCGTTCAAATTAGAGCAAAAACACTCCTGGAAGGTTTGCTGTGGACGGCTCCTCCGCCGGCATCGCGATGCGAGAAACTTCCTGCGGGGCGGTTTAGATTAGCATCGTCTAAAAGACTGCTTTGGCACATTTTCACCGTATTGGAAGTCGGCAAAAAGAGTCCGCTATTGGATGCACTCCGGAAGTGGTTTCTTCCGGCATAAAACGGGGAATTTTGACCCATTGCGGACTCTGCATAGCCGTGATTGCGGTCACGAACTTTGGCTGACTGACACCATGTTCAGCGTAACGATCCCGGCCACAATCAGAATAGTTCCGAGACCCTTAAAGACGCTCGCCCGCTCTCTTAGTGCCAATACACCCACGAGCGCCACACCCGCCGTACCGCCGCCCGCCCGTACCGGGTAAACGGTACTGACCACACCAGATCGACAACCGCATTGCCCTTACAAGGGACGTTTGAGACTTCGCTGCCCGGGGTATGTCCAAAAACCCTATTTTCCGAGTGCCACACAGAACAGGGAACTACGGGCCGACAGCTGAAACCAGGGTTATTGCGCTGTCGCTTTCCTCAACGTGTCAACTGCAGATTGATCTAGATCATGGTCGGACCGGACCGCATCGTTCATGCTCCAACCTATGAGGTAGGCTCGTATTTCTCGACCTGAACACTCGAGAAGGCGAGGTGTGCCTTATCGCTATGGCGGCATGGGTGCCGCGAGGGTTCACAGTGGGATCGGGGCGGATATCCGCCGGACCGAGAAGGGGAGTTGCAGTCATGTGCCGAGGCGGGAAGCTGTCTGGCGGGGTCGCGCCTTTGATCGATGGGATGTCACACAAACGGGATTTCGAGCAGGTGACGCGGACGGTCGCCGTCTGTCGGCGCAACCTCTCCCACATGACATTGATGCTTCAAACCCAACGTCTTCTCGGCGGTCACGGCATAGATTCCGGACGTCGGACGAGTTCACGGAGGTTTCCATGTCCTTAGCGGAAACGGCAAACGATGTTGTCGGAAAAGACGCGGTTGTGACCGCGATTGATTTTTCCGTCCACTCGAAAGCGGCATTGATATGGGCCTGCCGCTACGCCGATGCCATGGACGTACCTATCATCGCCCTGCACATCGTTCATGAACCGGCCAACATGCCCGGCTTTTACCGGCGAGACAAGGAGAACCCGCTTCGCCCCATCCGCGAAACGGCCGAGATAATGATGGGCGAGTTTCTGGAGCAAGTGGGCGAGGAAAATCCCGACGCGCCAGGACTCGACAAGGTCCAGACCCTGCTAATTGAAGGACTGATCGTGGACCGCATCCTGGAGGCATCCGAAAAGCTGCAGGCAGGTTTGCTGGTCATGGGCTCATTCGGTCTGACCGGCCTGTCCCAACTGTTGCTCGGATCGCATGTGGAAGAGCTGGTGCAGCGATCCAGGATGCCGGTCACTATTGTGAAAATCCCGGAAAACCCGGCTGCCGAGGAATGACGGTGTTGCGGCTGACATCTGACCCAAAGCTCCCGCTCTCGCGGACCCTCAGCCGCAGGAGATGCTTATGAAACGGACCCTACAAAACCCCGTCGCATTCTCGAACACGTGGCACAGTTGCGTGCTCGTCATGCTCTTAGCCATATCGCTGGGGGTACTGGTGTTCACAATTCCCGCAGTCGCGGCATCGAGCAAAGACACAGGCATCAGTTGGACGACCATGGCCGTGCAGCTGGCAGGCGGATTGGCGATCTTCCTCTATGGCATGGACAAGATGGCCGATGCCCTGAAGTTGGTCGCCGGAGATCGCATGCGCGACATTCTGGGCCGGTTGACCATCAACCGTTTCATGGGCGTGCTCACCGGCGCGGGCGTGACGGCGGTGATCCAGTCGTCGTCGATCACCACGGTCATGCTGGTCAGTTTCGTGGCTGCCGGCCTGATGTCCCTGACCCAGGCAGTGGGGGTCATCTTCGGCGCCAACATCGGTACCACGATCACGGCACAGATCATTGCGTTCAAGGTCACCAAATGGGCTCTGCTCCTGGTCGCTGTCGGATTTGTCATGGACTTCGTCGGCAAAAAGGAGAGAGTTCGCACTTACGGTGCCCTGATCATGGGCCTGGGTCTGATCTTCTTCGGCTTGGCGGTAATGAGCGCCGGCATGAAGCCGCTGCGAACATACCAGCCGTTCATCGATCTGATGCAGAACGTGTCCAACCCGCTTGTCGGCATCCTGATCTCGCTGACATTCACCGCCCTTGTTCAATCTTCATCCGCGACCACTGGCGTCATCATTGCGCTGGCCACCCAGGGGTTGATAACGCTTGAAGTCGGCATAGCCCTGCTGTTTGGTGCCAACATTGGCACCTGCGTCACCGCGGGCCTCGCCAGCATCGGCAAACCGCGCGAGGCAGTCCGTGTGGCGGTCGCCCATGTCCTCTTCAACGTCATGGGCGTGCTGCTTGTCGTCTGGTTCATAGAGCCGTTTGCCGATCTGGCGCGAATGATATCTCCCAGCGCCGAGACCTTGACCGGCGTAGATCGTCTGGCGTCCGAAGTGCCGCGCCAGGTGGCCAACGCCCATTCCATCTTCAATGTTGGCGCGACCATCGTATTCCTGCCTTTCGCAGCTCTGGTCGCGCGTTTTGCCGAATGGGTCGTGCCCGACAGGCCGCTCGCGGTAGACGAGCTGGCGGTGACCGTAAAGCAGCCGCGCTACCTTGACGACGAACTCTTGGGAACCCCCTCGCTTGCACTGGGACGGGCGCGCATGGAGTTGGGACGGATGGCCGATTCCGTTGGCGACATGATGAAGGCAATACTGCCGGCGATCTTCGACCAAAATGAAGAACAGCTGCAAAAGGTCGCGGACATGGATGCGGACGTGGACAATCTCTATGCCCACGTCATTCCCTATTTGCGCAAGGTCCGGCTTGAAGGACTGAGTGAAGATCAGGGAGAGCAGTTCACCGAAATCATAGAGATCGCCACAAACATGGAAAACATCGGCGATGTCATCGAAACGCAAATGGTGGCCATCGGTCTCAATTCCATTAAAGAGAAGGTGAAGATAAGCAAGGCGACGAAGGCCATGTTCGAGGAATTCCACGACGCGGTCAGCAAGTCGGTCGATCTGGCCAATCAGGCGGTGACCTCGAACGATTATGAGGCGGCCTTCGCGGTCATATCCATGAAAGGCGAGATCGGAGACATCGCCGCCAGGGCGTCCGCCCATTGTGCGGAGCGGTTGGTCAGCGACGACCCCAACCGGATAAACACCTACGCCCGGGAGGTCGAAATCATCGAGTGTTACAAGCGCATCTACTATTTCGCCAAACGCATCGGCAAGGCGGTGGCGGCCGTCAACGCCGAAGAAGAGGAGATCATTGGCGAGGCTGAAGCCGTCGAATGAGAGCGCCCGACCGGCCGGGACTTCCGGTTCCCGTGGGCGGCCATAAATGTGCAGGCGACCGGCGGCGCAAATAACGAGGCACACCTTTCTGACACTTCGCAGTTGAATCCGTTGCAAACAGGAGTTGCACAAATGAAGCTCAAGGAAATATTTGGAACCGCCACCATGAAGCGCTCGAAGAAACGCGACGCATTGAAGAAGGTGCTTCACAAGCTTGAGAAGAAACACGAGAAACTCGAGGCGGAACTCAAGGCCGAAACCGTGAAAAAGACACGCAAGAAGCTCGAGTCCAAACTTGAAACCAACAGACGACACCGCAACAAGGCAAAGAAACTGATAGCGGAACTGGATTAGGCGTGTGCCGGTGAAGGCCAAACACGCCGTCTGCCTGGCGCGGAGGGGCTCATGGCCGCATTGCAGGACAAGATGGCCTGCAAATAGGAGCGACCTGGAGAACTTCCAGCCTCGCAACGACCGTACCCCCAGGAAGTGGCGAGGTGCCCGCCTTTTGAAGCTTGCCCACTCTTCAAGTGGCCACGTGGAGTTTCAGGTTTCGAGAACACTGCAGATGTTCAGAGTGCGTCCGGACATCAATGTCTGCAATTGGCAGATTTTGTTGATTTAGTCGGCCATGAAGCGGCCTGGATGTAGTGATTCCGTTCTCTGAGTGATTTGCGAGGAGAATGATTCGATGATGGGTATACAAGCGGCGCCGGAACGGCTGTTTTATGATTTTTGCCTGGATGATCACGTTCCTGATGATCACTTGCTGCGCCAGATTGATGGCTTTCTCGACCTCAGCAGTGTGCGCGGACAACTGGCGGGATACTACAGCCATATCGGACGGCCCTCGATCGCTCCCGAACTGATGATCCGAATGTTGATTGTCGGTTATTGCTTTGCCATCCGGTCCGAGCGGCGGCTGTGCGAGGAGGTTCACCTCAATCTGGCCTATCGCTGGTTCTGCCGTCTTGGGCTCGATGGCAAGGTGCCTGACCATTCAACCTTCTCATTGAACCGCAACGGCCGGTTTCGTAAGAGCAACCTGTTGCGACATGTGTTTGAGACGGTGGTGCGCCGGTGCATGGAAGAGGGCCTGGTGGGCGGAGAAGGCTTTGCGGTCGATGCCAGCCTCATTCAGGCCGATACCAACAAGCAACGCTCTATCCCCGGCGACGAGTGGAACGTCGATGATATTCCCGCCAACGCTGTTCAGGCCGTCAAGGATTATCTGGCCAGGCTGGATGATGAGGCCTTTGGGGCAGCCAGTGACAAGCAGCCGAAGTTCGTCTCACCGTCCGATCCGGCAGCACAATGGACCGGTGCGCATAAGGGGCCAGCCTTTTTTGCTTATGCTGACAACTATCTGATCGATACAGACAATGCGGTGATCATAGACGTTGAGGCGACCCGTGCCATTCGTCAGGCAGAAGTGGGGTCGGCCCGTACCATGATCGATCGGGTAGCGGAACGTTTCGGCCTCAAACCCAAACGACTGGCTGGCGATACAGCCTATGGCGCAGCTCCCATGCTCGCCTGGCTGGTCAAGCAAAGAGGCATCGCACCGCACATTCCGGTATTCGACAAATCAAAGCGTGATGATGGCACCTTCTCACGAGCCGACTTCAGCTTTGATCACGAACGCAATGTCTATATCTGCCCACAAGGCAAGGCCCTGACGACAACAGGTAGGGTGCATCAGAACCGCACCTTGTATTACCGCGCGAGCAAGTTTGATTGCGAGGCCTGTCCGCTGAAGCCAAAGTGTTGTCGCAAGGCGCCATCGCGCCGGTTACCGCGTGACATTGATGAAAACGCCCGCGACCATGCCCGGTCATTGGTGGGGACGCCAGAGTTCGAACAGTCCCGGCGTGAACGCAAGAAAGTCGAGATGCTGTTCGCTCACCTCAAGCGCATCCTGAAACTGGGTCGCCTCAGGCTACGCGGGCCATGTGGTGCACAGGACGAGTTCCTGCTGGCTGCCACTGCCCAGAACCTCAGAAAACTTGCTAAACTCAGACCAAAACCACCACCCGTCGTTCAACCAGCATGAGGTGAAACCGATCTAGTCAGACAAAAAACACCTACCGAACCAACCCGCTGCGGGTAAACGCCCAAAGCGGAAAACATAATGTCCGCTTCTACCAATAGCGGACACATGATTTGGCTCATCAAACGACTAAATCAACAAAATCTGCCAACAGCAGACTACCTCAGGTGATGCCTTCAAGTAGTGAAATCGACTGATTAGGGTCCAAGTTTGATCCCAATCCAGCTACTCTACGTTGGAAAAGGTTGAAACAATAACGTGCCCAACCTCGCCATGAGAAC
>CAJICM010000069.1_pt1 | contig 16325 bp, 15 predicted proteins | sample 9199691 | NCBI WGS metagenome assembly CAJICM01 (sample SAMEA7708338, study PRJEB35096) | sediment metagenome | biome: marine neritic benthic zone biome [ENVO:01000025]; feature: sediment [ENVO:00002007]; material: shallow marine sediment [ENVO:03000034] sea grass bed [ENVO_01000059] ...
AAGATCGCAGCGCGCCACGTAGCGCGTGCGGCGGCTGCCTGAGTGAAGTGCAGGTTAGGAGAGGCGAGAAATGCCCGATATTGAAACAATTGAACGTGTCAAGGAAATTGACGTCGACAAGTATAAGTACGGATTTGAGACGGTAATTGAATCAGATACCGCGCCGAAGGGTTTGTCGGAAGACGTGATCAGGTTCATTTCCGCCAAGAAGGAAGAGCCGGAATGGATGCTGGAACAGCGTCTTGAAGCCTATGCCAGGTGGCTGAAAATGGATGAGCCTGATTGGGCCAAGGTCAGTTATCCGAAGATCGATTTCCAGGACATATATTACTACTCTGCTCCGAAAGGACAGACGGGACCCAAGAGCCTTGACGAAGTTGATCCGGAACTGCTTCGCACCTACGAAAAACTTGGCATACCCCTGAAAGAACAGGAACTTCTTGCAGGCGTACGCACACATGATGAGCCGAGCACTCTGGATGAAGATGCCGGGGCGTCCTACGCATCCGGCAAGGTCGCGGTGGACGCAGTGTTTGACAGTGTTTCAGTGGTGACAACTTTCAAGAATGAGCTGGCAAAAGCCGGTGTCATTTTCTGTTCCATCTCGGAAGCTATTCGCGAACACCCCGAACTGGTGAAGAAATATCTGTTTTCCGTGGTTCCGCAAGGCGACAATTACTACGCGGCACTGAATTCAGCAGTGTTTACCGACGGGTCTTTTGTGTTTATTCCCGAAGGTGTTCGCTGCCCAATGGAGCTGTCCACCTATTTTCGTATCAATGCGGAAAACACCGGGCAGTTTGAGCGCACGCTAATCATTGCAGAAAAAGGCGCCTATGTTTCCTATCTGGAAGGTTGCACCGCGCCGATGCGAGATGAAAATCAGCTCCATGCCGCAGTTGTTGAACTGGTTGCCATGGATGACGCCGAGATTAAATATTCGACGGTGCAGAACTGGTATCCTGGTGACAAGGACGGCAAAGGCGGCATCTACAACTTCGTGACCAAGCGGGCCGATTGCCGGGGGGACAATTCCAAGGTGTCTTGGACGCAGGTTGAAACCGGCTCTGCTGTTACCTGGAAATACCCAAGCTGCATCCTTCGCGGTGACAACTCAGTGGGGGAATTTTATTCCATCGCCATTTCCAATGGTCGCCAACAGGTGGATTCAGGCACTAAGATGATTCATCTCGGCAAGAACACGTCGAGCCGGATCATTTCCAAAGGCATAGCGGCCGGCCATTCCGACAACACCTATCGTGGCCTTGTGTCGACCCATCGCAAGGCAAAGGGTGCGCGCAACTTTACCCAGTGTGATTCACTGCTGATTGGCGACAAGTGCGGTGCTCACACCGTGCCATACATTGAATCAAAGACCCGAACAGCGACATTCGAGCATGAGGCAACTACATCGAAAATTTCCGATGACATGTTGTTTTACTGCCAGTCGCGCGGTCTGGATGAAGAAGAGGCGGTGGCGCTCGTCGTAAATGGTTTTGTGCGCGATGTATGCAGCAGCTTCCGATGGAGTTCATGGCCGAAACGCAAAAGCTGATCGGCATATCGCTGGAAGGCAGCGTGGGTTAGGCCAAGTCATGTTCGATCGCCTGTTTCAGCCCCGGTTTGGAACACTGGAAGAATTTACCGCAAAGGCGCGCAAGATTTTTCTAATTGCGTTGCCGTTCGGGTTTCTTTTCTGGGTATTCGACATCGGTATTGGCGGAACTAGTGAAGGCGGCCGTGCATGGGTGAATGTCCCGTTGATTATCGGGGCAATAGGATTTGTCGCCTGGGCCGCAGGCGGTTTGATGATGATGATTAGAAAAGTTTGAATAATAGGGAATACGTAAATGCTTGAGATCAAGAACCTGCATGTCAGCCTCGAAGAAGAGGACAAGCAGATCATAAATGGATTGGACCTGACCATCAATGCAGGCGAAGTAAACGCCATCATGGGTCCGAACGGTTCCGGGAAGTCCACATTGTCATACGTCCTGGCAGGTCGTCCGGGTTATGAGGTAACTGAAGGATCGATCACCTATAACGGGCAGGACCTGCTGGAAATGGAACCAGATCAACGCGCTGCTGCCGGCGTGTTTCTGGCCTTTCAGTACCCCATCGAGATTCCGGGAGTTGCGACCATGCAGTTTCTGAAAGTGGCACTTAACTCACAGCGCAAGGCACGCGGTGAGGGCGAAATGACAACACCTGAGTTCATGCGCCTGGTGCGCGAGAAGGCAGCCAAGTTGAATGTCACGACCGACATGTTGAAGCGACCTGTCAATGTAGGCTTTTCCGGTGGTGAAAAGAAACGTGCTGAAATTTTACAGATGGCGGTGTTGGAACCGGCGCTGTGCGTTCTCGATGAAACCGATTCCGGTCTTGATATCGATGCCTTGCGGACAGTTGCCGAAGGCGTGAATGCGTTGCGGTCGCCGCAACGCGCCATGCTGGTCATCACACACTATCAGCGCCTGCTTGACTACATCGTGCCCGACAGGGTGCACGTCATGTCAGACGGCAAGATTGTGAAGTCAGGCGGCAAGGAACTTGCGCTTGAACTGGAAAAAGACGGTTATGCGGCATTTGCGGCTTAAGGCGGGAATAATTTCATGACTGTTTCCTTGATGAAGACACCGGCAGAAACCGCCTACACGGAAGCCTTTGATCCGCAAGGCGTGCTGGCGGAGGTGCGCAAGACTGCCTTTGCGCAGTTTGCCGAAACAGGCTTGCCGCACAGGCGGCTGGAAGACTGGAAATGGACAGACCTGCGTCAGCTGATCTCCAAGGCACTGCCGCCTGTAACCGGCACAACTGCCTCGGCCGACATTATTGACGGCCTGATTGCCGCGTCGCCATTCGGCGATGTGGTGCGCGCGCGGCTGGTTTTTGTCGATGGTGTTCATGATGCAGCTCGGTCTACCCTGCCGGCCACTGGCGATGTTGAATTTGTCAATCTGGGAGCGGACGACCTGCCGGACTGGCTGTCGGACAAACTGGTTGCCGGATCAACAGATCCGATCGCCGCGCTGAACCTCGCCTATATGAGCGATGGTGCGGGATTGCGTTTCAAGGCAGGTGCCGGCATGGACGCCCCGATAGAGTTGTTGTTTGTTACGACCTCTCAGCAAGCCGCCACTTACACCACGCGTAATGTTGTTGTGCTGGACGATGGCGCCTCCGCGACCCTGATCGAGACCCATATAGGTGGTACCGGCGAATACCTCCACAATGCCGTCACGCAATTGCATGTTGGTGACAATGCCCGGCTCGACCGGGTGAAGGTTCAGGAGGAAGGTCTTGATGCGATTCACCTTTCCAATACAGAAGTCCAATTGGCTCATAGCGCTTATCTGAAGGATTTCACCTTGACCATTGGTGGCCGCGCCACCCGTCAACAGGGATTTATCACATTTGCGGGCGAACACTCCGAAAGCTACGTTTCAGGTGCCTTCCTGCTGACCGGTAAGCAGCACAATGACACCAGGCTGGTGATCGACCACGCGGTGCCGAATTGTACATCGCGCGAATTGTTCAAGTGCGTGATGGACCAGGCTGCCCGCGGCGTGTTTCAGGGCAAGGCAATCGTGCGCCGTGATGCACAGAAAACCGACGGCAACCAGTCATCTCATGCATTGCTGTTGTCGGATGAAGCGGAGTTTGATGCCAAGCCTGAACTGGAAATCTATGCGGATGACGTGGTTTGCGGCCATGGCGCAACATCGGGCGATCTGGATGAGAACCAACTGTTTTATCTACGCGCCCGCGGCATTTCCGAAACCGAGGCAAAATCCATGTTGATAGGAGCCTTTGCAGCCGAAGCATTCGATGATGTTGATAGTGATGCAATTCGCGAAGTATTGAGCAGTCTGGCCGAAGGCTGGCTGTCGCGGCGAAGAGCGGGTTAGGTGGGGACAATGACCCGCATCACCCTCGACCATTGTGTGATTCATGTGTCTGATTGGGACCAGTCGAGGGCGTTTTATGTGGCTGTCATGGGAGCCGAAGCCGTTCAGTTCGGCAACGGTTTCCAGTTCCGCTGGGGTAACCAGCAATTGAATGTCCACGGGCCTGACCAGCATGGTTCGCCGGTGGCCAAATTGCCTGTGATGCCTGGCAACAGTGACTTGTGTTTTCGGTGGCATGGACATATTTCCGGCGCCATCGAACACTTGCAGGCGCACAACATCACGATTGAAGAAGGTCCCTGCGAGCGCCACGGCGCGATGGGGCGAGGAGCAAGTGTCTATTTCCGCGATCCGGATGGCTCGCTGATGGAGTTCATGTCTTATGAATGAAATTGCCAAGAAGATCCTTCCGGCGTCCGGATATGACGTCGAAAAAATCAGGGCGGATTTTCCTATTCTGTCCAGACCGGTCTATGGTGACAAGCCGCTGACCTATCTCGACAATGGTGCATCGGCACAAAAGCCGAAAGTAGTGCTGGATCGGATCCAGACGGCTTATTCGGAAGAATATGCCAATGTGCATCGCGGGCTGCATTACTTGTCGAATACCTCGACACAAGCCTTTGAAGATGCCCGGGAAAGCGTCCGAAGGTTCCTGAATGCACCGTCGAGCGACCAGATTATCTTTACGCGTAATGCAACCGACGCCATCAATCTGGTCGCCCAGAGTTTTGGCGGTCTGGTCATTGGCGAGGGCGATGACATCGTCATTTCCATCCTGGAGCACCATTCCAATATCGTGCCATGGCATTTCCATCGCGAACGCGGAGGCGCGAACCTGCGTTGGGTGCCGGTGGATGATGAAGGCACATTGCATGTGGAAGATTTCATCAAAACGCTGACGCCGCGCACCAAAATGGTGGCGATCACCCACATGTCGAACGCCTTCGGAACGGTGGTGCCGGTCAAGGAGATCATTCAGATTGCCCACGACCGCGGCATTCCCGTTCTTGTTGACGGTTCACAAGCTGCCGTTCACATGCCAGTGGATGTGCAGGATCTTGATGCAGATTTCTATGTCTTCACGGGGCACAAGACTTATGGGCCGTCCGGGATTGGCGTCCTGTACGGAAAGATTGACTTGTTGTCGAGAATGCCACCTTATCAGGGCGGTGGTGAGATGATCCTGGAAGTGACCGAGGACGACGTCACCTACAATGACCCGCCGCATCGTTTTGAGGCGGGAACACCGGCCATTGTCCAGGCTATTGGATTGGGGTCGGCGCTTGATTATATGGACGGTGTCGGGCGCGAGGCCATTGCCGCTCATGAAGCATCGTTGCTCGAATACGCCAATGAGCGACTGGCTCATATAAATTCGCTCAAGATTCTCGGTACGTCACCGACCAAGGGAGCAATTATTTCGTTTGCGATGGAGGGTGCGCATGCACATGACATATCGACCGTGATAGACCGCTACGGTGTCGCGGTTCGGGCCGGAACTCACTGTGCCATGCCGCTAATGCATAAATTTGGAGTGACGGCAACCTGCCGGGCATCGTTTGGCATGTATAACAACACTGCAGATGTTGATCGGCTGGTAGCAGCGCTTACATCTGCACAGAAGATGTTTATGTGATAGGTTAAAAGACATGGATAATACAAACACATCTTGCGCTCCGGCACCTGTACCTGAAACAGTTGAATCAGATCATCAAAATCCGGCTCTGACATCTGCAATTCCCAAAGAGGAATTGACACGTATGACGGACGACATGATCGCCGCGATCAAGACCGTCTATGATCCGGAAATCCCGGTCGACGTCTTTGAACTCGGATTGATCTACAAAATCGATGTAGGCGATGATCGGTCAGTCAAAGTCGACATGACATTAACGGCGCCAGGGTGCCCGGTCGCTGGTGAAATGCCGGGTTGGGTAGCAGATGCGGTGCGTACAGTTGAAGGCGTTATGGATGTCGATGTGGAACTGGTTTTTGATCCGCCGTGGGACCCCTCGCGCATGTCGGATGAAGCGCGTGTCGCCCTGAATATGTGGTAGACTGATATGACTGCAATTGATGTAGATACCTCAAATAGCCGGCCCCGACCTTCTGTCCTGACTTTGACAGACGCGGCAGCGGAGCGCATCAAGTACCTGATGTCCCAATCCGGAGGTGACACCGGCGGGCTTCGCATCGGTGTAAAAAACGGCGGTTGCGCAGGCATGGAATACACCATGGAGTTCGTGGACGAACCTGACAAGTTTGACGAAGTAATAGAGGACAAGGGCGCCCGCGTGCTTATTGAAGCCAAGGCAGTCCTGTTTTTGTTCGGAACCACCATGGACTACGAAGTTAGCAAATTGCGTGCGGGATTTGTGTTCAATAATCCCAACCAGACCAGTGCTTGTGGTTGCGGCGAGTCAATCGAGTTGACACCGGTGTCAGCCGATGTGCTACGGGGCGGATAATGCGCGGTTTTGATTCAATCAAAACCTGAATCCCTGCAGTTTGGTCTATCGCTTTGAAAGCGATCAGGTTTATGACCTTTGGTTGAGTCAACCAAAAGTCATCCTGATCTAGATAGCCGGGCGCGCAAGGAATGCGGGCATGGTTTCTTCGGTAAACATTGACGGCGTATCGTCGTGATCATTGTCGCGACCCCTACTGCCACGCCCACGACCTCTGTTACCCCGTTCACGTTGCGGTTTCTCGTCAGGGGCCTGTTTTTCCTGCTTGACCTCAACAGGCGATTGTTCTTGCCTCTCGACCACTTGCGGCTTGTCTTCATTCTTTCTGGATCTTGTTTTCTTCGCTGCCGGCCTGGCTTTTGCACCTGCCGGTCTGCCTCCACGGCGACGTTTGCCCTTTGAAGCCATGGAGTCAGCAATCTCTTCGTCGGTCGGAGCTTGCCCATCCCAATCGATAGGTTTCTTGATCAAGTCTTCAATGTCTTTGAAAATGCGGAATTCTTCCCATTTTACCAGCGTATAGGCATTGCCAAGGCGACCAGCACGGCCTGTGCGGCCGATGCGGTGTACGTAGTCTTCGGCATGGGTTGGCACATCATAATTGTAAACGTGGCTAACATCTGGAATGTCGAGACCGCGGGCTGCGACATCAGAAGCGATCAGATAGGTAATGTCGTTATTGCGGAACGCATCGAGTGTCTTTAACCGTGAACGCTGATCCATATCGCCATGAAGCGCACCACAGGAAAATCCATGCTTTTGCAGGGATTTTTCCAGAACGGCTACCGTTGTCTTGCGATTGGCAAAGATGATGGCATTCTTCACCTCATCCGCATGCCCCCGCATGAGTTCGCGTAACTCATCGCGTTTGGAAGCGTCATCGGAAGGTGCATATACTGCACGCTGAGTGATCGTCTCAGCGGTGGACGAGAGTGCCTGCGCCTTAATTTCAACCGGATTGTGCAGGAACTGGTTGGTAAGGCGTTGGATTTCCGGCGGCATGGTAGCTGAGAAAAACAGGGTTTGCCGGGTGATTGGCAACAGCTTTGCGATGCGCTCGATATCCGGAATGAAGCCCATGTCGAGCATACGGTCGGCTTCGTCGACCACAAAAATCTCTATGTGGGTGAGCATCAGTTTTCCGCGTTCCACATGGTCAAGCAGCCGGCCCGGAGTTGCAATAACAACATCTGCGCCTCGGTCGATCTTGCGGTTTTGCTCTTCAAATGAAACGCCGCCCATCAATAACGCGATATTGAGCTTGTGTTTCTTGCCGAGCAACTCAAAAGCTTCGTGTACCTGAGCGGCCAGTTCTCTCGTCGGTTCTAGAATTAGGGTTCGCGGCATGCGTGCCCGGGCGCGGCCCTTTTCCAGAATGTTCAGCATCGGCAGTGTGAAAGCTGCAGTCTTGCCCGAACCTGTCTGGGCAAGTCCCAGAACATCTTTGCGTTCAAGCGTGGGTGGAATGGCTTCTGCCTGAATTTTTGTAGGTTCAGAAAAACCGGCGTCCGTGACGGCGGTGAGGACCTTTTCGCTAAGGCCAAGTGTATCAAATGACATTAAGTTTTGTAGACCGTTCTTTAAGCGCTTCACAGGCTTGCGGATTAACCGCCGTGCCCTATCGAGCGGGTTGATGTGCCGGGATCAGACCGGATGTCTGCATCCTCTTTTGCGGCACCTCGCGCCTGGCGCCGAAACATACTGGTGCTTATATGCGGATTCGTGCGCGAAAAGTCAATTTAAAGGCATTGCGTCATTTTGAACGGGGTTAATCTGGTATCAACAAGGTATCCGCGGCTTGCTTCCAGGGGGCAAATGCATCAGCGGTCCGCAATACCTCCAGCCCCTTTAAAGTGTAGGAACGCGGCGTTGCCAACTCGGCGACGAGTTCATCGATTGGCGTTTGGGTGCGCTCTCGTACAGTTGTCGCAGCCGCGCGCGTCATCTGAGCTGTGAGCAAGCGTGCAATTTCGGGATCAACTCCGTGTGCGGATACCCAGTCCGACATCTGTGAAATCAGTTCCTGAACCCAGCCATAGTAACACGCAATCGTTGCCGCAGGGGCAAAGCTGTCTTCTGTTTGCAGAGCCAGAACCGGGCCGCATGGTGCCAGCAGGGCTCGACATTCCGGGTCGTCAGGAAACACCAATGTGGGACTTTCGCCGAACTGTGCGGCAACCACCGGCATTGCCATAACCAGCTTTGCCGGTGAAACGGCTGGGGCAAGGTCGGCTGAAGTAATGCCCGCGCACAAACTTAGGATGGTCTGGTTGTCAGAAAACGACAGGGCCTCGCACACCTCCAAGGCATCGAATGGACGAACGGCAAGGATGACAATATCGGATTGTTCGACAATGAATTGATTGTCTGCGGATACTTCGACGTCAAACCGGCATGCGAGTTCAGTTGAAATCTCGCGGCCACGCTCTGAAATCAGGAAACGAGCGCCCGTTTTGGTCATTGATGGCATCATGTGCCTGATGAGATGGCCTGAGCCGATAACGCCAACTGTTCTGGTCATTTTGTTTCCTTCAACAGGTTCAACAGGGCAGGAACCGCGTCTTCAATCTCGCGGCAGACAATTGCTCCGGCAACAGTGAGTTGATCTCCAACATCTACCGGTAGCGACGTATTGGAGCTGTCTGGTACCTGATTGAGCCTGCCGCCAATCAGGATCGGAATCTGACTGCCCAGGTTTTGGCGTAAAGCGTTGTAGTAGTTCAACGCGACACCATTGTAGGTAGAAAGCGCGATGGCGTCAGCTCGCTCTCTTCGAGCTGTTGCTGCCAGCGCATGTGGTTCGACAGAGATGCCACCATCAATCACCGTTGCACCCGCGCTGGAGAGTACTTTATCCAGAATCAACTTACCGTGCTCGTGTACGTCTGTGGTGGCGGTCAGGACGCGAGGCTCCAGTCTGCCTAGTGATTGCCTGTCAGCCCTGAGTAAACGAGACAGGTGCCTGTCAGCCATCTCATCCACTTCCTCGGCGATGTCAGACGGAATCCTGTCACTGTTGGCAGCAAACATTAGTTCCATCCGCCTGCCACCCATTCTTCGGATTGACAGCAGCATTTCAAATGGATTGCCTGTGTCGATGCCGGCTTCAGTCAGGCCGGTGATTGCATTGCTGAAGAATTGTCTACCGCCTGCCACCAGACGGTCTGCCATCGAACGGGCAGGGGTGACATCCAGCAGCGGCATGTGTCCGGATTGAAGTTCTATGAGACGAGCCGCGAACAATTGTGCTTCGATTACTTCCGACACATCTGGAATGCGCTCGTTTTCGGTTACGGGAACCGGGTTGATGGCATGTCCGGTTGGAGACAACAACTGGCCTTGGATATCCACCGACAGGTAGCTGGACAGGCTGGCAAAATTTTCTTCCCGCGATCCGCGATAACTGGTGGTATTGCCGTAAATCATTGTGCCTGGGGCGTCTGACACTTCAGCGAGAGCGATATGAAACGCGAGGCGGCGAACCGGGTCGGAAAAATGGTGCCCCCAGCAATGGCTGATCTCCACACCAGTCAGCTTGCCAATGTGGCGCTCCAGCAACACAGCACCCAGCGTGCTCGATAGATCGCCAAACAACGCTGCAAACCCGTCATCAAGGTTTGAGTGAACCAGTATCTCGCCTGGCTGTGCCGCAATCAATCCCAGGGCGGTGAGAGTAGCCTTAGTGCAAAGGACATCGTCGGCATGTCCTTGCAAACGGAAGGTGAAATATTGTCCGAGGTTGCCGATACTGGTGGCGCCCGCAGACAGGGCCGCGCAGGTGTTTTCGACCGATGCCGGAAATCCCAGTACGAAATCCCCGAAATGCGGCGCAACAGGAGCGCCATCGGTCAGGTCCGCAAACTGCTCCGGAGTATCCAGGATCAGACCGGTACCGCGTATCGCGTCACCACGGTCATCTCGCGCAATGCCCATCGACCAGTCGAGACAAATGCCATAACGGTCAATAGTTACACCCCGTTCGGCGCACCGTGCATGGATGTCATCCCATGCGCGGCGCGACTTGCCCGGATCACGCCAGCCGATCTGGGCGTGCTGCATCAGTTGCGACCCAGCGACTTTCCGCTGTTTGTACTCGGCCTCACAACAAACATTATAGTGTTGCAGGAATGCGCCTGGTTGGACCTGCCAGTGCTTTGCCATGGCTCGTCCCTGCATCATGAGTTCGCGAGCTTCGGGAAGGTCGCGTTCCGGGAGAATCTGGTTGCGGGTCAACATCCCGGGATTCTGCAATGAAATCGGATTGATTGACAGCAGCATTTGCAGCAAATGATAGGTAGTAAAGGGTTACCGCGCGTGACGCTGTATATTGCAGGTTGCCGCAGGATAGATGGGTTGCCTCACATCGGTTTGTACCGTGCTATTTCCGCCTGCAATTGATTTCCAGAAACGCAGTGTCTAACTTTTTGAGGTAGTTTTCACTAACCTGCCTAGGAGAGATTATATGCTGCCCGATGTCCACACGGCTCGACAGATTGCCGAGGACCACTGCGCTGCCTGGACTTCGCGGGACGCAAAAAAAGTAGCGATCCGCTATGCAGCAACTACCATTTTCGGAATGAATGGCGATGAGCCGATGACGACCAGGGCGGAAATTGCTGACATGGCGGCCGGTTTTATGGCTGATTTTCCCGACCTTGCTTTGACCTGTGATACCGTTCTCGCAGCCGACCATCACATGGTCTACGCATGGACCTTTGAAGGGCATTACAACGCAACAGGCAAGCTTGTTCGTTTTTCGGGATGGGAAGAATGGGATTTGGATGATGATTTAAAGGTCGTCAGATCGCTTGGCTGGTATGATGTGGCCGATTTCGAACGCCAGATTTCCCGGTAACGGTCGTTTCAAATCGAGCCCCGCGCGATCAATTTTGGCACTTTCCCTTTCCATAAATCCAACTATTGATTACCGGCAACTCGATAAGCTGTTATTATCTAGTCCATGACTACTCTGCGACAACTGAGATACCTGGAAGCAATCGCCCGACACAGCCATTTTGGCAAGGCGGCTGCGGAGTGTTCGGTTACCCAACCGGCCCTGTCTCAGCAAATCAAGGAACTTGAACAAAGATGGGGTGTGGCGTTGCTGGAAAGGTCGCCCAAACAGGTCGCTTTGACGCCGGAAGGCGAGGAGGCAGTGAGACGGTCCAGACTTATTCTGTCAGAAGTGGCGGACCTGGAGGACTTTGCACGCAAGCGAACCGGGACATTGACTGGCGTGCTACGCCTGGGGGCCATCCCGTCGATTGCACCATATTTGCTGCCGGCAATGCTGACCAGATTATCTTCGCGTTACCCGGACGTAGATTTGCGATTGCGTGAAACGGTTACGGAAAATCTCGTTGACGAGCTGAAATCAGGCAAGCTTGACGTAATCGTGGCTGCCTTGCCGCTCAAGTCACCGGAGATTGAGGTGCAGGAACTGTTCGTTGACAATTTTTTGTTGGCAACTAGAGACAATGAAAAATTGCATCCGGATATCATGGCAACACCGTCCATGGTTCGTGAAGATCGTCTGTTGCTGATGGGAGAAGGTCATTGCCTGCGTGAGCAGGTTTTGAGCTATTGCAAACTCGGCGGTACAAATTTGTCGCGTGCAATGGGCGCTTCTTCGTTAAGCACCATTGTGCAAATGGTTGCTAACGGGCATGGAGTTACCTTGCTGCCGGAGATGTGCATTCGCGAACAGGTTCCTGATAACCGCATCCGTTTGTTGAGGTTCGCGGGGAAACAGCCGTCGAGAACCATTGCAATGGCATGGCGCAGGTCAACACCGTTGCGTGATGATTATATGGCCCTGGCGCATTTGATGCTGGATGGCTGGAATGGCTGAACCGCTGTTGCTTGTACCTGGACTGATGTGCACCCCGGCATTGTTCAAACCACAGTTAGATGCATTTTCGGACAGCCGAGAGGTTGTCGTGGCCGATCATACATGTGCTGACAACATGCACGATATTGCCCGCAACATACTGGATTCAGCTCCGGACAGATTCGCGTTGGGCGGTCTGTCGATGGGAGTATACTTGTCGCTGGAGATCATGGCCCTTGCGCCCAATCGTGTGACACGACTGGCATTGTTGGACGGCAAGGCCAATCTCGATACAGCACAGCAAACGGCATCGCGACACGCGCTGATCGAAATGGCAGATAAGGGCAACTTCTTGGCGATCACGACACAGGTGCTGTTGAGCCGTTTGATCGCACCCGGCAACGTCACTCTGGCGGGGTTGCGAGACACTGTCATTCAAATGGCAATTGATACCGGCGAGACCGGGTTTCGGCGCCAAATGGCCGCTATCCTTAAACGACGCGACTATCTGGAAGAATTATCCGATATTACATGTCCGACGCTGATTTTGACTGGCGAACTTGATGCAATCACGCCGCCCGCATGCGCCAGGGAAATGGCGAGGCAGGTTCCACAAGCTGTACTCGATATTGTTCCGTGTTGCGGACACCTGTCTACTCTGGAAAAACCGCAAACGGTGAATGTTGCCCTGCGGGCTTGGTTGGAGAAAACGTAAGCAATGCTGACATTATTCGTGATTTGACGGCAGTTGATCCAAAGAGGCATCATTTGCCCAACCGCGAATCAAGGAGGTCTACAAAAATGACTCCGCCAAAGCAAAGTTTGCTGTAGTCAGCTGTTCAGCAAGAAGCGATGTCGCTAGGGCTTGAATGTCCGATTACAGCCAATCAAACATACAAGATTATAAAGTTCCGGGCTGTGATGCCCGTATTATGACAAGCCCGGTTTCGTAACCGGGTAAAGGCAAAAAAGCCACTAGCCCCGTGCGGTTAAATGTTCCGCCGGGGCTTATTGTTTAGGCAGATTCGGACGCAAATTTTTCTGCCTGCAAATTGGGCAAACATCCTCACGTAGATCGTGATTTGACCAATGGTTAAGAAATTGTTACTTTTCCAAAGTTAATAGCGAAGTTCGCTCACATAAGGCGAACACGCTGTGGACGCGTATAGAACGCAGAGATTCAGTTTGAGCGTTTGTGACGTGTGTTGGAGAACGGTCGATTAGGAACTGGCGGGCCCCAAATCCCCTGCTATTCTCGCCAACCTCATCGTCTTTGACCCGGCAATACCGAAGCTCCCCCTCGCTTCGAGACCGGGTTTTCTCTGGAGTCTGCAACTCCGCGCATTGCCCCAATGCGCGGAGTTGTTTTATTCGTGTCATTATGGTGGGCCATGAGTTGAAATAATAAAGAATTACAGCTTATGAATGTTCCACGAATGACAACCGGCAACTCGTCAACTGGTCCGGTTGGTTTGCAGGCACGTAGGCCGGCGCGTATTCGGCTTGATCCGAGTATGAGTGGCGCGGACTCATTTGGCGTAATAGCGACAAAAAACATTTCTGATCTGGCCCACAATTTGCGTGTCTTTGCAGCCACCGGAAATGCCGTTTCTGCGCATAAATCGAGAGTTTCTGCACGACGACTGCGGGTGCTGCTGAAAGGAATACAACCGCAGTCGGAGCGTCGCAGATGCCGTCCGATCGCATCAAACCTGAAAAACACAATGGCACTGTTGCACCCGGTCCGCCAGCAGGATGTGGTCATCGAGTGGCTTGATGCCGCTGGCATTGACACTGCTGAATTGCGCGAGGATCGCACGGTAATGTCCAGTGAGGCGCGAGCGAAAATCGCCAATTTGGGGATTCTGGATCTGGTGAACGAATTTGCTCAATTGATAGAAAATGAAAGTTGGCGCCGGGCCGATACGGGGATACTTGATCAATCGTGCCTGATCATTGTTCCTGGAATCCTTGAGCAGGCCTGGAAGAATTTGTACCGGTCCGGAGACTTGTGGCGGATCCTCGAAACTGATGGAGATTACCATGCTTTCCGGAAGGATCTGAAGCGGTTGCGGTATTGGCTTGAGTTTTATCGCTCCTTGTTCGCCAAACAGGATTTGGCGCCGTGGAGAAAAACCTGCAAATTGTTGCAGACAACACTTGGCACCCTAAACGATCTCGACGAAATGCGGATGACCGGCTATGACAGAATTCTCGGCAGCAGCCAATGGGGGATTCAGCGCAGTGATGCGGCCGATCTTGCAATCAGCCTTTCAGGTACAATGAGGGTGCTGCCAAAGTTCTGGGCTGACCGTTGACGGGGTTTGTAGGGGTGGACCATAACCGAATTCGAACGCCTGCTTTTTCGTTCGTGCAGGTTGCCAACAAGATTGCAGCCTCTAATTTGTGGCCTTTTTGTCTGGTAATCTCGCATTTCATGGCGCGCGCGTGCCATACTGCAAGATGATGATTCGCCACGAAGACTCTTTGCGGCGTGACCCTAACAACCGGAATACCAATGTCCAAGTCTCTTGACCTGTTTGGCAATACCGAGCCTGCACCTGCCGCTGTAAAGCCGGCACGTGCTGCTGCAAAGGCTGGACAGGAAAAATCCCGCAAGCATCCAGCCGTTGAAGCAGGATACACTGCTGCTGACATCGAAGTGCTTGAGGGACTGGAACCTGTCCGTCGTCGCCCTGGCATGTACATTGGCGGCACTGATGAAAAGGCACTGCATCACCTGTTTGCCGAAGTCATAGATAATTCCATGGATGAAGCGGTGGCTGGCCATGCCACTTTCATCGAGGTTGAGTATGACGCTGACGGGTACTTGTGTGTGTCGGACAACGGTCGTGGTATTCCCATCGACCCACATCCCAAGTTCAAGGACAAGTCGGCACTCGAGATCATCCTGACGACCTTGCATGCCGGTGGGAAATTCGATTCAAAGGTCTACGAGACATCCGGTGGCTTGCACGGGGTTGGCGTGTCGGTTGTCAATGCACTTGCTGAAGTTCTTGAGGTTGAAGTTGCGCGCAACCAGACATTGTATCGTCAGTTTTATAGTCGCGGCGCCGCTCAAGGGCCGATCACCAACGAAGGCAAGGTGCATAATCGACGCGGCACAAAGATACGATTCAAGCCAGACGAGCAGATTTTTGGCAAGGGTGCTAAGTTCAAACCGGCGCGACTGTTCAAAATGGCGCGATCCAAGGCCTACTTGTTCGGCGGAGTTGAAATCCGCTGGTCGGTCGATCCTGTGCACCTGTCGGAAAAAGATGATACTCCACAACGGGCGACCCTGCATTTTCCGGGCGGTTTGAAGGATTATCTTGAGGAAGCGATTCAGGGCCGCCCCCGAGTCGCCGATGAGATTTTTGCGGGTAAAGTAAAGAAGGAAGGCGGACACGGCTCAGTTGAATGGGCTGTTGCCTGGTTTGGCGGCGCAGACGGGTTTGTGGCATCCTATTGCAATACGGTTCCTACGGTCGAAGGCGGCACTCACGAACAGGGGCTGCGCTTTGCATTGAGCCGTTCATTAAAAAATTATGCCGAACTGTCTGGCAACAAGCGCGGCTCGGTAATTACAACTGATGACGTTATGTCATCTGCGGGCATTATGCTGTCGGTGTTTATTCGCGAGCCTGAGTTTCAGGGACAAACCAAGGAGAAGCTTGCAACATCTGAAGCGTCCCGCATCGTCGACAAAGCTATATCTGACCATTTTGACCACTGGCTGACTGGTCATCCGGCCCAGGCAGACAAGTTGTTGGATTGGGTAGTGGAACGCGCCGAGGAACGCCTGCGGCGTCGCGCGGAACGAGATGTCGGTCGTAAGACAGCCGTGCGCAAGCTGCGCCTGCCCGGCAAGCTGGCAGATTGTTCCTCGTCGGGTCGGGAAGGCTCAGAGCTGTTCATTGTGGAAGGCGATTCCGCAGGTGGATCTGCCAAACAGGCTCGTGATCGGAAGACCCAGGCCATTTTGCCATTGCGCGGCAAGATCCTCAACGTGGCTTCTGCTACGCGCGACAAGCTTAATGCCAATCAGCAACTGAGCGATCTGTTGCAGGCCCTGGGGTGCGGAACGGGTGACAAGTATCGCGAGGATGATTTGCG
>CAJICM010000187.1_pt1 | contig 16095 bp, 14 predicted proteins | sample 9199691 | NCBI WGS metagenome assembly CAJICM01 (sample SAMEA7708338, study PRJEB35096) | sediment metagenome | biome: marine neritic benthic zone biome [ENVO:01000025]; feature: sediment [ENVO:00002007]; material: shallow marine sediment [ENVO:03000034] sea grass bed [ENVO_01000059] ...
ATGTTGGCCCTGATTACCAAATCGGCGAATGACGCAGCGATGGTAGTCGCAGAACATATTGGCGGTTCCCAAAAGGGATTCGCCAAGCGCATGACACGTCAGGCTCGCGCCATGGGAATGACTCGCACCACTTTCACAAATCCCAACGGTTTGCCAGACCGGCGCCAGGTAACCACCGCACGGGATATGGCAACCCTCGGTTTGCGTATCCAGCGTGACTTTCCAAAATACTACAAGAACTTCGCAACCCGCACCTTCAAATACCGCAATCGAAAATACCGGAATCATAACCGACTGCTTGGCAGGGTCAAAGGAGTTGACGGTATCAAGACCGGATATACGCGGGCATCCGGGTTCAACTTGATGTCATCCAGAGTAATTGGACGCCGCCGGGTCGTGGCTGTCGTTATGGGTGGACGCAGCGGCCGGTCCCGAAATGCATTCATGACCAAAATTTTAAAACGCGATCTGAAAAAGGCTACTCGCGGCGGCACTAAGATCGCAGTAGTAGCGGGCAACCCGCCGGGTTACAAAGCCTCAAAAACAAAGCCTGCGCCAAAAGGCAATGGAAAAAAGGCCAAAAAACCGCACAGCGGTAATGCGCCTGTGCCGCGTAACAGGCCAGTACTCAAACCTGCCGAATCTAAAAAGCTGGCAGAACTGGCCTCTGCCTACCAGCATACGATTCCAGTTGCCGATACACCTGTAAATTCTCCCGCATTGGCCAGGCAACCTGGCGGCACCAGTCAAGATGTAGACCCGTTGCCGGTATCCGGTGTTACATTCACCTCTATCGTCGTAAACTCGTCATCCAGCAAAGCAGATAGTTTGATCGTGGCAGATCCCGTCGGGCAGTTGGCGGCATCCGTGGTGCCGGGCAAAGATCAATCGCGAATCCTGGCGCCCACAACAGAACCTCCGCCGGACACCGCCCAGGCTCAGGTTACTGCGAAATTTCGGTCTGTGGCAAAATCGGCAATCGTACCAAATCCTCCCGAGCAAGGTCATGCCTTTCACAAAACCACCTGGAACATACAGATCGGCGCTTTCCCCACCCGTCAAGGTGCTCGCCAGAGGCTTGAGGCGGCCAGAACTCGTCGCGTGGCAGAACTCAAAAGAGCAACTCCCTTCCTGATGGCCGTGGACAAAAATGGCAACACTCTGTATCGCGCTCGCTTTTCCGGGTTGAACAAGAAACAGGCGACCCGCGCCTGCCGCCAGTTAAAACGCGCTGGTGTCGGATGTTTTCCGCTGGCTCCCACGAGCTGAAAAAGACACTGAACTTCGATTTACCTGCCCGGAATGAATGCGGCTGACGGAGTTGTCTACCGGTCCGTCGTTTCGCCCGTCAGGACGTCATTGGCTTCGTTGATGCGCGCTGCGAGGTAGGCAGATCCCCCACTGTCTGGATGATGTTTTTTCATCATACGACGATACGCGGCACGAATGTCTTCAGGACTGGCTCCCTCCTTGAGCCCTAGAACGTCCAGCGCATCCTCCCTGCTCATCGAATTTGCGGAGGTTGCCTTGTTGCCAGCCTGTCCGCCCTGCTCTCTCCATTTTGGATGAACACGATCCAGATAAGCCATCAACAGAGCTTCGCTTTGATCGTTGGCAGAAACGCATTCACTGAGCAAATACAGTAATTCAGCCAGGCCGAGTTCAGACAACTGCCGACCGGTCAATTTACCGGACAAAACGGCACCGTCCATCGTGCCATCGTCGTGGTTCAGCCACATATCCAGCATTGAGGTGCGCACGGAAGACTTCTGCCCGGAGGACTTGTTTGTCCGGTTGAAGCCCTTCTGCGCACCACGCAGAAACAAACCGAACAAGAACAATGGTACGGCTACTGCCAGTAGTCCGCGCAGGGCAAGAAACACAGCCAAACCCAGCACCACACCCGACATACCGCCGCGGGCCGCATGTGCAATTGTCGCCGGGTTTGCGTTAACGAGTCGAGGAAGCAGCAAGACAGCGGCAACAAATAAGACAATTGCAGCAATGGCGTACGGCATCAGCTCATCTGCTCCAACAACCCACGCACACCTTTGCCCTGGTTGCCCGAATAATTCTCCAGTGCAGCACGTCCACCGGCGGCGTAGACTGCGACCGCGGACAGCAATTCACGCAAATGATCAGCGGAACCTGAGTCAAAACGGCTATAGGCACCACCGGTCAGGCGGGCAATTTCTCTGAATGCGTTTTGCGCCACCACATCATGGCCTTCCTGAAATATGAACATGCGAACGCCCAGCAATCCGATTTCCCCGGCCTGCTGGCAAATCCTATCGATGTTTTCTTCCATACAGTCGCCAACATATACGACGGCGTTGACCGCACGAGATTGCGCTTCCTTTTGAATATGCTTCAAAACCTTGGCAATCTGTGTGTTGCCGCCTCGGCAATCCACGGTGGTCATCAGGCGGGCCAGACTGTTGGCGTCGGACACCCATTTCGATGCACGACATTCACCAAAACCCCTGAAATAGATCAACTGAACGTCAAGTCCCCCGATACGGCCCGCCTCACGAAACATTTCCGCCTGGGTTTGAAGAGCTGCATCCCAGCTGGGTTGCCGACTCATGGTCGCATCCATGGCAAATATAAGCCTGCCCCGCCCTCCAGTTGCGGCAACCGGCGTTGCCTTCACTTGTGCAAGGAAATTATCGACGTCACCGTCCACAGCTGGTGTAACACCGGTATGTTTTTCATCCACCGGTTTAATGCCAGATTTGCTGTAATCGCGTTTCGTCAAGAGCAATTCCCCGAATAATTGGTTACACCATAGAAATAGGAATTTCTGCGAAAGAATACAAATGCGGCTCCCGGTCTACATACTGACTATTGTGATGGAGCCACCAGGTATTCTTCATCGGTCACATGTTCCAGCCAATTGGCGTGGGTGCCGTCGAGCGCCTCCTGGAAGGCAATGTGGATCATGCCATTGTCTGGCGAGGCACCGTGCCAGTGTTTTTCATTTGGCGATATCCACATGACATCTCCTGGCATAAGCGCAACTACCGGACCGCCCTCGGTTTGAAATCGACCAGCCCCTGACAGCACAACCAATGTCTGCCCCAGGGGATGAGTGTGCCAGGCCGTTCGCGCGCCCGGTTCAAAAGTTACCCGCAGCGCACGGATGCGGGCGGGCTCCGGGGCCTCAACGATAGGATCCTGCCAGACTGTGCCGGTAAAGTAACTGGCTGGTGCTTGCCTGGATGGTCTGGTGCCGGCTTTGAAATGCTGCATTTATTTGCTTCCTCGGTTGCACTCTAGGCTCAGGACCCATTACTGTTATCCATTCTGGCGGCAGATAACAGTAATGGGTCCTGACCCTAATTGAATTTTGTCCAAGTATCAGGCTCGAACAATAGAGCATTTCTCACAAAAAGGGATACCGGTTTTGTGAAAAAGAAATGCGACAACAAAGCGATAGAGCGCGGTTTTGATTCAATCAAAACCTGAATCGCTCCGGAACGGACAGGAGTTGGAAAACCACCCCGTGAGCAATTTAATGCGAGAATTTCCACCATCCGCTCAAGAACAGGTCACGCTTGCTAATTGGCGAAGCGCGCCTTTCAGCTCCTGGGCTTTCTCCCATGTTCGAGAAATTATTCCGACTGCCGATATTCCCAACGACCCTACTGATATCTTCCCGTTGAAAACCGAAGTGCAAGATCTGTCCGGCCTGATGGTGGATGAAGGTCTGGATCTGGGCGCATACCTTGACGCCACCTATACCGACAGTTTCACCGTGCTTCACAATGGCCGGATAGTCACTGAAGAGTATCGCAACGCGGCCGAGCCCGACAAACCGCATATCCTTATGTCGGTGTCCAAATCGATGCTCGGGGCTTTAGCAGGAATTCTCGCTGATAACGGCCAACTTGACGTGTCAGCTTCAGTCACCGACTACGTTCCGGAAATGCAATTCACCGCCTGGAATGGCGCGAGCGTACAAAATCTGCTGGATATGCGCGCCGGCATTCGATTTGACGAAGACTATGAAGCAACTGTCGGGGCCATCATAGAATACAGAAAGTCCACCGGTTGGAATCCGTTGGAACCCGGCGAGGCTGCCACTGACCTGCGAAGCTTCTTTAACCAGGTTAAAGATACCGATGGCGCGCACCAGCAACGATTTCACTACGTATCACCAAACACCGATTTGATGGCATGGATTATCGAACGTGCCACCGGAACCCGGTTCGCAGACTTGATGTCCGAACACCTGTGGCAACCAATGGGCGCGGAAACGTCGGCCTACATCACCGTTGACCGCCTCGGTGCGCCGCGAGCCGCCGGCGGTATGTGTGTCACTCTGCGCGACCTTGCACGGGTTGGCCTGCTGATGGCGAATGGCGGAAAACGCGGAAGCAAACAGGTGTTGCCGAGTGCATGGATTGCCGACGTGATGAGCAATGGGAATGCCGAGGCCTGGAACAACGGCGATTTCTCGGATTATTTTCCGGGCAGAAACATGCACTACCGAAACAAATGGTATGTTGAAAGTGGTAACAGTCCAACGGTGTTCTGCATCGGTATTCACGGCCAGAACCTGTATGTTTTCCCGGATCAACAACTGGTCATCGCAAAAATGTCGTCACGTCCCATGCCTCTTGATCCGGAGGTAAGTCAGCTTAACTTGAAAATGGTTTCCGTGCTTAAGAGCCACTATGCAAGCTAGGGCCAGGACCCATGCTCATCAGAGCTGCATTGCCCCCGGACGCAGTGGTGTCGACTGACAAGACCCGTTCCGTTGCAAACTGCGCCAGGTAATGCGGACCGCCTGCCTTTGGGCCGGTGCCTGACAAGCCTTCCCCTCCAAACGGTTGTGAACCGACTACCGCACCGATCTGGTTACGATTGACATACATGTTGCCGACCCTGACCTGCTGCTGAATTTGCTCTATTGTGTCTTCAACCCGTGAATGCACGCCCAGTGTCAGCCCGTAGCCCGTGGCATTTAGCGCCTGGCAGACCTGGTCCAGTCTATCCGCCTTGTATTTTACAACATGCAGACAAGGCCCAAACACTTCCTCTTTTAAGGGAGCCAAAGAGGGCAGTTCGTAGATCGCAGGGGTAACAAAGGTGCCGTTCTCACACTCAACTGGCATGGCCAGATCAATCAGCGTTTTTGCCTCGTTGCTCATGCGAGCCTTGTGCGCGTTGAGCCGGTCACGGGCCTCATCATCGATAACCGGACCAACATCAGTCGAGAAATCAAGTGGATCACCGATTTTCAGTTCACGCGTTGCCCCGCACAACATATCGATGGTGCGTTTCGCGGCATCATCCTGCACAAATAGAATGCGAGCTGCAGAACACCGTTGGCCGGCAGAATCAAATGCCGACAGCAGCAAATCGCGGACAGCCTGCTCGGGCAGCGCCGAGGAATCCACGATCATTGCGTTCATCCCACCGGTTTCCGCAATAAGTGGCAGAATTGCACCATCACGCGAAGCAAGAGCCCGGTTTATGATCTGCGCTGTTTGAGTCGAACCGGTAAATGCGACGCCGCCAAGGTCCGGATGTTGCAATAGTTGGCCCCCGATGCGAGCCCCGTCACCCGGCAAAAGCGACAACACCTCTGTCGGAACGCCTGCCTGATGCAGGAGCTTGACCGCTTCATAAGCTACAAGAGGCGTCTGTTCGGCTGGCTTTGCAAGCACCGAATTCCCGGCTGCAAGACCGGCCGACATCTGACCTGTAAAAATCGCCAGCGGAAAATTCCAGGGCGCAATGCAGGCAAAAACCCCGCGACCACGCAACACCATTTCGTTTGTCTCACCGGTTGGACCCGGCAGGCTTGCTGCTCTGTCGAATTTGTCTCTGGCTTCACTCGCATAATATCGCAAGAAGTCCACAGCCTCTCGAAGGTCGGCTTGTGCATTGTCCAGTGTCTTGCCAGCTTCACGTATCAGCAGCGCGAATAGTTTCGCTGCATTGGCTTCGTAAAGATCTGCTGCCCGTTCCAGACACTCAGCCCTGTGTGGACCGTCCAGCGCATCCCACGCCTCCTGAGCGGCGGCAGCCTTGCCGATAGCTGTTTGTACCTGCACTTCAGACGCTTCAGATATCTCTCCGACCACTATGGCGCGATCGTGTGGCGAGGTAATCTGGCGGACGGCCTCTCCAGTTGCATTACCGGGCACCAAGGCCGTTGCCTGTATCGGTGTCTTCAGGGCTTTTTCAATTTCGCTCAACAATGGGGTTCGTGTTGCAGCGTCCCACAAAGGTAATCCTGCCGAATTGCGTCGTGGTTTGAACAGTTCGGCCGGTGGGGTAATGCGAGGATGCGGTAGTTGCTCAAGGCGTCGCACGACGACAACCGGATCCTCAACGATTTCATCGACAGGCGCTGCATCGTCTGCCAGTCGATTCACGAAGGACGTGTTTGCCCCGTTTTCAAGTAGTCGACGCACAAGATACGCCAGCAAATCTTCATGACTGCCCACAGGCGCATAAATCCGGCACGGTTGCGCCAAGCCACCATCAGCGGTCACCGTGTCGTAAAGTGCTTGCCCCATACCGTGAAGACGTTGAAATTCAAACTCCCGGTCATTACCTGCCATAACCGAAACTGCAGCTACGGTATGCGCATTGTGAGTTGCAAACTGCGGATAAAACACATCGCGGCGGCGCAACAGAAAACGCGCGCAGGCCAGGTAGGAAACATCAGTGGAAGCCTTGCGGGTGAACACTGGAAAATTTTCAAACCCGGCAATCTGAGCCAGTTTGATTTCAGTATCCCAATAGGCGCCTTTCACCAAACGTACCGGAAATCTGCGAGCCGAACTCTGGGCCAATTCACTTAGCCACTCCAAGACCGGCATGGCACGTCGCGAGTAAGCCTGAACCGCCAGCCCCAACCCGTTCCAGTCTTTCAATTCAGGATCGTGGGCCAGTTTGCCAAAAACCCTGAGGGATAATTCAAGCCGATCGACTTCTTCGGCGTCGATTGTCAGGGCAATCCCGCCGTCTCTTGCCTGTGCGCACAATTTCTGGATGCGGGGGTAAAGCTCGCTCATCACTCGTGCCTGGGTCCGCTCCTCATACCGTGGATGCAGTGCGGACAATTTCACTGAAATAGACGGCAGCACGTGTATTGGTCGCTCGCTGTCGGATTTCGAACTGTCCGAAAGTGCAGTTATTGCGTCGCCGTACGACTCCCAGTAGCGTTCGGCATCATTCATGGTGCGCGCGGCCTCTCCCAGCATATCATAGGAAAAGCGGTACCCCTGCTCCTTCAACGCAGTTGATACATCCAGCGCTTCTGAGATGGTCCGCCCGAGCACAAACTGTTTTCCCATAATGCGCATGGCATGTCGCATGGCCTGGCGCACAATTGGTTCACCGGACCGCTTCATGATTTTGGAAAAGTAACCCGAAGGATCCCTGGTGGCCTCGCCTCCCAGCCCAACGAACTTGCCGGTCAGCATCAATCCCCAGGTTGACGCATTTACAAACAGCGAATCTGATGCCCCCACATGCTTTTCCCAGTCCCGGCCTCCGATTTTGTCGGCAATCAGTCTATCTGCCGTATGATCATCCGGTATGCGCAGCAACGCTTCTGCCAGACACATAAGTACCACTCCTTCCTCGCTGGAAAGTGAGTACTCCTGCATGAATTCGTCCACACCGCCTTTTTGTTTTCTGCCTCTGCGAACTGCCGAAACCAGTTCCCTGGCCAGTTTTTGCGTCTGTTCTCCGGCTTCGCCATCCAGTTCTGCCTGTGCTGCCAGGCTTCTGATCAGGGAAGTTTCATCCCGAAACAGATAGTCTGAGATTTTCTTCATGCCGGGGAGTTTAGAACTGGTCATGTCACAATCCTTGTTGAAAATTGCTTCAGGCTGTGTAATTCATCCCAACTAGTGATATTCACTTAAAATCGATGAATTCGTAGAGAAATTCCCTTCAAATACAGGATTTCAGTTATGTCACTCGATATGCACGATCTGAAGATCTTGGATGTCTTGCAAACAAGTGGACGCATAAGTGTCAGTGATTTGGCTCGTCAGATCAATTTGTCTTCCACACCATGTGCGCAAAGACTGCGAAAACTGGAGTTGCAGGGTTACATAACTGGGTACAAGGCCGTTGTAGACCCCGCCGCACTCGGGCTGAATTTGCTTGTGTTCATCCAGGTTGTATTAAAGGAAACAGACGAGGCTACCTTGCAATCATTCAATTCGGCAATCAACCGTGTCAGCAGTGTACTGGAGTGTCACATGGTCGGCGGCGATTTCGACTACCTGCTGAAGGCTCGTGTTACAGGCATGGAAGAATACCGGAAGCTGCTGGGTAGCGAAATCGGTACATTGCCGATGGTTCAGGGAACCCACTCCTATTTCGTTATGGAAGAGGTTAAGGACGAAACCCCCCTGCCCTTGAAGCTACTGCGCCCGGGAAAGAAAAAATGATAAGGCTTAAGACCATCAAACATTACGATTTCATCTAGATGCCGGATAAGCTCAAAATTGTTCGAACCGTTGAAACCCTGCACGCACTGGTTTCGCAATGGCGACGCAGAGAAATGCGCACCGCTTTGGTACCAACCATGGGGGCTTTGCACGACGGTCATTTGCGGCTGGTCGAAATGGGATTGCGGACAGCGGACCGGGTCGTGGTTACCATTTTCGTGAACCCTCAGCAGTTTGCGCCTGGTGAGGACCTCGACACTTATCCCCGTACGGAAAAAACCGACGTTGAAAAACTGCGCACAGCAGGTGCCCATCTCATATTTGCCCCTCCGCTGCTGGAAATGTATCCAGAGAGCTTTTGCAGCACAGTTTCCTTGTCAGGACCGGCAAAAGCCGGCCTGGAAGACAAGTCACGTCCGCAGTTTTTTGACGGGGTTACAACTGTAGTCGCGAAGCTGTTTATCGCAGCTGGCTGTGACTATGCCATGTTCGGTGAAAAGGACTTTCAGCAGCTGAAGGTCGTAACCAGGATGGCTCGCGATCTCTCGATACCTACCACTGTAGTTGGCGTGCCCACGGTTCGCGCGGATGATGGCCTGGCGCTTTCATCCAGGAACGCCTATTTGTCGGAAGCCGAACGCACAATTGCACCAGCACTTCACCAGACGCTGCAAGACCTCGCGGCCAACATTCGCAGCGGCAAGAACATAGCGCGCTCCTGCACTGTTGCCAGGAAAAACCTCAATCAGAAAGGTTTCAAGACAGAATATGTCGAAGTACGTGTGGCTGAAACCCTGGAACCGGTGCGCACAGTGTCGGAAACTGAGCTGCGAATACTGGCCGCCGCCTGGTTGGGAAAGACACGATTGATCGACAATATAGCGGTGTAGACCAACATGGATAGGATTGATGAGTCCTGACCCTATGGTCAGGGTCCGGTTGGCCAGTCTCTACAGTAAGCCAAGCTCGGCCAGCTCATTCCGCATCTTTTCAGGCATCTCATGTGCTGCCGCTCCCTTTGGCAAGTCCAGTGGAGCATCATCCTCTGTCAGATAGCGCCATCCCTGAAATGGTCGCCGCGGCTGCGGTCTTACAGGAACCAGCTCCTCGTCGAAAATAAATTTGCAGCGTGAAATTCCGTCCTCATCCTTGAACGGTTCAATCTCCACAATACGCTGGCGAACTGCCACCATGCCCTTGATGACCCAGTAAAGCGACCCGCCGGAAACAATCTCGTCAGCCCTCCTGGGTAGCATTCTGGTGATGTGCCAGATTTTTTCCGCAGTGCGCAGCCGTTGTCTCTGCCATTCCGCAAGCTGCGAGATATCGCTTACACCGACACACAATTTGAGAATATGCAGAGCCATATGCACACCATCCGCGCCCGCAACGCCGCAAGCAACTCTCAACCGACCGGTTTGCACAGTTTTAATCCGCACAACCCGATCATCAACCGCACTTCCACAATAACGCGACAGAGCGATCTACTTTTTTTCATGCGGTACAATAGGCGCACCGGCTTCCCGCCACGCTCCAAACCCGCCAATCAGGTTGTAAACCGGCTGGAGCCCCATACGTTGGGCAATCTGGGTCGCAAGTGCCGACCGCAATCCGCCTGCACACATGAACACAAACGGACGTTCTTCTGTAAAGATTTCCTTGTGATAAGGACTGTCGGGCGCGATCCAGAATTCGATCATACCACGCGGAACATGTTTTGACTCAGGGACTTTCCCGTCACGCCACAATTCGCGAACATCACGAATATCAATCAACATGGCATTGTCGTTGTCGATCAACGACTGTGCGCCAGCCACATCAACCTCGGTAATCTCCGCTTTTGCATCCGCAAGAAGTTGCTTGATCCCGGTAGTTATCACTTGGGGCATGAATGTATTTTCCAATACTGGTTGATGTAAACTCTGCTGCAGTTTTCTATCGATAGACGGGACGGGTCAAGCCCCGCTGGTGACTGTCAAGCGCGCCGCAACCTTTCGTTAGTCAAAACCCGGTACGCTCCGCTTACTAATATTTTCAGTTAAGTGAGATCGACAGGACATGGGTGAAAGTCTCTTTGGAAAATTGCGCGGCGTGTTATCGCGCGAAACTACTTCTGACATTGCAGCTCAGGAAAGTGTTGTGAATTCAGGCGCAAATCTGGCGCGCATTGGCCTGGTAACCGGCAATCTCAAGGATAGCGAATTGCCGCCAAACAGCCCACCGGTTACCGGTGAAACAGCCGGCGCACTTCCACCGAGCCTGCCGACATCAAGCGTAGAACCGGTCGGGATTCAATTTTTTGCCGAGCTTCCTACACAAGAATGTGCCAATGAAATTTCATCAGTGTCTCAACTTGCGGAAGACTGTCTGTCAACTGAAGTCAAACCGGCAGGTGATGGTGTCTGGAGCGTCGCCGTCACGCTCAGGATGTCCCCGATTCCCCAAGAAATTCACGCAATTGAGAGCCTGCTTCAAACATGGGCCCAGAAAATGGGCGGCGTTTCAAAAGGCTGGGGATTGAGCCAGAACCAGGCAGCCTGACGCGACCGCATGCGGTTGGCACCGCTCCCAAATGGCGTTATGCAAGATCCCAGTCAGGCCTCACGCTTTCCGGATCTACCAGTCTTATATTGCGACTGCCCAGACTGCTGATCCGGTCCATCTCCTGCTTGCTTAGCGAGATTTCCAGTGCCTTCAGGTTGTCTGTCAGTCGTTCAGGCCTGGACGAACGGGGAATTGAGATAACATCGCCGAAGCCGGCAAGCCATGCCAGTGCTATTTGCGCGGGGCTGGCATTGTGGCTAACAGCAATTTCCTTCATCACAGGTTCGTCCGCCACCTTGTTACGCGCGATAGGACAATATGCGGTGACCGCAAGCCCATGACGCGAACAGGCGGCGCGGACCTTGTCCTGGTTTATAAGCGGATGAAATTCAATCTGGTTACATACCAGAGGTTCATCTGAAAGTGCCACCGCCTCATCTATCTGCTTTACTGTGAAATTGGATACACCGATGTGACGGCAGAGCCCTGCCCGTTTGGCCTTGTTCAGTGCTGCGATGGTTTCTGCCATGGGCACGACCCGCGACGGCCAGTGCAGCAGCAGCAAATCGACTTCCCCGCACCCCAGCAATTCCAGGCGCTCGTCAACCGCACGCGCAAAATCGTCGGCTGAAAAGTTATCCGGCCATATCTTGGTGGTAACAAACAAACTGTCACGATCAATGCCAGACGCCCTGATGCCTTCCCCAACCGCATCTTCGTTTTGGTACATCTGTGCGGTATCCAGATGGGTGTACCCGCTTTGCAGTGCGACTGACACGAGTTCAGCGCATCGTTCACCGCGCAACTCCCAGGTGCCCAGTCCGATCGCGGGAATATCTGCTCCATTAGCCGAAACGTTTTTCATGCGCCTTCATGCCTCTTTGCATTTTCCAGGTTAAAGGCACCATCATGACGATGAACTTCTTTTGAAAGCAACCAGGAATGCCGCAAAATACTCCCAACACCCTACCCTGGCCACCCATGATATTTGGCGGGCTTGTTGGTATCGGGTTGCTTATGCAGCATTTGCGCCCTCTCTTGCTGCCGATAATGTTGTCATGGCCGGGATACCTGTTGCTGGCTGTCGGAATTGCGCTGGACGTTTGGACTATGGCAACGATGGCCAGGGCCGGAACCAATATTCTGCCTCATCGAGCGGCAGACCGTCTGGTGACCAGTGGCCCCTTTGCCATGATGCGAAACCCTATTTACGTGGGCAATACGATTGCGACTTTCGGTTTGGCTCTGGCTTTGCAAAATGGCTGGTTGCTTATCGCAACCCCGATTGCCGCGGTTACCACTCACTACCTGGCAGTTGTGCGCGAACAGGCACACCTTGAAGAAAAGTTCGGAGAACAATGGACTGAATATGCAACCAGAGTGAAAGCATGGTGGCTGGTTTGATCGTTTTATGTCGCAGTTTCGCCAATGCTTGTTGTGCTTAAAGCAACCACCAGGCAGCCAAACCGAGAAACGCGAAAAAGCCAACCACATCCGTCACGGTTGTGACAAAAACGCCGGACGCGATTGCAGGGTCAACTTTAAAATAATCCAACGCAAGCGGAATTAGAATTCCAGCCAGTGCGGCGGCAAACATATTGATTATCATGGCAGCTGAAATGACCAGGCCCAACTGATCGGACCCGAACCACCACCATGCAAAACTCCCCATTATGATGGCAAAAGCCAGACCATTCAGCAGACCGACTGTGCATTCCCTTACCACAACCCTAACCGCGTTTATCGGCCCCAGGTTTCTTTGTGCTATCGCCCTTACAGCGACAGTCATTGTTTGTGTGCCCGCATTGCCACCCATTGAAGCTACAATCGGCATCAGGATGGCCAGAGCCACCATTTGCTCGATGGACGCATCAAACAGGGAAATCACCCAGGATGCCAAAACGGCTGTTGCAAGATTGAGGGCCAGCCATCCGAAACGCGATTGCGTGGTAGACCATATTGTGTCAGTGATTTCTTCGTCACCCACGCCCCCCAGACGAAGAATGTCTTCACTGGCTTCTTCCTGAATAACGTCGACGATGTCATCGATGGTGATGGAGCCAACAAGTCGTCCGTTTTCATCAACCACAGCTGCCGAGCCAAGGTGATATTGCTCGAACTTGTAGGCCACGTCTTCCTGTTCATCGGCCACATTGAACACGACGTCGTGTTCACGCATGATTTCAGATATCTGCTGTGCCCGCGGATGCCGCAGGACTAGGCTCACAGGCACAAATCCAATCGTGTGAAACGCCGGATCAACAATATAAATTTCAATGAAATCTTCTGGCAGATCTTCTTCATTGCGCATGTAGTCAATGGTCTGACCAACCGACCAGAAAGAAGGAACCGCGACAAAACTTGTCTGCATGAGGCGGCCGGCAGAATATTCAGGATACTCGAGACCTCTGGTCAGTGCAGTGCGGTCCTCCTGCGGGACCTTGGCCAGAATTTCCTGCTGATCCTCCTCATCCATATCTTCGATGAGGTAAAGCGCATCATCGGTATCAAGCTTGCTAACGGCAGATGAAATGAACTTGTTGGGCAACTCGCCCATGAGTTTATCTCGAACGGTCTCATCAAGCTCCGGCAACACCTCGAAATCAAATGTGCGGCCCAGCAATTCGATAAATCGAACACGCTCCACGGACGGAAGGAACTCAATCAGGTCGGCAACGTCGGCAACGTGCAGGTCCTTGACAAGTTTGCGCAGCTGGCGTGAGTCATCCTCTTGAAGAGTGTCAGCAACAGCACGCACAAATTCGGCACGCAAGGCACCGTCATCGTCGTGTATGCCTAACTCATCGACCTGTTCTGGCATAGCTTTCTCGCGTCCCGTTTGAAAGTGTTATCGAGATACATAACACGCACAAGATACCGGACAATCAGCGAAATTGGTATGACAGCGCTCAATTGAATTAGGCAGCTACAAGTGGCCGCCGGGAAATCATCGATAACCTTGTCAGTGGGTTAGATCGATTTTGGAGGTTTCAAACAGTTGCACTCAGGAAGTCACTGACAGTGCCGTAGTGCAACATCCAGGCCAAGGCGATTGAGGCCCCTACCGCAAGCGCAAACTTGTATCCAAGCTGGACAGAGCTGCCCTGGGGTCGCTTAGCAGCTCGATGACTGAGCTCTGCGTGGGTTCTGGCGATCAAATACTGTTCCGCCGTCTCGATCAAACGCAATTTATTGATCAGCTGCCTGTTCGATAAAAGTTTCATGTAACCGCATCTCCGTACTGGCGAACAGTATGCGGGAAAAGACGAAACAATTCGTAAGATATACAGTGGAGAATTTCAGTTCATCGTTAACAATTTGTAAGTCCCTGGAATTGCCGCAACCCGGATTTCACGCACTTTGAAAGATCCATCCAATCTTGCATAACAGGCGACTTCAGGCTTCGCCGTCGCCTACGGCTTTGAGAAGATCCCCACATCATTGTTCAGCATGACCGGCGAGGCAGGTGACCGGGCCAAATCACTTCACCAGTATGTCGTTGACGCCGTCCCAATCTTTGCCCGGCGGATTGGAGCTGTATTCCTTGGCCCGGCGTGTATAGATCTCATAGAATTCCTCAAAGTCAAATTCCGCAGCGAGATCACGGCATTGTGCTGCAATTGTGCCAACGATTTTCCAGCGCTGACTGAAATAGGCATCAAGCAGTGAAGTATGCAACTTGCTTAACTTCTGAAAAGAACCACTAGACGCCGTTACCTCATCACCTAACAAAGCATAGATATCTTCGGGTTCATTTTTTCCTTTAACTCTCACCCTATCAATTAGCAGCACCGCGAGGTGATCCTTAACGGCATTGGCGGTCAGCCTGCCAATAATGATTTTGGTTCCATAGGATTTTGTTTGTCCCTCAAGCCGGGCACCAAGGTTAACGGCGTCCCCAAGCACTGTATAGTCAAACCGAAAATCTGAACCCATGTTGCCAACAACACACTCGCCGGTGTTGACGCCAACACCAATATCCAGCGCGTCCTTGCCGGCAGCCACTCTTTGCTCGTTAAGCACTTTGAGGCGTCGTGTCATGTCCAGCGAAGCCAAGCACGCATGCAAGGCATGTTTGTCATCCTCCAGGGGGGCATTCCAGAAGGCCATAATGTTATCGCCCATATATTTGTCTATGGTTCCCCCGTGCGCAACGACAGCCTCAGACAACGGAGTGAGCAGGGAATTGATCAGCATTGTCAGTCCCTGCGGGTTGGATTTGTATTTTTCCGATATCGTGGTGAAACCGCGGACGTCGGAAAACAGAATTGTCATTTGCTTCGTCTCACCGCCCAGGATCAGTTTGTCAGGATCCTCCGTCAGTTGTGCGACCATGTCCTTTGACAAGTATTGACCGAATGCGGTGCGTATACGCCTGCGATCAATTTCTTCCTGCAAATAACCCAAAGTGACCATGACACCAGTTACCGCAAGTGATGCCATCAATGGGAACACGTAGTCGAGAATAAGGGCTTTCTGAGTGAATGCCCACCATGACATTCCCACGACGCAAGCTGCTACTACAGCGCCCGCGGCAATTGTAATTATCGCGCCAAATCGGGGCAGCACCGCGATCAGTGTCAGGCCAATCAGCAGGGCCAGACTGACTTCCAAACCATCAGCCCAGGCGGGGCGTTGCAGCAATGTCTGGCTAAGCACCGCGTTAATGAGTTGCGCATGGGCTTCAACGCCGGGCATTGCCGCATCCACCGGGGTCGCTTTCAGGTCAAACAGACCGGTTGCAGATGCTCCCAGCAGGACGATCTTCCCATTCAGAAGGTTCGCATCAACCTTGTCCGCCAGCAGATCAGAAGCCGAAACAAAGATTCCCTTGTTGTGGGGGCGGAAGTGCAGCCAGGCTTTCGCATTGCGGTCGGTTGGCACAACGACGCCCGCCAACACCAGTGAGTTGACGCCTGCAGCATCGGATCTGATCAAAATCGTGGGCTGACCTGTGGCCACTCGCAACAACTCCAGGCCGAGCGACGGCAATGTGGTGCCCTGCCCGATCATCAACAGCGGCAATTTCCGAATGACCCCGTCTATCTCGGGCCTGATGGAGACCATGCCGCTACCTTGAGCTTTCGCTTCCAGTTCGGGCACATTCCTCACCATTCCCGGATAG
>CAJICM010000309.1_pt1 | contig 16070 bp, 13 predicted proteins | sample 9199691 | NCBI WGS metagenome assembly CAJICM01 (sample SAMEA7708338, study PRJEB35096) | sediment metagenome | biome: marine neritic benthic zone biome [ENVO:01000025]; feature: sediment [ENVO:00002007]; material: shallow marine sediment [ENVO:03000034] sea grass bed [ENVO_01000059] ...
CGAGCCTTGGCCATTCCGTTTCCAATTGTGATCCACATCTTGAGCAGTTTCGTGTTCTGTCTCGTCGGAACGCTGCAGTTCTTACCGAGTATCAGACGTCATTACCCAGCAACCCATCGCGTACTCGGTCGCGTCATCGCGATCGCGGGATGCATATCTGCGGCAAGCGGCTTGTGGATGACCCATTCCTTCGTCTTTCCCGATGAGCTTCAGGGAAACTTGCTTTATTGGGTGCGGATCGTGCTTGGCTTGTCGACGATTGGCTTCATCGCTTGGGCCGTGATCGCAATCAGATCTCGAAACATCTTTCAGCATGGCGCCTGCATGCTTCGCGCCTATGCAATCGGCCAGGGCGCATCTACACAGACAGCCTTAGGCATCGGCTGGATCGTCGTTGTTGGAACAGAGCCGCTGGGACCGGCCCGTGACGGACTTATCGTGTTGGCATGGGGGCTCAATCTGGTTGTTGCCGAGGTCTTGATCGGGAGACTGTTAGCGCCGATAAAGCTGCCAACCAAGGCGATAGCCCCGGGGTAACTGTCCGGTTTGTTCCGCGCGGCAGTCGCTGGCGGATTTCAAAGCAATTTGGCCTGACCCTGGTTCGTATTTAAAACGCCTAAGTTGAGCCGCAATAAAGGGGTCAAATCAGTCTTATGTTTCGGCGACTGTTCAAATTCTTCTCCACCTTTGCGGTTGTGCTGATTGTGTTGCCGGTGGCAGCGGGTGCAGCGTATTTCTATTCCAAGGGCTGGCCCAACAGCTGGCATGCCGCTGACTGGTCATCTTCCGGGCTGCTGCCAAAAGCCGTCGATGACGACCCCGCCGCCATCTATATCATGGCCGGCCGGTCCGGACGCTGGAAGGGCATTTTTGCGGTACATCACTGGGTGGTTGTCAAGCCGGCCGGCGCATCCAGATATGAACGGTTTGAAGTCGTGGGTTGGGGAACCCCGGTCCGCCGCAACGCCTATGCACCCGATGGCAGGTGGTATTCAAGCGAACCGTTTATCGTGCACAAGGTGCGCGGCGCAAAGGCGCAGGCACTGATCCCGAAAGTGGTTGCCGCAGCGCAAAACTATCAATGGTCCACTCCTGGCCAATATGTCGTCTGGCCGGGACCGAATTCGAATACCTTTGTTGCCAGCATTGCGCGCCAGGTGCCCGGGCTAGGGACGGAGCTTGATCCGGCAGGCGTCGGCAAGGACTGGCTTGGCCCCGGTTTTCAGACTGCCAGCATGCCCTCAGGTACAGGAATCCAGATCTCCTACAACGGTTACATCGGTGCCGGTATTAGCCGGCGCGAGGGGATTGAGCTGCATTTTCTGGGTGCAACCATCGGATTCGACTTCGATAATCTGGCCATCAAGCTACCTGCACTGGGCAAGATCGGCCTGCGATGAGTGTTACGACCCGTCGTCAGAAATTGCCTATGAGTATTCCCGCCAGGAAGACAATAAAGCCGCCCACCGCTATCTGAAATGCGGCACGAAGGAACGGTGTGTCCATATACTTGTAGCGGATCCACGAAATAACCCAGAGTTCGATGAAAACGATAATTACCGCGAGGATGGTCGCCGTCCAGAAATCATTGAACAGATAGGGCAGCGTGTGACCGAGACCGCCCACTGCGGTCATGATCCCGGCGGCAGAGCCGCGTATCCACGGATGACCACGCCCGGTCAGTTCACCATCATCTGACAGCGCTTCAGCAAAACCCATTGAGATGCCGGCGCCGATCGAGGCAGCCGTGCCCACCAGGAAAGTCTGCCAGGTATCATGGGTTGCAAAGGCGGCCGCAAACAACGGTGCGAGGGTCGAAACCGATCCGTCCATCAGGCCGAGCAGACCGGGCTGCACGATCTGCAACAAGAACAGCTGCCGTTCCGCATCCGCCTCTTCCAGCTTGGTATCGGCATCGAGGTGTTTTTCAGTCAGCTTGCCAGCCAGGTTTTCGTGACCTTTTTCTTCCTCGGCCAGATCAAGCAGCAGTTTTCTCACATCTTCGTCAGATGTGCGCTCGGCAGCCTGCTTGTAAAACCGGTAGTTCTCCAGCTCCATCACCTCGGCCCGCTTGCGCACCACATCGAGCGACAATTGCTGCATCAGCCAGGCCGGCTTGTGTTTGACGAATCCGGCAACATCGGACCGGCGAATCAACGGGATGAAGTCGCCGAATTTGGTTTGAAACAGCTCGGTCAGCCGGCGGCGATGTTCGTGTTCTTCTTCTGCCATATCAATGAACACGCGTGCAGACGACGGGTATTGTTCCTGCAGCGAATTGGCAAACGCCATATAGGTACGCGCATCATCGTCCTCACTGGAAATGGCAAGCGCGAGGATTTCTTTTTCGGACAGGTCGGCAAATGGTTTCACGGTCAGCGATCTTGTTGGTGCGGGAATCGGGTTCTAGAAAGCAGTACGTTTTTAGAATAATTCCAGACTTCAGTCCAGTGGCCAAACCACAGTCACGACCCCAGTCGAATTGTCCGCTTGACGGCAAACGTGGTGGCTGCCAAACACCTGCGCATGACAGAAACTTCGCACATACGCAATTTTTCCATCGTTGCGCATATCGATCATGGAAAGTCCACACTGGCAGACCGTCTGATCCAGATGTGCGGTGGACTGACGGCGCGTGAAATGAAAGAACAGGTGCTCGACTCGATGGATATCGAGCGCGAACGCGGCATTACCGTCAAGGCCCAGACCGTGCGTCTCGACTACACAGCGGACAATGGAGAAACCTACGAGCTGAACCTGATCGACACCCCAGGCCACGTTGATTTTGCATACGAGGTCAACCGGTCGCTGGCGGCGGTTGAAGGATCACTGCTGGTGGTTGACGCAGCCCAGGGCGTGGAGGCCCAGACACTGGCAAATGTGTATCAGGCCATCGACAACGATCATGAGATCGTGCCGGTCCTGAACAAGGTGGACTTGCCGGCGGCAGAGCCGGACCGGGTGCGCCAGCAGATTGAGGATGTAATCGGACTGGATGCTTCCGGTGCACTGGAGATTTCGGCCAAGACAGGTATCGGCATCAAGGAAGTGCTGGAGGCGATCGTTCATCAGCTGCCGGCGCCACAAGGCGATAAGGACAAACCACTGAAAGCCATGCTGGTGGACAGCTGGTACGACGCCTATCTGGGGGTGATCGTGCTGGTCCGCATTCTGGATGGCCGGCTCAAAAAAGGCACTCGCATCAAGCTGATGTCGACAGACGCCAACTACCTGGTCGACCGGGTCGGCGTGTTCCGCCCCAAGCAGGAAATGGTGGCCGATCTCGGCCCGGGCGAAATCGGTTTCTTTACCGCCGCCATCAAGGAAGTGGCTGACACCCGTGTCGGTGACACGGTTACGGAAGAAAAACGGCCGTGCAGCGAGGCCCTGCCCGGTTTCAAGCCGGCCCAGCCGGTCGTGTTTGCTGGCTTCTTTCCGGTCGATACGGCGGAATTTGAAGACCTGCGCGAGGCAATGGGCAAATTGCGGCTTAACGATGCCAGCTTCTCGTTTGAAATGGAAACATCTGCCGCGCTCGGTTTCGGGTTCCGCTGCGGGTTCCTGGGCCTGCTGCATCTGGAAATCGTGCGCGACCGGCTGGAGCGCGAGTTCAACATTGAGCTGATCACCACCGCGCCGTCGGTGATTTACCACATTCACCAGATCAAGGGCGACATGCTGGAACTGCACAATCCGGCCGATATGCCCGAGCCGACGTATATCGACACCATCGATGAACCATGGATTCAGGCGACCATTCTGGTGCCGGATGACTATCTCGGCGCAGTTCTGAAACTGTGTGAGGATCGTCGCGGCCGGCAGAAAGAGCTGACCTATGCAGGCTCGCGCGCCATGCTTATTTATGAATTGCCGCTCAATGAAGTGGTGTTTGACTTCTATGACCGGTTAAAGTCGGTCACCCGCGGTTATGCCAGTTTCGACTATCAGATGACCGGATATGAGCCAGGTGATCTGGTCCGCATGCAGATACTGGTCAATGAAGAACCTGTGGATGCACTGGCGATCATTGTACACCGTGCGCGCGCCGAACAACGCGGCCGTGCAATGGTTGAAAAACTCAAGGACCTGATTCCTCGACACATGTTCAAAATTCCCATCCAGGCGGCAATCGGCGGGCGGGTAATTGCACGCGAAACCATTTCAGCCATGCGCAAGGACGTGACGGCGAAATGCTATGGCGGCGATGTATCGCGCAAACGCAAGCTGCTGGACAAGCAGAAGGAAGGCAAGAAGAAGATGCGCCAGTTTGGCCGTGTCGAAATTCCGCAAACAGCCTTCATAGCCGCTCTCAAGATGGACGAGAACTAGCTGTTTGGTCCTGTTTGAACGGCTTGTCCTCGCTTCGCTCGGGCCGTTGTTTATTCTGGTCGAACAGCTTGTCCTCGCTTCGCTCGGGCCGTTCTCCGACCCCGCACAATCGTATTGATAAACTCCAACCCGAAGCGCGACAGCGCTGAGGCAAGGCCGACCGGCCGTCATGCGAAGCATGCCCTAACGGAGCGCAGCCGCCAGGCTGCTGGCGTGAGCGAAGTAAACCAAAACTGCCCAACACACCTTGTCATCCTCGGGCTCGTCCCGAGGATCCAGCCATCTCAACTTGAACCAGACGTGCGTGGATCCCCGGCACAAGGCCGGGGATGACAATAAAATGAGCTGAACTCCAATCCGAAGCACGAAGTGCTGAGGCAAGGCCGACCGGCCGTCATGCGAAGCATGCCCCAGCGGAGCGCAGCCGCAAGGCTGCTAGCGTGAGCTGACAAAACTCCAACTACCCGAACGGTTTGAAATGCTTGGACAGTTTCAATCCCTGTTTCTGATAGTGCGAACCGATGCCCTGTCCGTAGACGGTTTCGGGGGGCTCACTCAGGGGTTCATAGACCAGCCTGCCGATAATCTGGCCATCTTCGAGAATAAACGGCACTTCGTGGCTGCGAACTTCCAGCACGGCACGCGCGCCTTCACCATCGCCTGACGCATCCCCAAATCCGGGATCAAAGAACCCCGCATAATGCACCCGGAATTCTCCAACCAGCGGATTGAACGGCACCATTTCAGCAGCATGGGTCGGCGGCACGCGAACGGCTTCCTTTGAAGCCAGAATGTAAAACTGGTCGGGGTCGAGGATCAAAGATCCGTGCTGCCAGATCGGATCCCAATAGTCGAGAACCTCCAGTCCGGCCTTTTTGTCGACATCCACCAGGCCCGAATGCCGCTTGGCCCGGAATCCGACCGGCTGGCCATCTTCAAAACTCGACAGATCAACACTCAATGCGATGCCATTGTCGATGGAAACATCGCCAGATGTGACCAGTGGCTTTTGATTGTGCAGTTCATGGATCAGCTGATCACTCGGTGACACCTCACCGGAGCGGAAACGGATCTGCGACAGCCGGGAACCGGTGCGAACAAGGATCGGAAAGGTGCGAGGTGAGATTTCGGCATAAAGCGGGCCGGTGTATCCCGCCGGTACCTTGTCAAACTCGGATGCATTGTCGGCAATTACCCGGGTGAAAATATCCAGCCTGCCGGTGGAGCTCTTCGGATTGGCTGCGGCCGACATCGCGTCATCCAAGGCCAGCGACTCCAGAAGCGGCACGATGTAGACACAACCGACTTCCAGCACCGCACTATCAGTCAGGTCAATCTGGTGCAGTGAAAGTTGATCAAGCCGGTCTGAAACCGTGTTTCGCGGGCCCGGCATGAAAGATGCCCGCACTCGCCAGGCCACTTCTCCCAGTCGCAAATCCAGGCTGGCGGGTTGCACCTGATCCACTTCGAGCGGACTCTCGGCAATTACGTGGCCGGTCTCTACCATCTGACGAATTATATGAGCCGGTGCGATACCATTGGCAGCTTGGGAGGTCATCTGTATTGCTTTCTCGTGCGTTTCAGTAACAGAATTACCATATCGACAAATCGGTGTCGGCTATTACGATGATGTATAAGTCGCATGCGAGTGGATTTTCGTGGATAAACTGATCCGGCTAGGCAAATGACCCGGGCTTTCACCGTGTCGCCAAAGGCGGAAATATAAACCATCGACGGAGCGAATCATGGAAACATACCAGGCAGTCACACATGACATAGAAGTATCGGTGCTTCCTAAATACCTCGAAGATCGCTCTGATCCGGCTGAAAGCTACTATGTCTGGGCCTATACCATATCCATCGAAAACAAGGGCAACAAGACCGTAACCTTGCGGACAAGGCACTGGGCAATCATCGATGCCAAGGGGCAGCGCCAGGATGTTGACGGCGAGGGTGTTGTTGGCAAGCAGCCGACATTGGGACCCGGCGAGCGGTTTGAGTACACCTCCGGTTGCCCGCTTGCCACGTCCAGCGGATTCATGGCCGGGTTCTACACCATGGAAGAAAGCAATGGAGAAATGCTGCAGGTTGAAGTTCCGGCATTTTCTCTGGACTCACCTGATGCAGAAACTATCATCAACTGAATTGTGCACAGCACATCGGAGGCCTCCCGCTTGAGCAGCCAGTCCACAATGTCGTCAGCAGAGCTGCTGGGACAACTGATCAGTTTTGACACGACCTCGTGCAACTCCAACTTTCATCTTATCGAGTTTGTGGAGACCTTTCTGCGTGACATGGGCGTCGCTTCGGTCCGGGCTGATTACGCGCCGGGGAAAACCAACCTGGTCGCCAGCATCGGACCAGCCGTCGATGGTGGCATAGTCCTGTCGGGACACACCGATACCGTACCCGTCACGGGCCAGGCCTGGACAACTGATCCATTCACCATGACAGACGTGAAGGGTGATTTGTTCGGGCGCGGCACATGCGACATGAAGGGTTTTCTGGCGTGCTGTCTGGCAGCTGTTCCGCAATTGAAGGCGCGCAATCTTGCACGCCCGGTTCATCTGGTTTTTTCATGTGATGAAGAAGTCAGCTGTGAAGGTGTGATTCCCGCCATCCGGCGATTTGGCCATGACATGCCTGAACCGTCGGTCTGCATTGTCGGCGAACCGACAATGATGGACGTGGTTACGGGCCAGAAGGCCTGCCAGGCCTTCCTGACCACGATTACAGGCGTTGAAGCCCATTCCAGCAAACCTGACATGGGCTGGAGTGCCCTGAATGAGGCTGTCCTGCTGACCAGTGAAATCAACCTGATTGCACAGGAAATGCGGGACCGGAATAACGAGAACTGCCTGTTCGACCCCGCATACACCACCGTACATGTCGGCGCGCTTCACTCCGGCACCACAGTCAACATCGTGCCCAACCAGGCAACCATTTCCTGGGAGGCCAGGTTGTTGCCAGATCAGGACGAGAACGAAATACGCGACCGGGTTGCAGAATTTGCACAAACCCGTAATGAGATCATCCGCGCGCATTTTCCAGCCGCCGGCATCGAAACGGACAATTATGTAAATGTGCCTGGCCTTGAGCCTGAACCCGACGGCGAAGCAAAGTCGCTTGCCATGCGGTTGACCGGGACAAATCGCACGGGCGTTGTGTCCTACGGGACCGAAGCAGGTCATTTTCAGGCGGCGGGTATGTCGACTGTAATCTGTGGGCCAGGTTCCATCGATCAGGCCCACAAGCCGGACGAGTTTGTGGCCGCAAACCAACTGGCCGCGTGCGACAGGTTTCTCAAAAGGCTCGGTGAAGAACTCAGCGTTGCCTGATCCGCTATAGACAACCCCAATACCATTGCCGCGAAAAGCCGTCAGGCGGATTGTGACCCCAAAATCTCATCGGCATCGAAGCTGTAGTTGGCGGAACAGAACTCACATTTCACATCAACCCTGCCGCCCTGGGCCATGTGCGCCTTGTCGTCGTCTGTCATGGTGGCAAGGATATCTTTCAAACGGTCTGCAGAGCACGAACAATAGCGCTGTAGTTTCAGTTCCGGGTAAACCGTAACACCATCTTCATGAAACAGCCGGTACAGCACACGCTCCGATGACAGAAGCGGATCTATCAGTTCATGATCCTCAACCGTCTCCAGTAGCAATTTCGCCTTGCGCCAGTCGTCATCTTCATCAACTACCGGTTCGGACTTGCCGGATGGATCATCGCCGGAATAAACCGGCATCGGGCTCACGCCACCCTCGTCCGGCAGATGCTGAATCATGATGGCACCGGCGCGCCATTTGTCCATTTGGCCGGCACGGCCTATCAACGGGCCCGCGGCAACACGCAACAGTGTCGGGATCTGTTCAGATTGCCGGAAATAGTCGTGTGCGGCGTCGCTCAAGGTGGCATTCTGCAACCCGACAATGCCCTGGTAACGCTCCATGTCGTCGCCCTGATCAACCGTCATGGCGAGATGACCATTCCCGATGACAGACTGCGCCGTCACCGTGCCGCTTGCCTGCAGACGTTCCAGTGCGTCCACGTCAACGCGTGCATACCCCCTGATCCGGTCAGGTGATACGAAATCCGCCACCAGCATGGACACTGGGCCGTCGGTCGAGGTCTGCAAGATAAACTTGCCATCGAATTTCAGCGTCGCTCCAAACATCGCCACCAGGGCCACGGCCTCCGCCAGCACGGCCGATGCTGCCATTGGATAATCATGACGGTTAAGTATGTCGTCCAGTACTGCGCCAAGGCGCACAACCCGACCCCGCACGCCTAACGGCTTGATGTCAAATGGCATCACTGCATCCTCAACGGAAATTGCAGTGGTTATGTCAAGCATCTGGGGCTTGGTCACGTCGGCATCCATTCCAGCATGTTTTTTCTAAAGCTTCCCCAGGCACCAGCGCAAGATTGCCTTTTGTGCATGCAACCGGTTTTCCGCCTCGTCAAAGACCACTGATTGCGGACCATCAATCACCGAAGCGGTTACCTCTTCATCGCGGTGGGCGGGCAGGCAATGCATGAATACCGCGTCCTTGCCGGCGCTGGCCATCAGAGCATCGTTTACCTGATAGGGCAGCAATAAATTGTGGCGGTTCGTTGCATCGGCATCATTCATCGAAACCCAGGTATCGGTAATCACGCAGTCTGCATTTGACACCGCCTCATGCGGATCAATGCCCAATTGCAATGCCACCCCGTTCGCCTTTGCCCATTCAAGGGCAACCGGATCTGGTGACAACTCAGCTGGTGTCGCAACCCGCAGCTCAAATTCAAGCTTGCCGGCTGCATGTATCCAGGAGGTCAGTACGTTGTTGCCGTCACCGACCCAGGCAACGGATTTGCCGGCTATGGCGCCCTTGTGTTCCTGCAAGGTAAGCAGATCAGCCATGATCTGACAGGGATGAGAAGTATCGGTCAGGCCATTGATCACCGGTACCGCAGCTTCGGCGGCCAATTCGTGCAATTTTTCCTCGCCATGGGTTCGCAGCATGATGACGTCTACCATGCGCGACAGCACACGGGCAGTGTCGGCTACGCTCTCACCGCGACCAAGTTGAAGATCTGCGGCTGACAAGACCAGTGATTCGCCTCCAAGCTGGCGTATCGCAACATCGAAGGACACGCGTGTGCGGGTCGAAGGCTTTTCAAAGATCATGGCCAGCAAGTGGCCCTCCAGCGGTCTTTGGCCGTCCTGTACACCTTTTGGCAAACCCGCACGCGAGTGCTTTGCAGACAACGCACTGGACAGCATTGCGTTCAGGTCTTCGGTAGAAACAGTTGAGATATCCAGAAATGATCTTGATGTGTCAGACATGGCGAATGCCGGAACCCTTTGAATTTACAACGGGGATCAGAACCCCAAATGAAAAATATTTTCTAGTCGCTGGCAGACGAGGATCGCAGCCGGCGACACGCTGCTTCTATTCGGGTGACAGCCTGACTCACTTCTTCAGCGGTTATAGTCAATGGCGGCAATAAACGTATGACATTGTCTCCTGCTGCAACGACCAAAAGATCACTTGCCAGACACGCCGCCTGCATATCGGTGTTGAGGACCTTGCACTGCAGCCCGATCATCAGACCCTTGCCACGCAAATCGCCAACAATATCTGGAAATTCATCCGCCAGGCCCGCAAGCTTCTGGCTCAGCAAGAGCGACATCTGGTTCACATGATCCAGAAATCCGTCTTCAAGAATGACGTCCAGCACGGCATTGCCAATTGCCATGGCCATCGGGTTGCCGCCATATGTGGAACCATGTGATCCTGCAACCATGCCTTTGGCCGCCTGGGTTGTTGCCAGACAGGCGCCCAACGGATAGCCACCCCCAATGCCTTTTGCCGACGCCATGATATCCGGTGTTATCGATGAATGCTGATAGGCAAACAGCTTACCGGTGCGGCCCATGCCGCATTGTACTTCATCAAACACAAGCAGGATGCCGTGCTTGTCGCACAACTCGCGCAACCCCTTGAGACATTTGGCCGGTATGGGCCTGATGCCGCCTTCTCCCTGTATCGGTTCAATCAGGATACCCGCGGTTTCAGGTCCTATGGCTTTCTCGACCGCCTCATGATCTGCAAACGGGACTTGGTCAAAACCTTCAACTGCCGGCCCAAAACCTTCAATGTACTTCTGCTGTCCGCCTGCTGCGATAGTCGCCAAGGTACGACCGTGGAACGCGCCTTCAAAAGTGATCAGTCGAAATTTTTCCGGGTGCCCCGATGCAGCGTGGTACTTGCGGGCCATTTTGATGGCACACTCCAATGCCTCGCCACCGGAATTGGTAAAAAACACCGTGTCGGCGAAAGTTGCCTCGCACAAGCGTTCGGCGAAACGCTCGCCTGACGGAATACGGTACAAATTTGACGTGTGCCAAAGCTTTTCAGCCTGGGCCTTGATCGTTTCCACCAGATGCGGATGGCAATGGCCCAGTGAATTGACCGCAATTCCAGCGCCAAAATCAAGCAAGGTGCGGCCATCTGATGTATTTACCCAGGCACCCTTACCGCTTTCGATGGAGAATGCTGTACGATTATATGTCGGCAGAACAGCTTGTGTCATACTCAAACAGGCCTTTCGGGCAAACCATCCCTTGAAACAGCAAACGCCGCCGGCGAGCGGCGGCGCAAGATCTAGTTGCCAAAACTATATTGCGTTTTTGATACCTTTGCAATGCACAGGAAACAGCGGCAAAACCCGGCTTTTTTGATAACTTACTCGTGATAATCAACCAGACTGAGTCAGAACGCCGCATCGACCTGCAACAAAACTGGGGATTAACCTGTCGTTAACCATGTTTTTTGGCTGAAGCTGGGGAAAACCGGTGAAATCCGTCGCCTGACTCTTGCGCCAGATTCAGCCTATTTAGTAGGGTCCCGATCACAGCCTACGAAATGTAGCGATTTCTGTCCGTACATATGCGTTTCACGCCGAACCAATGATGGTCGGCGATCGAAGAAGGATTCCGCGCGTGAGCGAAGACCAGACACAGGATGAAACACCGCAAAAACTTCCCTGGACCGACGACCGGGTCGAGATGTTGAAGAAGTTGTGGGCCGAAGGCCTGAGTGCCAGCCAAATCGCCGCAAAACTTGCCGGGGGCGTGACCCGCAACGCAGTAATCGGCAAGGTTCACCGTATGGGCCTATCGGGGCGTGTAACAAGGGCACGGGTTTCTACGCCGCGCACCCGCAAGACACGTGAACCCAGTCATCCCGGCAGACCAGCAGCGGCAAACAATCCGGCTAGGACCCTTGGCAACAATGCACTGAAACCGCTGGCTTCAGTGAAACCCGAGCCCATTCTGGAACCGGTCCCAATCCATATTGCCGACATTCCGGTTGGAGAACGCGTCACCATATTGATGTTATCGGACAAGACATGCCGCTGGCCGATCGGGGATCCAGGCAGCGAAGATTTTTGTTTTTGCGGCAAGACACCCAAAGAAGGCACACCTTATTGTGCCGGCCATGCAGCACTTGCCTATCAGCCGCAACGTGAAAGAGGCCGCCGTACAGGCTGAAAATGGTTGTGCATGCATCTTGTAAAGTCCGGTGAGGCGCAAGCTTCGCCGGATTTTTCTTTTTGCCGGAGCGCCTTGGTTCATCTGACCCCATGGCGCTCGGGCGCTTTGCAATCGATCAGTATGGTTCAGTCAGGCTTTGACAGCGCCGAAGCGCTCATCAAACGAATAGCCCATACCGCGAACCGTTCGAATGGGGTTAGATTCGCGTGCCCGGTTGATGGATTTGCGCAAACGGCCGACGTGTACGTCTACTGTGCGTTCATCAACATACACATCCCTGCCCCATACCGAATCAAGCAGCTGAGAACGGGTGTAAACCCGACCTGGCGTCTGCATCATGTGTTCGAGCAACTTGAACTCCGTCGGTGAAAGTTCAATGTCGCGGCCGGAACGCTGAACCCGGCGAGTGCGGCGATCAAGAGTTATGTCGCCTGCCTGCAAAATTTCGGCTACTGCATCGGGACTCGAACGGCGAAGCAGCGATTTTACCCGGGCCAGCAACTCCGGTATTGAAAACGGCTTGACTACATAGTCATCAGCGCCGGTCGCCAGTCCACGCACACGTTCGGTCTCTTCGCCACGAGCTGTCAGCATGATGATGGGGATGTCACGAGTTTCTGACCGTGCCCGGAGTAACCGGCAAATTTCAATGCCCGACAGGTTGGGCAGCATCCAGTCCAGAATAATCAGTTCTGGAGTATCTTCGAGAACGTCCCGTACAACATCTTCCGAGCCATCCAGTGCGCGGACTTTGAAACCCTCGGCTTCGAAATTGTAGGCAAGCAATTCCTGGATCGGCTCTTCGTCTTCAACAATCAATATAGTTGCAGGCATTGTTAGGCTCCATACATACCAGAAACAGCAATTACTGTTCACCTCGCGCTTCGACAGGGGTGAGAGACGTATTGTCTTCCTTTGGGCGAGGACCATCCAGCGCATCACCTGTTACAAGATAGTAGACGTTCTCGGCTATATTTGTGGTGTGATCGCCAATGCGTTCGATGTTCTTTGCACCGAACAAAAGATGGGTGCACATGCCGATCGTGCGCGCATCCTCCATCATGTAGGTCAACAGTTCGCGAAACACAGAATTGTAAAGTGTGTCGATGCGGCTGTCGCTTTTCCAGACATCAACGGCCTTCTGGGCATCAAGACTGGTATAGGCATCGAGCACGTCGGCCAATTGCTCCAGCGCGAGCTCCGCCATCCGGTTCATTCCGGCATTGACCGAGCGTGGCAGGGGCTCGTTCACCGCGAGAGTGCGTTTTGCGATATTCTTGGCCAGGTCGCCAATGCGTTCCAGATCGGACGATATGCGGATTGCAACCATGATGGCGCGCAGGTCCGTTGCCATTGGTTGTCGCATTGCTATCAATTTGATGGCATTATTCTCAACTTCTTTTTCGAGCACATCGATCTTGTCATCGGCGGCGATGATATGCTCTGCCTTGACACGATCGGATGTGGACAGTGCCTCGATCGCCTTGCCGAACTGGTCTTCAGCCAGGCCTCCCATCTGGGCTATTAGATTGCGCAGTTTGGCGAGATCTTCATCGAATGAAGAAACAATATGCGTGGTCATCCTTGTTCAATCCTTCAAAAACAGGCTGTGTGCATGCCAGTTCAGCCAAAGCGACCCATGATATAGTCTTGTGTGCGGCGCTCTTGCGGGTTGGTAAAAATGGCCTCTGTATCGCCTATTTCTACCAATGTACCTAAGTGGAAGAAAGCGGTCATTTGTGACACTCGGGCGGCCTGCTGCATGGAATGGGTTACGATCACGATGCAGTAATTCTCACGCAGCTCATCGATGAGCTCCTCAATGCGGGCGGTGGCGATCGGATCCAGTGCCGAGCACGGCTCGTCCATCAGAATGACATCCGGGTTAACCGCTATTGCACGCGCGATGCACAGCCGCTGTTGCTGACCGCCCGATAGACCAGTACCGGGCGCATCCAGGCGATCCTTCACCTCGTCAAACAAACCGGCACGTTTGAGCGATTTGACGACAATTTCTTCAATATCCGTCTTGGAATGCGCCATACCGTGAATGCGAGGTCCGTAGGCCACGTTCTCCATAATGGATTTCGGAAACGGATTGGGTTTTTGAAACACCATGCCGACTCTTGTCCGCAACTGAACAACGTCAAGGTCGGGATCGTGAATATCTTCGCCATCAATTGTGATTTTGCCACCGACCCGACATATGGGGATGGTGTCGTTCATGCGGTTGATACAGCGCAAGAACGTGGATTTACCGCAACCCGAAGGTCCGATGAATGCGGAAACGGCCCGGTCGGGAATACTGATGTCCAACGGGAAAATGGCCTGCTTCTCACCATAGTGGACGGTCACATCCTTGGTGACAATCTTCGGCGTGCCCTGTTGCATGATCAGGGGCTCAGCCGGCGTCATGATCGTTCTATGGCGGGTTTCAGCTTCCATTACCGCAGCGTCCATATTGTTGCTCCATTTGGATAATTGTCAAAAATTTCAAAATCTACCAGCGACGTTCAAACTGCCTGCGCAAGACGACGGCCAGCGCATTCATCAGGAACAGAAATCCGAGTAGAACCATAATTGCACCGGCCGTTTTGGCCTGGAATGCAGCCTCCGGCAAATCGGACCACAGGAAAATCTGCACCGGCAGCACTGTTGCAGCATCGCTGAAACCGGTTGGTACATCCACGATAAATGCCACCATGCCTATCATCAAGAGAGGCGCAGTCTCTCCAAGAGCCTGAGCCATTCCTATGATGGTTCCGGTTAATATGCCCGGCATGGCCATTGGCAAAACATGATGGAACACGGCCTGTTGATGAGAAGCACCAACACCCAGAGCACCTTCGCGGATCGACGGCGGAACCGCGCGCAAGGCCGCTCGAGACGCGATAATAATCGTTGGCAATGTCATGAGTGCGAGAACCATCCCACCAACCATTGCAGATGATCTCGGCATGCCAAAGAAATTCAGAAACACGGCAAGACCGAGCAAACCAAAGACAATGGAGGGAACAGCGGCCAGGTTATTGATGTTCACCTCAATCAGCCGGGTTATCCGGTTGCGAGGAGCGAACTCTTCAAGGTAAATCGCAGCCGCTACGCCAATCGGCAGCGACAGCATCAAGGTTACCAGCAAGGTGAGCGCTGACCCGATCATGCCGCCCAGAACACCGGCCACTTCAGCCTCCCGGCTGTCGCCGCGCTGGAAGAATGGCCAGTTGAAGCTGTTGGTGACCAGGCCCGCATCACGCAGGCTGACAAGCCAGATGATTGCCTTGTCATTGATACGGCGGTCTGCTTCGGGCTGAGAATACTCGACCAGGGACCAGGTTCCTGCAACCAGCTCGCCGGAAGCTGCCACCGGCATATAGGCCTGGCCAGTGACATAGTCGGTGCCTACTTCGGAGATTTTAACCACGCCGGTATCCGGCAACCTGACAAAATACGAAGGCAGCGCCGAGGTCAGTGTTTCGGCCCTAGATGGATTGTTGACGCTTTCAGCAAGTTGGTCGGTCTGTGCCTTCAGCCGTTCCAGCGCCAGCCTGACACTTTCTGTGTCCGCCATGAGTTTCGCCTGGCGCCTTTTGGCCGGATGTGTATCAGCAATATCGGCACCGGCTTCCATGACAGCAGCTTCTGCAACCCGCGATTCGGCCGCCAGACGGTCGCGAACCCGTTCGAGCTTTCCTGCTTCCAGAGCCAGTTTGGCCCGGCGGGTCTCAAGATGTTGCTTTACCCTGGCCAGCACAGCGGCAAAATCATTGCCACTGGAGCTGAGCCTGAAACCATCTTCCAGGTTTTCAACCCTCAGTTTGCCGCTAACCGGAATAGCAACTTCATCCGTGCTGATGCCTTGCAGGAACAGGTCTGCCTCGTCAGAAAGCTTCAGCTCGAATTTCTGCGTGGAGCCGATAATTGACGGATTGGCCAGCACGGACCGGCGAATTTCATCGGCTGCATCAACAGACAGCAGTTTTGGCAAGGCGCGACGGTCACTGCGGGATTTAACACCGGGAAACTTGGCACGGATAGCATTGTTGACGATCGAGTTAAAGTTACCCTTGTTGATTTCACTTGCATCAACCTTGCTTTCATCGATGGCGACATCAAGGGCTACCGTGTTGGATTCAAAGGCAGGTAAACCCTTGAGCAGGATATCGCCCAACAACAACACCAGGAACGCGCAGGC
>CAJICM010000070.1_pt1 | contig 15981 bp, 13 predicted proteins | sample 9199691 | NCBI WGS metagenome assembly CAJICM01 (sample SAMEA7708338, study PRJEB35096) | sediment metagenome | biome: marine neritic benthic zone biome [ENVO:01000025]; feature: sediment [ENVO:00002007]; material: shallow marine sediment [ENVO:03000034] sea grass bed [ENVO_01000059] ...
CGTACTCATCAATCAGCTCCAGCGGATCGATGACATTGCCTTTCGACTTCGACATTTTCTGGCCCTTCTCGTCGCGGACCAGCGCGTGAATGTAGACCGTTTCGAAGGGAACCTGAGGTGTTCCATTGGGCTTCTTCATGAAATGCAAACCCATCATCATCATGCGAGCAACCCAGAAAAAGATAATGTCGAATCCGGTAACCAGCGTGTCGGTTGGATAGTACCGCTGCAACTCGTGGGTGTTGTCCGGCCAACCCAATGTGGAAAACGGCCAGAGTGCCGAAGAAAACCAGGTGTCAAGCACGTCTTCATCGCGGATCAGTTTGACGCGATGACCATAATGGGACTCAGCTTGCTCTTCGGCCAGCGCCTCGGTTTCGGCAACAAATACCGTTCCGTCTTCACCATACCAGGCCGGTATCTGATGGCCCCACCACAACTGGCGGGAGATGCACCAGGGCTGGATGTTGCGCATCCACTCGAAATAGGTTTTGTCCCATTGCCTGGGTACAAACACCGTATCGCCCTGCTCCACTGCCTCGATGGCAGGCTTGGCAAGCGTTTCAGCATCAACATACCATTGATCGGTCAGGAATGGCTCAATGGGAACGCCGCCGCGGTCGCCGTGCGGGACCATGTGTGTGTGGGGCTCCACTTTGTCCAGCAGACCACGCGCCTCGAACATTTCGACCACCAGTTTGCGAGCCTCAAACCGGTCCTTGTCGTGGATCGCTGCAATGGTGGTCTTCAGCTCGTCGGATTCGGGAACACCGGCAAGGAAATCCTCATTGCCGTCCAGAACTATGTTGCCAGCTACATCCATTACGTTGATTTTGGGCAGATCATTGCGTTTTCCGACTTCAAAATCATTGAAGTCGTGAGCCGGCGTAATCTTGACCGCGCCGGAGCCCGCTTCGGGGTCAGCATAGTCATCAGCGACGATCGGGATCAACCGACCAACCAGAGGCAACACGACATGTTTGCCAACTAGATCCCTGTAGCGCTCATCATCAGGATGGACCGCAACACCGCTGTCGCCCAACATGGTTTCCGGCCGTGTGGTAGCCACCGTGATGAAGCGGTCGGTCTCTCCTTCAATCGGATATTTGAAGTGCCACAGATTGCCGTTCGTTTCGATCTGCTGCACTTCAAGGTCCGAAATCGCGGTAAGCAGGCTGGGATCCCAGTTAACCAGGCGCTTGTCCTTGTAGATGAGGCCTTCCCGGTAAAGCTGAACAAACACCTTGAGAACAGCCCGGGACAAGCCATCATCCATGGTGAAACGTTCACGCGACCAGTCGCAGGACGCGCCAAGGCGACGCAATTGGCCGATGATTGTGCCGCCTGACTCTGCCTTCCAGGTCCAGACCTTTTCCAGGAAGGCTTCACGACCAATGTCGCGCCGTCCCGGTTCCTGGCGTTCCATCATCTGGCGCTCAACGACCATCTGGGTAGCAATTCCTGCATGGTCCAGACCCGGTTGCCACAACACATCGCGACCCCGCATCCGCTCAAAGCGGCACAGAATGTCCTGAATCGTATTATTCAGGGCATGGCCCATGTGCAAAGAACCCGTGACGTTAGGCGGCGGAATGACGATGCAGAAAGGATCACCATCGGGGGCCTGATTGGCGCGGAACACGCCTGAGGCCTCCCAGGCTTCGTATAGGCGGGGTTCTATTTCTGCGGGAATGAAGTGCTTGTTGAGCATGGAGCTAGTGGAATCTGTTGTGGAAATTTTCGCGATTTGTAGCGCGGTTAAACACTACACGCCGTTCATGTGCAACAGGTCTGCAACATCGGTGGCAACAGCTAGCGCTTGAGCCCGGTTATCCGGGCAATTTCTTCGCGAACGGCAACTTCCACGATAGGGCTCAGATTGTCCGCCAGCCAGGTTTCGATCATCGGCTTGATCATCGGTTTGATCATGGCGGTAAATGCCTCTTCGTCCGGCATGGCAGAAGCAACCTGATCAGGCAAATGCTTGTCAATCCAGGTCGCCAATTCCGGTTCGATGACCTGACGGACCATTTTCTCCAGCGATAGCGTGGCCGCTGCGTCGACTTCTTCAGGCACCGCAACTGCATCCGTTTCATCACCCTTGTCCACCTCATCCACATCTACACCTGCAGATTCGCTTTCGGTGACTGCGTCCATTGAAACCCTGGTAGTGGTAACCAGCGGCTCGACCGCATTTTGCTCTGCTGCTTCAGAATCCGGCGTAACAACGCTGGCAAGCGAGTTTTCAAGTGACCAGTCACTGTAGTCAGGCGTATAGGAGACAACGGATGAGGACCCATCGCCGGATATGAGCTCATCCGCATGAGCGTTTTCATTGTCAATGCTGGTTTTCAACCCGGAACGGAGGTCTGTCTCGTCAGGCGTGTTTGGTACATGATGAGGAAGCAACTGTTGCTGTTGATCACGTGCGCGGGCTTCTTCCTGGCGAACATCTCCACCAAGCAGGCTCGCCATCGACCGGTTGGTCCCGGACCTGGTTCTCGATTTCAGTGATGCCAGTCGGTTGCGCAAAGACATGTAGCTCGGTGATGTCTCCAATGAATGACGATAACGATATGGTCTGGCTGAATGATAACCCGGTCCGTGCTTGTCGTCACCCTTTGTTGCTACAGGTTGTATTGTCCGATTCGAAGTGCCAGCAAAATCCTGCTCGCCATTGTCGCGAGAAATCTTGCTGACACGCGGCGCGCGAGGTGCCCTGAGCGGCTTCAAAGAACCGTTCAATGGCTCTGTGTGCTGGTCCGCAGCATCAGCCTCAATCGCCTGCCGGATGGAAGACAATAATTCATCTACAGAATTTTCATCCGGCGGTGTACGGTCCTGCTTGCCCATGATCTGCATGCGATTTCTGATACTGAATGGTGAAACTGACAGCGATTATCTATTGGTGTGAGACAGCTTACAACATCGAACTTCGCGAATCATCACCCTGTTGACGATTTCGTGCTCAATTCAAGAAAAAAACACCAGGCCGGAAGGAGAACTCTGATCCACCCTTCAGGACACAATCGTGTGTGTCTTGTCTGTGTGTCCTGACGGCTGCTACGACTTGGCCCGGAAATTAGAACCGATTGAAGACGATCAGGTTAATGATCTTTGGTCGATTCAACCAAAGGTCGTCCCGATCTAGAACACAAATCCAGGTTCGGATTTCTCGAAACCCGGGAGAACCGGTATAGTGGCATCAAACGCATAGCGTGAGGCGACCACGCCATTGGTTTTCGTGTAAACCAATGCCTGGGCCGTATCGGTATCGCCAACGACTGCTACCAAACGCCCGCCGTCAGCAAGTTGCGACAACAGGGTCTCGGGAACCTGTCCGGCACGTCCATTTACAATAATGACATCGTAGGGCGCTTCGGCGCGATGTCCTTCATTGATAGCTGTGTTGAACACGGCCACATTGTTAATCTGCAACCGCAGCAGGTTGTCGTTGGCAGCATCAGCAAGCTGTTCAGATTCCTCTACTGCAACAACCAATTGCGCAAGCCGTGACAGCACTGCAGACGAGTAGCCGGTTGCACAACCAATATCCAGAACACAGTCTTCCGGCTTGATTGCTGCTGCCTGCAGCATTCGCGCGAACGCCATAGGTTCCATGAGGTAGCGTTTGCGACCATCGCTTCCAGTAGCAAGCGGAACATCTTCGTCCATGTAAGCCAAAGAACTCACGGCGTCCGGTACAAACACCTCGCGTGGAATTTCCGACATGGCTTCAATCACCCCGGCATCCGTTATGCCGTTCGGACGAACTTGGGATTCAATCATGTTTTCGCGCGCTATGGCGTAATCGATCATGCTAGCTCCTGATACTCAACTGGCCAGTCCTGCCAATTTACCTGCGCCATGCCGTTACAAAACGCAACCGTCATGCTTGAATACCCAACTCCGGCGCTCGCGCCAAGCCTGTTTGTTGTTCGGTACACCGCTATGCAATATGTAAAGGCCTCTGCCTCACATGAAAGCAGGCGTTGTAACGCGTTGCAGTGTCGTCTATAAGACGCCGCCCGGATAAAAAATCTGGTCCGCCTAGAAGGCCTCGTGGGAGAGTGGTTATCCATCGGATTGCAAATCCGCGTACACCAGTTCGATTCTGGTCGAGGCCTCCAATACCAGTCTAATGGCAGACTTTGCCAAATCGGTTGCTGGCTACATCCCGGATGTGGGTCAAAAAAGGGCAAAACCGGCTGCAAAAGTGTGGCTATTTTGCAACACTTTTGAAAAAAACGCACCCGTGGGCCAATCCGCAATTGAGACGATGCGTAAACAGTCACATATTCGCACTGGTAGGGAAGCCAACCGGCTGTCACGCTTCAGCCATTTTTGTAATAGTGAGTATTGACGCTGTAGAATTTCTAACTGGAGTGATTTGTGCGGAGAATTGTCTGCATATTACCTGTTTTGTTGACGTTGGCGGGATGCGTCGGTGGGCAAACGAATCAGGCGCTGCTAGAGCCGCGGACAATTGACGTAGATGCTGCGGCAGAACCTGCTGGTGGTGTAATTTCGAGCCACATCCAGCAGTTGCAGGCGCAGACGGGACCAAGTTATGTCACGCTGGTTGTGCATGAAAAAGAAAAACACGTTGGTGCAAGAGCTGCTGACCCGCCGGACGCCTTAACTTCCGGTAGCGGTTTTGTTGTATCAAGCGGGATAATAATGACCGCTGGCCACGTCGCAGTAAGACGAGGCAATTCTGTTGATGCCAGGGCTTCTGACGGGCGTATTTACTCAGGCAAAGTGATCGCCGTTAAACCGGAAAATGACATGGCGTTGATCAAATTGCGCGGTTTCAAAGCTGCCGCGGTGACACCTTCGGCCAATCATTGCATGCGTCAGGGAGCGCCGGTGTTTTCGCTTGGCAAGCCGCATGCCCGCAACGACACCGCGCGTATCGGTTCAGTGAATTCGATGAGTTTCGGTCGTGCCGTGAAATACAGTGGTTTCGGTTACCCCGATGCAATCGAGTTGCGGCTTGCCACCAAGAAGGGCGAGTCCGGGGGACCGTTGTTCGACGACAAGGGCCAACTGACCGGCATGCTGGTCAGCACATTGTCTGATGCCAATGGTCGTCCGCTAAATTTGGCACATGCAATTTCGACACCGGCAATTGCTGAGTTTTTGTGTTCAAACACTGCTTGTTCGGCCGACTGGCAACAACTGGCAGCCAAGCAGGCAAGTAGCTGCCCGACCACCTGAAAAATCAATCAAATCAGGGCATCAGGACTGACGACCCCGTGGTCCTGCGACCTTCCAGATCCTGATGCGCTTTGACAGCATCCGACAGAGCATAGGTCTGATTGACCTCGATCTTGACCGCACCAGAGCCTACAACTTCAAACAGGTCTGCCGCATTCGCCTGCAGATCATCGTCTGACGCTACATAGGTCATCAAAGTTGGCCGTGTCAGATACAGCGATCCCTTGGCTGCCAGCACACCGGTGTCAAAATCCTTGACCGGACCAGATGCCGAGCCAAAACTGGCCAGCAGTCCACGTGCAGCAAGGCTGTCCAGAGAAGCCTCAAGAGTCGCTTGGCCTACCCCATCGTACACAACAGGCACTCCCTTGCCATCAGTCAGCTCCTGCACCCTTTCGGCTACATTTTCGGTCGTGTAGTCGATCACTTCATCACAGCCGAATGACTTCGCCAGAGCTGCTTTTTCCGCCGAGCTGGTAGTGCCGATCACCCGCGCGCCCAGATGCTTCGCCCACTGGACTGCAATAAGACCAACACCACCTGCAACGGCATGCCACAAAATTGTATCGCCTGCTTTCACTGCGTAGGTTTCGCGCAACAGGTAGCGGGCAGTCATGCCCTTCAACATCATGGCTGCGGCGGTTTCATCAGGTATGGTGTCGGGCAGCACGGACACTCTGTTGGAGGGCATATTGCGGGCTTGTGAGTATGCGCCTATTGGGCCTGCGCCATAAGCAACGCGGTCGCCTTCCTTCAGATGAGTAACACCTTCGCCAACCGCCTCAACCACACCGGCCGCTTCAAGCCCCAATCCGCTGGGCATCGGCAATGGATAAGCACCGGAACGGTGGTATGTATCTATGTAATTCAATCCGACAGCGGTGTGGCGTATCTGGACCTCACCGGCTTCAGGAGCCTGCAGATCGAATTCCTCATACTGCATGACTTCCGGACCGCCCGGTTGATGAAACTTGATTGCTTTCATGATTGCGCCTGCCTCTATCTGGTTAGAATGGATATGAAATGTGGCTCCTGGCCCTGGAGTCGTGACCCTAGTCATCCATCAAATACCGCATGACGTCCACTAACCTATCCCAACCAATATCTTCAAGCGGAATTATGCGAACGTCAAGCACGGCTGCCTTGCCCATCAAAGACTGGTAGCGTGCTTCACCACGTTGTTCATCAAAGAGGTCGGTGGTGACCAGCACACCGACACGCTCGCCGGGCTTGCCAAAATGATCTGCCATGTTATCCGCCTCATGAACCGCATCCATCATGCGCGCACGATGCTTTCGATCACTTGATTGCAGGCTGGAGCGCAGCGCCTTACAAGACACAAAGCCCAATTTGTCGTGACGCCGGAAAATTACGTCTATTTCATTCTCGCCGGTATACCCTTCGACATCCCAACCAACCAGTTGCGAATAACTGGCTTCATCGGCGCCGGCCTCCATGACCGCCAGCCAGGCCAGCTCCTCCAGCCAGCCTCCAGTCATGAACCGGCGCGTCTCAGGTCCGCTCAGGTTTATCTGATCGGCGTCCAACCGCAAAAGTCCATGCTGCTGCATACTCTCAAGCATATACTCGGATTTCGGCACCAGGGCCGCATCCATGTGTTCGCGCAAGTTGTTTTGCGTGTTGAAGCCGCCGGGTCCCAGTAATTTGTCCCGCAAGAATTCAAACGCCGGATAGTTCTGCTCAATTGCAATAGTCAGGTTGCGACGTTTCCTGGCTTTCTGCCGGTCACCGCCTGTTCCCTTAAGGAATGCCGAGCGCTTAATGAGGATGTTTTCTATCGTTTGCATATCAAGCTTTAGTATCTATTGTTCACCGGGTCTGCCGCTCAAACCATTTAGGCTTCACTCAACCTTCGGCACAGAATCTAACCTCTAATGACCTATGTCCTTAACCAATTCGTCGGAAAAGTTGCAGCGCCGCCTATTGCTGAATCTGCGGCTTGGCTCGACGGGAATTCATCAAACCTGCCTGCCATCAACCTGTCGCAGGCCGTTCCCAGTTACCCGCCGGCAGAAGAGCTGGCCGACTACATTGCGCGGTGCATGAAAGACGGCAGTGCAAACCTTTACACCGACATACTGGGCCTGCCAGCACTGCGCGAAGCACTGGCAGCACATATGAGTTCAGCGTATCAGGGCTCCATCCGACTTGACGATGTAGGTATCACAGCGGGCTGCAATCAGGCTTACTGCGCCGCCATCACTGCCCTGGCCAGACCTGGTGACAATATCATTCTGCCAGCTCCGTGGTATTTCAACAATCATATGTGGCTGGAAATGCAGGGTATTGAAGTGCGAACGATTCCGGCTATCAATGGAACCAGCGCCCTTCCCCGCCCGGAAGATCTGGCTGTTGTGTGCGATGACCGCACCCGCGCTGTGGTTTTGATCAGCCCCAATAATCCCACCGGTGCCGTTTATCCGCCAGACCTGCTTGATGCCTTCTTCGACACTTGTGAGAACCTGGAAATTGCGCTGCTTGTCGACGAAACATACAAGGATTTTCTTGACCCTGCTTCACCACCGCACAACCTGTTTGCCAGAGACAACTGGCGAGAGACATTTGTGCAGCTTTACTCGTTCTCCAAAGTTTATGCGCTGACCGGTGCCCGGGTCGGTTCGCTGATTGCCGGTCCAAAGATGATCGAGGCGGTCGAGAAGATAATCGACTGCGTCGCTATATGTGCACCGCATACGGGTCAGAGAGCGGCCTTGTTCGGATTGCAAAATCTGGAAGACTGGAAGCAGCAGAAGCGATTGATGATGAAAGACCGCCTTGACGCGATGCGGATAGCGTTTGCTGCACATGCATCCAGCTATCAGATTGTCAGCAGCGGTGCGTTCTTTGCCTATCTCGCGCACCCTTACGTTAATCACGGCGCACGAGAAGTAGCGATGGGACTTGCACAACAATCCGGGGTGCTTACACTACCAGGATCAATGTTTGGGCCAGGACAAGACGGCTATTTGAGGCTCGCTTTTGCGAATGTAGATGCCAGTTTGATGGCAGACGCTGCAAAACGGCTCGGCCGCTACCGACCGCAAGAGTAAGTAGGCTGCTAATCCAACACGAGCGGATTGTGGATGAGTTTTGAAATCAAGATCTGGGGCTGCCGAGGTTCCATACCTGTTTCCAGTCCGGATCATATCAGGTTCGGCGGTTCCACGGCATGCGTTGAGATCAATGTAAACGGCAACATCATCATTGTTGACGCAGGCTCCGGTATTCGCGAACTGGGTACCGACCTTCTCAAGCGTGGCACGCGCGTCGCCAACCTGCTTTTGTCACACGGTCATTATGATCACATTATGGGCCTGCCGTTTTTCTATCCGGTCTACAAGGACGACATGCATTTGCACATGTGGTCCGGTCACACCAACGGCAATCCATGCACACATGACATCATATCGGAATTCATGCGCGAACCCTATCTGCCGGTGTCGCTGGACATCATGCATGCCAGCATGAATTTCTATGATGTTCAGGAAGGCGCGGAGGTTGATCTGGGAAATGGCAATACAGCGGTATCGTGCGCTACCAACCATCCGGGAGGTTGTTTCGCCTGGCGGGTTACTGATGGCAAACGGGTATTCGTTTACTGGTCCGATCACGAACATGGTGATGAAGAGACAGATGCCCGCCTGACACGGTTTGCCGAAGGAGCTGATGTCCTCATTTACGATGCCATGTACACCGATGAAGAGTATATGTCCCAGAAGAAGGGTTTCGGACATTCAACCTGGCGCAAGGGCTGTGAATTCGCGCAGAAAGCTGGTGTTGAGCAGCTTTTGCTGTTCCATCATGCGCCCGAACGCACCGACAGCCAGCTGGAGGCGATTGAAGCCAAGGCGCACAAGGTCTTTTCAGGTGCGAGTGCTGCACGCGACGGCCAGATCATCAAACTGGATTGAAAACAGTACGACCTGCAGAGGAATTCCTGTCGCAAAGACTTGAAACCCGGGGCATTCGCAGGCATACAGCATTTCGTTGGTGGTGAGGAGACGTGGCCGAGTGGCTGAAGGCGCTCCCCTGCTAAGGGAGTATACGTCATAAGCGTATCGAGGGTTCGAATCCCTCCGTCTCCGCCATCAATGCCGTATAAATCATTGATTTTAATAATTTAAATTATTTCACTTTACCTCTCTTCCCCCAAAGATTCCCCCATTGCGCACTGGAACACGCTGGTATCTTATGGTATTGGCGGGAAAATAGTACTAGCCAACAGTTTGCCTATCTCATCGTGTCATTGTCGATCCAATCGTGTGAGAAATCATAGGGCAAGGTCGTATTCGTTCAGTTAACTCAAGCCAGCCTTGTAAGCTACCTCACCATCTGAGAAGCAGGTTCCGTCCGAAACCATGCGTGTAGACGTGCGGAACTGAGGCTAGCGACAGCACTAGGAGCATATGGTGGACCACAGCCACTTACTGTGGTGCCCGCCAAAGCTTGCAAATTATTGCGTAGTTGTGGACGGCGCGGTAGTGGTCGTGCCCTGGTCAGTCGTTGATGGCGCGGTAGTGGCAGGTTCCTCCGTAGTGGTGGCTGGAGCCATAACCTCTTTCGGGGTCTGACCTCCGAACCAGCCGCCGAACCAACCGATTATGACCAACACGATCACGACGGCGATGGCACCCAAGACTGTGTTTCTGTTTTTGTCCATAGCATCCTCGATTATACTCTTTCTCACTGTCACGAGGGCCGCCTCCTGTGAAGTTTGTAGAGTATAACTCCTGCAGCATTCCTGCGTTGACACACATCAAATTTGGCGTTCATAAACCCGATTTAACCGAACCTGCCTGTCCGGCACCTCACCACCTAAGAAGCGAGTTCCGTCCGAAACCATACGTGTAGACGGGAGGTTTTGAGGCTGCGATGCCAACGACTATCAAATTTATAATTATACCACATCCCCTCAAGCGAACGGGTGAAGCTAATCAATGCAAAGCCCCAAAAACTCTGATCTATTCGAGACGTTATCAAGGTCCCCTCTTGTGAATTACCCCTGCACACGACCTTGAAGAAGGCCGCCCGATAGCCCCTCGTTGGCGGCCTTCGCTATTTGTTTGCCAAAAGAAAACCCCGGGCTTACCGCTCGGGGAAAGATACTTTGGGAAGAGTTGGAGGTCTGTTGCCTCCTTGGGTTTAACTATTGCGGGTCAGTTCCATCCAAACGGGTCGATACCAATATCTTTCATCGTATGGGCATCGATATGATGGCTGGCCAGCAGGCCGTGCTTTTTGTTGGAACGGAACAGACGCTGCGTTGACCCCAGAATAGCCTTGGTGAACCTGTTTTTGTGCTGCATGTTCATGGCTTAAATCCTTTAGGGCTAGGAGTGTGGGCCGTCTTGATGAGCTGACTATTGCGCAACTCGTAAGCCCATTATGTGCGATTCATCACATTGCAGATGGCAACCAATTGTTAGCCGATTGAACAGTTGTTGATTCACATAACCACAGTGAAGCTGTAAAAGTTCACTATGGAAAACAGAAGAAATCCCCACCCTCGTTACGAGGTCAGCCAACCGGTCAGCCTCCTGATTGGCAACAAGGGGTGTCACATATCCTGCGAATTAAAGGACATGAGCCTTTCAGGTGCGAAGCTTGCTTCGCTTCCCCTGAGATACCTGCCCGAGAGATTCAAAATACTGATCACCGGCGAGAATGTTGAGTTGCCCTGCAGATTGCGCTGGATTGAAGGTAGAGTAGCAGGGGTTCAATTCACCGGGGACCCAGTTTATGGCACTAACACCTGCGACAGTCAGCAGATCGCGCTATCTGCAGGTGATGAACCGAAATAGTGGGATCAGCTTTAGAACTGCCATAGCGAGTCAGTGACGCCTGTTCAGCCGTTTCCAGTGCCAATGACTCAGCAAGCTGTTTCGCGCGCTGGTGGAGTCTACAATGGCTTGTGGGGTGAACGCATCAATGCTGCCAGATTGATCGTGTCACTGCCGACTAGGAAATAGATTCGCTTCCTGCCTGCAGGGCATAGGCAAGGAATGCGCGCCCCGGGTGGAAGATGTAGTCAATGCGAACTTCAGGCTTCTTGTAACCTTCGACAAACACTCCTCCGTCTGCTCTGAACTTCAGTACCGCGCTCAGGTTCTGACGGATATGGCGCATGATGTTTGTGCGTCTGGCATCTGATGGTTCAATGCCAGCGTTGCCAAGAAGTCGATCATAGGCCAACAGGCCCTCGGTGCGACAAGCTATCGGGGTGCTCAAGCCCGCCTTGCGGTAGCTGGCATCTTCCAGCATGCGCGAGGCAATCCGCTCGGCATATGCAGCGACAGCAGAATTGGGCACGTGCCCATAGACCTTATCCAGACCATATAACATCCAGTGGCTGTATGTCCGGACCCCATAGCTGGCGGTATCGAGAAACTTGACCGATTTAAGCACAGCATTCAGAAGTTTTTGCTCCCCGGTTTGCTCATAGAGGCACATCAGCCCCATGACGGCCTGGCCTGCTTGGAAGGCATCACGAGCCGGGTGAACGACACCTAGGGGATACTGCCGGACCTGAACCAGGTCGCCGGTATCTTGCTGTTGCGCCAAAACGAAAGCGGCTGCTTGTCCTGCCAGATCAAGGTAACGCCCATCGCCGGTTGCATCGTATAAACGGCAAAGGGCGCTTATGGCCAATCCCGATCCGCCAAGCTTGGCGAAGCCTTCAGAAAGCACTGCCAGTGCTTGATTGCCCAGATAAGGCACCAGGAAGTGCTCGATCATGTGCTCGCCTGCTTTCACCGCCGCATCACGTGCACCATCCAGCGGGCCGAGGGCGCTGTCTGCTTCAAGCATGTACCATACGGCACCTATGTGCCTGACGGAGCTGTAGTGCTTGTCTACGCGCTTGGGTTTATACAGTCTGTAGCGGTAGATGAAACGCCCGTCTGGCTGCAGCAATCGGCATAGAGCCTGCGCGCAGTCGGCAGCAACCCGTCTAGCCATGTCTGGCGTCACAAATCTCATCGCATGGCTCTTGAGCAAATCTGGCGAACGCTATCCTTGGGACTTGAGACAACCATCAGCCTACCAAGCCCGATCATCAACCCCATAGCAGAACCAAGAAAAGGGCCGCAGATGCGACCCTCTTGTTGATACTCGCTGTCTCCGACAGCGTTAGTAAGTGAAATGGTAGGTGGCTGTGCCTCGAACTGTGATAGCATCCAGATCAACTTTGTATCTCTCCGGCTGAATCTCGCCCCACTCATAGGTCTTGCTACCGTAATCATCATACAGCACTTCGAAACCGGCAATGAAATTGTTGCTGAAGGCGTGATTGACACCGCCACCGATAGACCAACCAGTAAAAGTACCTCCGTCGGTCCAGCCTTGGACACCCTGTTCACCAACTTTGAAATCTGCAATTGCGAGACCGCCAGCCACAAATAAAAGGGTGCGGCCATCTTCGCCCAGCGTGATACCAGCGCGACCACGCACATGGGCGTTCCAGTTCATGTCGTAGGTGTAGATTTCAACGATTTCGTCTTGACCACAGTCCGTACACGACTCGCCAACGCCATCTGCCCCAGTCCAGCCGAAGTCACCTTCAATGCCAAAGACCCAGTCGCCGCTCTGGAAGTTCCAGCCACCGATTATGCCGCCGATGACACCGTCTATATCACCACCCCCATTGGCCCCGTCCTCGCTCAGCGAGGCGTCACCCCAAAGGTAGCCAATATGGCCACCTAGGTAGGCACCATTCCAGTCATACATTGCAGGTGCTGGTGTATACAAATCAGCAGCAATTGCAGGGCCGGTAAATGCAGCCAAGGCAAAGGCGGAAACGAGTAATTTCTTCATCTTAAACCCCTGATAACAAACTCAATACCTACGCGTTACCGTAATCCCGGCTGGCAAACAAGTTAATCAAACACTAACAGGTCAGAAAAATCAAAAGTGTTGTATTTTTGCCACACCAGCTCATTGCCCGGGAAAAACAAGCCTACTCAGTGTTTGCTGCCCGTTTCACGGGAAACGACACAACGCTGCCAATATCGAGAGGTCACGCTACAGCAAGCCTTCTTGCGGCTGTAGTGCTTCCAGACGGCTCCACAGCACGATTTCAGACCGAACCTGCCTGTCCGGAACCTGCCCATCTGAGAAGTAGGTTCCGTCCGAAACTATGCTTGTAGGCGATTATTGCGTTTCGTCTCTTTCTCGTCGGTGTAGGACGAAACTCATACTAGGATGTGGCTGTTCGCATCCCTTGGCACTCTCACTCACATTTCGAGGATGTGTGGATCAAACACCTGCTATCCGTAGGTCGAAGAGAATGCAGTTTTGTGCTTTTCAGCAACGGCAAGTTTTTCGGTAGCTGCAATTACTGCAATGATTGGCATCGCAGCTTTCAAGCACGTTAAGCGTCCAGGTCAACTCATGGTTGCTGCCGTGCCTGTGCTCTTTGCTGTACAACAGGCGGTGGAGGGTTTTCTATGGCTTGAGTTGTCTGGTGGAAATGGCAGTTCCGCTATCGCCAATCTTACATTCACATTCTTGATCTTCGCCCTGGTGTTATGGCCCATCTATTCAGCACTGGCCGTCCTCTCGATTGAACCCGACAATTGGCGTCGAGTGGTTCTGACTGGAATAGCAGTTTCAGGTTGCCTGTTGTCTGTCTATCTTTTGGGGGCACTTGTAAATGATCCGCCTGTCGCTGTTATTCGGGGTCACAGCATCGCTTATCCGAGCGATGTCAGTCCGTTTTCATGGCTACAGATGCCTTACCTGCTTTGTACATGCGGGCCAAGTTTGCTGTCTTCTCATAAGACGATCCGAGCCTTTGGCTTGATCGTGCTTTTGGGATTTTCAGTTTCCGCCTATGCCTACTACTGGGCCTTCATCTCTGTTTGGTGCTTCTTCGCTGCTGCCGGCAGTAGCGTGCTTTACTTTCACTTCAGACGCGAAGCAGCTATGGCAAATGCCTGAGGCACAAAACCAATCGGACAGGGCTTTGTCCCTCAAAACAGTGCAACCTTGAGCTTTAGACAAGGAACAAGCTTTGCATGGCTTCAAGAGATGTCAAATGGCCTATTCGTGCTTTGATTGTGTGCTGTCAGGCTACCGCCATCCGCTTGCGCCGCCAGCCGAAGAAGCCTATTCACATAGCTTCGTATGATACGAACATTGCGGGAGCAACGCTTTTGCGATCGAAGGCCGTAGATCGGAAGGATCGGAAAAGTTATGTGTTGGAGCGCGACCGCATCGATCACTATGGTTGCCATCGGCGCTGTGGTGACCGGCGTGGCTGCGGCGCGCGGAGAAACTCGGGCAATTTGGCTGACTCTAGGGTATTTTACCCTTATGGAGGCGCTTCAGGCGGTTGGCTACGCCGTAGTCGATCAGTGCGGCACAACTAGCAACCAAACGATCACGCTGCTCTCCTATCTCCACATCATCTTTCAACCCTTCTTCATTAATGCATTTGCCATGGAGCTGGTGCCAAGTCCGGTCAAGAAGCGGCTTCGCCGGGCGGTCTATCTCTGCTGTGCTGCCTCCTCTGTGGCAATGCTGGCTCAGCTATACCCTTTTGAGCAGGCAGGCAAATGTCGTGTCGGGGAGTGGCTTTGCGGGTCAGAACTGTGTCTGGTCTCCGGCCAGTGGCATATAGCTTGGAACATCCCGTACAATGGACTTTTTCACCCGCTTGAGGATGCCTTGGGGATTCACTTGGGCTTTCCTACTTACATGCTCGTGGCATTTGTACTGCCGCTGACTTATGGGGCTTGGCGCTTCGTGATTTTTCATTTGCTCGCAGGCCCAATTCTGGCGAGCTTTCTGACAACCAATCCCAACGAGGTTCCAGCAGTCTGGTGCCTGTTTTCCATCGGTATTCTCCTGATGGGATTAAGCCCTCTTATCCGCCAGAATTTCGAGACAAGGGTTTGGTGGGCTTGGCCTAAGTCCTGGCAAAGCTAGCCAAAAGCAAGGTCGTAACCGTTCAGTGTGAGTTACCCCTGCGTACGACCTTGAAGAAGGCCGCCGGGTTGCCCCTCTTTGGCGGCTTTCCTAAGCTTAATCAACCTTCAACATATCTATTCATATGCGGTTTCACCGTTGTAAGTGGAACATCTTTTACGAACGCGTGATGGAATTTGTCATTGTCGCCATCTATTTTTAAACTTCGGACAACAAGGAAAAAGCCGAGCAAAGCTTGTTGAACCAAGCACGAGGTAAACAAGCGAGCTGTCTTGAGGAGGGACATGGTGAAATTAATTCGTCTATGGGCCATGTTCGTGGGGCGCCCTATCACCCGCAGATCATAGACTTCTGTTGCGGCCACGCGACGGTCATGACCTCAGGCTGGTTTCCTCGGCTCTCTCGATTTCGCCCACGGCCAAGGTCCGCTGGCACTTTGACACTTTTGGAAATTCGGTCGCGACGGCGGAGTTTTTGGAACCTGCCAACCTGCTTGAAATTTGCAGCGAATTGCTTGTTCGGCGGTTCTCACATGAAGATTTCCTTGTCTCGCCTGACCGAATATCCAGCACTTATCCATTTGAATATACGAGCGAAGTGCGCACAGACCTGGCATCTTTCATAGCGCCTGAAAACCCAAATGAAGTTCCCGGGCTTGCGGCCTGGCTGGATCAGGTCATGGATGAGAAACCTGATGAAGTCCTGGCATTTCTGCGGCAGCTATCTGACACAGTACATGCCAACATAGATTACTTGCGGCGGGAACGAGTCGGCACCCAAAGCGCATTGACCACGGTAGAGCTGGGATCTGGC
>CAJICM010000074.1_pt1 | contig 15744 bp, 13 predicted proteins | sample 9199691 | NCBI WGS metagenome assembly CAJICM01 (sample SAMEA7708338, study PRJEB35096) | sediment metagenome | biome: marine neritic benthic zone biome [ENVO:01000025]; feature: sediment [ENVO:00002007]; material: shallow marine sediment [ENVO:03000034] sea grass bed [ENVO_01000059] ...
AATCAATGCTCAATGCCGGAAAACCTCACAAGGTCGCCATAACAGCAATCATGCGAAAGCTCATCACAATCGCAAATGCCCTCATCCGAGACAACCGAAAATGGGCAAAAATTAACCCTTGATCATCACGGATACTCTAGACAAACATGGGCCCACTTGAACCCGTGAAGCTCATATCCGTCGGCAGGCGCCGCTGTAATTTTCTCACACAAATCACGGTCATCCCGGCCTGCCAGAATTCGGCAAAGCAGTTTGTCAGCCGTGACCAACCTATTGTTTTAAATTATCTTTCTAATTACACGGTCTTCTCGAATACCGCTCTGACATGATCAACTTTCTGATCGCCATCCACAACTGAAAAGCTCTGGCAGGCGCGCGTCACCAGGCCCAAGGTTTCGAACTGCATCAATTCTTTGCGGGTCAGAGGCCAGGGCGGACCTGTCACGACAGTATCCTCGTCGCGTACGCGACTGATGACCAGTAAGATGCCGCCTGGGGCAACCAGGCTGGCAACAGCCGGAAAAGCAGCCGCGCGTTCAACAGATTTTAGAGCCTGCAGTGTATAAGTTTCGTGCACCAGATCGAATTTGCCCAGCCATTCACCGGGCAAGTCCAGCAAACTTGCGGCCACGTAGTTCACCGGAGACTCCGGAAATCTATTTCGAGCCCATTTGACAGCGATCGCAGAGACGTCAAAAGCCGTCACATCGTAACCGGCTGCACTCAATGCTTCGGCGTTATCACCGAGACCGCAGCCGACATCGATTGCACGACCTTCATGAATTGTACCGGAACGGGCAATCCACTCTGCAAGTCCAGGGTGAGCTTCCTCATCGGCCCAGGGCACCATCGCCGGATCTCCACCGGCCTGCCGATAAACCTCTTCAAACCAGGCCAAAGGCTCACCTCGTGCCTCGGCGTCTGCGTGGATCATACCCGCTGTTTCACGCGCTTGTTTGCGTTTGGCCGCGAAATCTCCATTCATCGGTGAGTATCACTCTTTTGTTGCGACTGGCCCGAAGCAGACTCCGCCTTGTTTTCCCAACGGCCACGCTCGTCCTGTTGCCAGTAGGTCGCTCTCACCCCCCTGGACCCGAAGGATTTCCATTTTTCGCGCGCCACGGATACCGCATCATCATCATTACCGTCAAACAGGATGATCAGGCGCTCAAGTCCTTCGGTATCGTCAAATTGCGCCCCATACACCAGAAATCTGATATTGGCGCTATTGGGATTGTCATTGCCGGTGGTCAACCACACTGGATGCAACTCCGGGTTGTTATCCGATCCACTGCCGTGGGCAAGGAACTCGTCATCACGCCATTGCCAAAACACCTCCGATAGGGATTTGAGGCGGTCGGGATCACCGATCTGTACAACTGCTCTCCAACCACGACTAAGTGTCTTTTGGACAAGTTGCGGCAGAACGTCTTCAACACGAGCACGTTCCAAATGATAAAACAGAACCTCAGTCATGGCACCCAGCGCTCAAACCGCAGGTCTGTTGTATGGACAACCATGCACATCAAAGCGGCCATCGGCAATGCGACCGACCTGCTTGGAAAACTACATGGCAATGGGCACTTTTCACCCTGACGCTTGATCATTTTTCGTAATATTTGGCCACCAGCCTGTCGAGCAGGCGGACACCCCAGCCCGATCCCCACGACTGGTTGATCGATGACTTAACTGCATCCATTGCGGTTCCGGCAACGTCCAGATGCGCCCACGGAACATCATTTACGAAGCGCTGCAGAAATTGCCCGGCAGTTATCGACCCCGCCAACCTGCCACCGATATTTTTCATGTCGGCGATATCTGAATCGATCAATTTGTCATACTCCGGCGCCAACGGCATGCGCCATACCCGTTCCCGGGTTTCCAACCCTGCGTCGGCCAATTGTTCAGCCAATTTGTCATCATTGGAAAACAGTCCGGCATGTTGCTTGCCAAGCGCAATCAATATGGCACCGGTCAACGTCGCCAGATTGACCATAAACTTCGGCTTGAACCGGTCCTGCGTGTACCAAAGCGCATCAGCCAGAACCAGGCGCCCCTCCGCATCTGTGTTGAGAACTGCAATTGTTTGCTTGGACATTGATGTCACCACATCGCCTGGTCGCTGAGCATTGCCATCCGGCATGTTTTCGACCAATCCTACAATTCCTACTGCATTCACCTTGGCCTTGCGACCTGCCAGCGCCGCCATCAATCCTGTGACGCAAGCCGCGCCACCCATATCACCCTTCATGTCTTCCATGCCGGCAGATGGCTTGATGGAGATTCCGCCGGTATCGAAAGTGACTCCCTTGCCCACAAAGGCCACCGGTTGATCACCCTTCTTGCCGCCTTCCCACCGCATTACGCACAAACGCGGCTTACGCGGTGAACCTTGAGCAACACCCAGCAATGCCCCCATGCCCAGCTTGGCCATCCGCTTCTCATCGAGAACTTCAATCTTCAGGTCCAGGTTCGATAATTTTTTGATTTCGCTGGCAAAACTTACCGGATGTAGCATGTTGGCTGGTTCATTCACCAAATCCCTTGCCAGATGAACGCCGGTTGCAATCGCATCAAGTTCGGCATATCTCCTCTTGGCGACCGAAACTGCCGATGTCAGTATTTTTGCGCCAACGAGCTTCTTGGCTTTTTCCGGTTTAGATTTGTATTTCGTGAACGAGTAGGCGCGCAAACGCATGCCGGATGCGAGCATGGAAGCAGCTGTTGCTGCATCGATGGCCGGTTTACCGGGGAGTGATGCGGACACTGTCAGATTTGTTGCCTGAACCTTTCCCGCTGCCGCCGTAATTGCGCCACCGACATATTCGGCAGCAACACCATCGAGTTCTTCGACCTTGCCGACACCCATCACAATCACACGTTCCGGCCCGGCTCCCTTGGGCAATATAACATCCAGAGATTTCTCGCGCTCAGCCTTGAAATCTGCCACTTTGATGGCGTCGGAAATACACCCGTTCACAGCTTTGTCAATCTGACCACCGTCGTCTGATAAACTCCCCCCGTCGCCCGCCAGAACGACTGCTAGGCCCGATTTTGGAACGGAAAAGGTCGAAAAACTGATTTTCATTGGTGAATCCTGTAAAAGGGAGGGAAGAAAAATGATGCCGGCGTAGCCCGACGGAGCGCCAATTAGTAACGCTCAGTTATGACGCTGGCAATGGTCTGCAAAAGAGGAAAACTGTGCCGTGCACGACAATGTGTTCACCCTGTGTTTACCAGGCTGCCGATTGCCACCGAATCGGCATGCGATTTTTATTAATAATGTTTTGTCAAGCCCTTCTCTTTACAGGGTAAAACAGGTTAAATGTGCTGGGGTTGAGTGGTTTTTGGCGTGTCGGCACTTGCCGGCGCCAAAGTCTTGTGGGTTGCGCTGCTGGTCTTTGGGCGGATCGGAGCCAATTGGTTCAGTGGAAACTGCGTGGTGATTACACAGTGAACTGCAAACAGGATACAGGGGAATAACGGTATAGTACATCGGCCCAGATATGGTCTTGTGGGATCAACTGTTCGCGCGTGCGCGCGCGCGAATATGCCTGCGCGCGTATGCGTGTGGGCGCTCATGGCCATCGTCGGTTTACTGGCAATCAGTGGTTTTGATGCTACGCCGACCCAGGCGCAAACAATCACCGGCAGCAAGTCAGATTTTTCCGGAATGCCCAAGACTTCGCGCAAGACACCGCCGAAAGGGACCCGTGTCGATGTCGATGCCGATCAGATCGTGTTTGATGAAAGGACAGGCGAAGTCATTGCAACCGGCGATGTGGTTCTCACCTACGGCAACTACATTCTCATCGCTCGACGGGTTACCTATAATCGGCACACGGATACCATGCGAGCCGAGGGCGAAATCAGAATGCGCGAACCCGGCGGCAACATACTGGAAGCAGATGTAATCCAGTTAAGAAACCGTTTTCGCGACGGCTTCGCCGAACACATTCGCTTGCTGCTGACAAACGAAGCGGTGGTGACGGCAAACTATGCCAGACGCCAAGACGGCTATCTGACGATTTACGAACGTACGACCTATACGCGCTGCAGAAGTTGCGTGACCGACGACGGTACGCCGGCATGGCAACTGGTGGCCAGTGAATCGGTGCATGACGAACGTGAGGCCATTATTGAACACAAGAATGCGCGCCTGGAGGTTTTGGGTGTACCGGTGTTCTATTGGCCCTATCTGTCACATCCAGACCCAACGGTAGACCGCGCCTCGGGGCTACTGGTCCCGCGTTTCAGTTATTCAAGCATTTTCGGTTACGGTTACGCGCAGCCGTATTTCTGGAATATTGCCCCCAACGCAGATTTGACAATTCTACCGAAGATTACTTCCAAACAAGGGCCGTTGCTTGGCGCGGAGTTTCGTCATCGTCTGGCAAAAGGGGAGTATTCGATCGAGGGTGTCGGAATTTATCAACTCAACCCAGAGGACCGTCCTGCACCTGGCAATGTACACTGGCGCGGTTGGCTTCGCACCCAGGGTGAGTTCCGAATAAACAGGCGCTGGAGGTGGGGATGGGACGGCACCATCGTGTCCGATGACACGTTTGGCCGCGCTTATGATTTTGACGAGCGCACCGAGATCGCCAACTATGTTTATCTGGACGGCGTTCATGATCGCAATTACGCGACGGTGCGAGCCTACAACTTCAAGGGTCTGTTGCAGACCGACAGGCAGGACACTTTCCCGACTGCTGCCCCTTACTTCAGACATGATTTCACGTTTGATGTTCCGGTACTGGGAGGCGAACTCGGCCTCGACACGGATATCTACAGCCTGTACAGGGACAGGGGGTTTGTGGTTTACGAAACAATACCGCAGACGTTTGATGTTGTACAAGGCTCCCGGCAGCTTCGGGCAACTTCCCAACTACATTGGCGCCGGGAGATCGTCACCAGTCCAGGGGTGATTTTTACACCGTTTGGCCGTCTGCGGGGAGATGTGCTCCTGTCGGACAACGTTCCATCGCAGCTAGCAGCGAACCCACCGTACGGCGAGGTGAGTGATACGCGCATATTGCCTTCGGGCGGTGTAGACGTACGGGCACCCCTCGTCAGGGCTGACGAGCTCGGCACCCATGTACTCACCCCGATAGCTCAAATAATTTCGTCCAGTGATGAAGGAGATTTGTCCGGGTGGGGAAACGAAGATGCAATTTCGCTGAACTACGCAACCTCAAATCTGTTCCTGGAAAATCGCTTTACCGGGAATGATCGCTATGAAGGCGGAACTCGGGTCAATGCGGGGTTTGTGTATACGTTGGGGTTTGACAACGGTAGTTCGCTCAATGCCAGTTTAGGCCAAACCTATCATATCGCCGGACAGAACAGTTTCGTGCCAGGGTCAGGCCTTGATGAGACCATTTCGGATCTGGTTGCGGCGGTGTGGGTGCAACCCTATGAAAACTTCAAGGCCAGTTATCAAGCCCGATTCGATCCGGATAATATGGAGATCCGGGAGCAGGATGTTGGCATACAGGCTACTTTCTCACGCCTTAAAACTGCCGTGAATTATGTAAAAGTTGATGAAGCAGCGGCCTACGGTCGTCCAAGTGATCTCGAGCAAATCTGGGGATTGGCCGAGTTTGATGTTGGAAAAGGTGTCAGCCTATTCGGTGGGGGAAGGTATGATATTGCCAATGACAAATTCATCGATCGGTTTGCTGGTATTGGGTTTGATTGCGACTGTGCAAGATTAAGATTCCTTTACAAGGAAGAATTCTTGACCGACCGCGATCTTGTCAGGGATAGATCATTCCTACTCGATGTTGAACTGGTCACGCTCGGCAGCACATCATTTGGATCGAGCCTGGGGGCTCCATGAGGAAACGGACATGAGCATGCTGTGGTCACGAGACCCTGCAAAAAAAGGTTCTACGACAGCCACGATGGCAGTCACGTTTCTGTTGCTGGCAGGCTGCGGGCAGCAAGTTGATCTGTATGACTACTTCGGCGACGATAAACCTGCTACAAGCCCATCTGCCAATGTGGGACAACCCTTGATACCACCCGGTCAAAACGTTGCAGGCGCGCAGCCCGCCAACGCACTTGCCGGCAATACGGCACTTGGGGTTACTGACTCTGCACTAGCAAATGCACGGCCATTTGTAGGCGGCATACAAAAAGTCAGCCTGAAAGACGCTCAAGGCGTCGCCGTTACTGTCGACGACCTGCCTGTTACCAATTTTGATATTTCCCAAAGGATAAATCTGGAGAATGCACTTGGCGCGCGGTTGAAACCTGACATAGAAACGCGAAGGAGCGTTCTTGCGACACTAGTCAATGAAAAAGTTGCCAAGTCGAAAGCCAAGAAGCTCAACTTTACCGTCAAGGACAAGGAGCTCGATGAGCGCATAGACAACATGGTCGGGCAAATGAAGGTTTCCCGAGCAGACTTGCTAAAACGCCTCAGTGAAAAGGGTGTAGGTGAAGCAACCTTAAAAAATCAGATTGAAGGAACACTGTATATCCGCTGGGTCATCGCACAACAAGATGTCGATACCAAAATAGAGGTTGATCAGGCTGTGGTGGACGCCAAGTACAATGAACTTCTTGCCGATCCGCGAATGAAACCAGTGACTGTCATCACGCTCCAGCAGGTTGATCTGCCGGTTGAGAAAACCACCGAGGCAATGCGTCAACAACTGTTGTATGCCCGCGCTGTAGAAGCCAGCCAAATCATGCAACGTTACAAGGGTTGCAATACAATAAAGGCAGCCAGTCGCAATGTATTCAACGTGAAAGTGGGCAAACGCATCGAGGCTGATTTGAGCAAACTACCTCCTATGCTGCAGAAGGCGCTACTTAAGGCAGGCTCTCGAGAAATGATTGGACCCATCCCGGGACCAGGTGGTGTTCGATTGTTTGCAAATTGTGGTACGAAGAAAATTTCACCCCCCCTTCCGGACCGTAAGCAGATCGAAGCAAGGGTTCGTAGCGAGCAATTTGAGGCGTTGGTACAGCAGGCCATGGCAGAGGTACGCAAGGAAAGTTTCATTGACTACAAGGACCCGGAATTCAGGCCGTAGGGTTAGTCCCGACATCCTGATCCGAGCCTGTGGGCGACAATGGCTGATAAATCTGCACCTCTGGCGATTACGATGGGCGAACCCGCCGGCATCGGTGCGGATATTATCTTGTCAGGCTTCCGGCAATCTCAATCGCAATGTTTACCGGGGTTCGGCGTCGTTGGTTGCGCCAGGACATTTAAGCACCGCGCACAACTGGCGCAAATCTCTGAAATCGACATCATACCAGTGGAGTCCGCATCCCAGTTTAGGGATGCTTTCAAACATGGTTTACCCGTGCTCGACTTTCCCTTAGAGCATGAATCGCAACCTGGTGCGGTGTCACCAGGGTCTGCAAACCGGGTGGTCGAATGGATAGATGTTGCGGTGAAACTGGCTGTCGCCGGCGATGTTGCAGGAATTGTGACCGCTCCAATCCACAAGGAAACCCTTTATCAGGCAGGGTTCCAACACCAGGGCCATACCGATTATCTGGCTCACCTGGCTGTTGCAGCCGGATATTCTGCAGAACCGGTGATGATGCTGTCTGTGGGAGATTTTCGCACTGTTCCGTTGAGCGTTCACATTCCACTGGCGCAAGTACCTGCCGCTGTAACCTGTTCCGGCATTTGTACCCAGGCAAAAATAATCGACCGCGATCTAAGACGCTATTTCGGAATCAATCGGCCACGTGTTGCAGTGGTTGGATTGAATCCTCACGCCGGTGAAAACGGAACAATCGGACTAGAGGATCGGGACATCATTGCACCGGCCATCAAAGAACTCAAAATGGCGGGTATTGATGCCTTCGGCCCGATGTCGGCAGATACACTTTTTCATGAACAAGCGCGCTCAACCTATGATGTCGCTCTTTGCATGTATCACGATCAGGCGCTGATACCGATCAAGGCTATCGGTTTTCACGAAGGTATCAACACGACGCTGGGTCTGCCATTTGTTCGAACATCGCCGGATCACGGCACAGCGTTGGAACTGGCCGGCACGGGCAATGCCAATCCGTCAAGTTTTGTGGCGGCCCTGAAGCAAGCTGATCGAATGAGCAGCTCAAGCCACCTCGCCGGTAACTCCGAGCCGCCCGACCTGTCATGAATGATATGCTTGACGATAAACTGCCTCGACTTAGCGAGGTTATCGAGAAATATGGCCTATCAGCCAGAAAACATCTTGGCCAGAATTTCCTGCTTGATCTCAATCTCACACGGCGAATTGCGCGTACTGCCGGACCGCTTGCGGGGTTCACTGTAATCGAAGTAGGCCCTGGTCCGGGTGGCCTTACCAGAGGCTTGCTCCTCGAAGGCGCGGACAAGGTTGTTGCAGTCGAGCGAGATGAGCGGGCATTGCCGGCGCTGGCCGAGATTGCGGAAGCCTGGCCAGACAGGGTTGAAATCATACATGGCGACGCCCTGTGCACAGACTGGAATACAATTGCCGCGGGCAGAAGTGTCAAGATTGTTGCCAACCTTCCTTACAATATCGCAACGCCGTTGCTAACCGGTTGGTTGACTGGGCGAGAATGGCCACCGTTCTGGACGTCGCTGACCTTGATGTTCCAGAAAGAAGTCGCCCACCGGATTTGCGCGGATGTCGGCACTGGTGCCTATGGCCGGTTGTCGATCATCTCACAATGGCGGTGCAACGCCTTGAAGATGTTTGATGTGTCTCCCAAAGCCTTCACTCCACCCCCTAAAGTCACTTCATCCATTGTCCACATCTCGCCCATGGCAAAACCCATGGAAGACTGCGACGTAAATGCACTGGAAAAGGTAACGGCAGCAGCCTTCGGACAGCGGCGCAAGATGTTGCGCTCCAGCCTGAAAACGCTTGTCGCGGACACTACATTGCTCATTGAAAAAGCTGGCCTCAGCCCCAGCATGCGGGCCGAAGAGGTCGATGTGGCCGGGTTTTGCCGGCTGGCAAAAGTGCTTGCGATTTAGCGGTTGAGATTCACTGCTGCTATAAATGTTTTCTGAGGCGCTTAACGAATGTATCAAGACCAATGCGACGATGACGCCGCATGCGTTCTGCGTTCAGAATTGTGCTGATGGAACGATCACACTGGTCCAGATCATCATTGATCAGCACATAGTCGTATTCCGCCCAGTGGCTGATTTCATTGGAGGCTTCCGCCATGCGCTTTGCCACAACGGAGGCTGTATCCTGCGCCCGGCGAACCAACCGGTCACGTAACTCCTCTGCCGACGGAGGCAGAATGAAAATCCGGACGAGATCGTCAGTCATTCGCGCATGGATCTGCTGTGTTCCCTGCCAATCAATATCGAACAAGACGTCTTTGCCAGCAGCAAGCCACTCGTTAACCGGTTTGACCGGGGTGCCATAGCCATTACCGAATACTTCGGCATATTCAAGCAACTCGCTATGGCTTGCCATCTCATCAAACTGTTCGCGTGAGATGAAATGGTAATCCTTGCCGTCAGTCTCACCCGACCTGGGCTTGCGCGTGGTGACTGATACCGACATCACCACGTCCTTTTCGCGCGCCAGCAAGTTTTTCGACAGTGTTGTCTTGCCAGCCCCGGATGGTGACGACAACACCAAAAGCAGCCCGCGACGCGCGATGAAGGATGACTCGGTTGAATTATTCAATGTTCTGTACCTGCTCGCGAAGTTGATCGATCACGGTTTTTAGTTCCAATCCGATATGGGTCAGTGAGGTATCGGTGGATTTTGAACACAAAGTGTTGGCTTCGCGATTGAACTCCTGCGCCAGGAAATCAAACTTCCGCCCAACCGGTCCGTCGGCGGCCAGCAATTCGCGCGCCGCCGGGACATGGGCGCTCAAGCGATCCAGTTCCTCCTGCACATCGGATTTTGCGGCCGCCAGCATGGCTTCCTGATGCAGTCGATCAGGTTCGAGAGAAGGTTCCTCTCCCATGATCCTTGCAATACTTGCAGCCAACCTGGATTGAATTGCCTGCGGAGTGCGTGACGGATTGGCAATTGCCTGGGCAGTCAGGTCTTGAATTCTGTCCAGTTGACCGGAAACGACCTCAGCAAGACGCTTGCCTTCCTCAAGACGATTGTTGGCAAGCGCCTTGAATGCCTGCTCAGCGGCGTCAATTAGTGCCTTATCGCGCGCGGCAACTGCGGTTTCGTCGGCTTCCTCTCCAGCATGCTCGATGACACCACGAATGGCAAGAATGGCATCGGTGGAGGCCGGCATGCCGCCATAGGCCTTTTCGACAGTTCGCACAGCGGCAATGGCGGCGGTCAGCGCGTCAGCATTCACTCTTATGCTCGCAACAGATTCGTCTCTTTCAATCCGAAGAAAAACCTGCACATTGCTCCTCTTGAGGTATTTCGCAGCGCAGGTGCGAACCGCCTGTTCAATAGCCTCTATACCAGCTGGAAGCCGCAATCGCACATCAAGCGATTTACCATTCACCGAACGCATCTCCCATTGGAACTTCCATGGCCCCGAGATGCCTTCGCTGCGGCCAAAACCGGTCATGCTGGATATAGTCATGTGAATTTGCCCATCGCCCTGCCCTGATTGTGTGTTAACTCCCTGACGCCGGGGCCGCCAAGAATCAGCTCTGAGTGGTAGTTTACCGACAGCCGGATCGATTTGCCATGCAAGGTCTCAACACCAGGCTTTACTATCGTTGCGGTTTGTTTTCGGGAATAGGCACGCTGCGTCCTGCGACTTCGACCACACGAAACCGAACACGCCGCGGTTCGGCTGCTGCTGGCTGCACCGGATCAGCGCCAGGCAGAGCGGTAGCCTCTTCGGTGGCAGTGGCTTGCTTTTTTAGCTCCGCACTAGCTGCCTTGTCCTGGTCTTCCTGTTCCTCACGTTGATCTCTAAGCCAGCTGCGCCACTTTTTTACGTTGGCATTGTGTTGCGCCAGCGTTTTGGCAAATACGTGCCCACCGTTGCCGTCTGCCACGAAGTACAGGTGTTCGGTTTCAACCGGATTGAGAACCGCTTCAATGGAAGCCCTGCCCGGATTCGCGATAGGTGTCGGAGGTAATCCGTTGATCTGATATGTGTTGTAGTCTGTTTTCTGTCGGATATCACTGCGCCTTATGGGACGATCGAGTTTGCCCTTCCCTTTTGTGATGCCGTAGATGATGGTGGGATCAGACTGGAGCCTCATGCCTTTTCGCATACGATTCACGAACACGGCAGCGACCTGAGCCCGCTCGTCAGCCTTGCCGGTCTCCTTCTCAACAATCGAAGCCAGAATGAGAGCTTCTTCCGGTGTTTTGAATGGTAGTCCCTTGGCACGTGTCGGCCACAGTTCTTCAATCAGCTTATCCTGGGCGATGCGCATCTGTTCAATGATCGACTGGCGCGTACCGCCGCGGGAAAACAGATATGTATCCGGCAGCAATTCGCCCTCAGAAGGTGGCTCCTCGATGTCACCAACCAGGACCTCGTTTGCCTTGAGACGTTCCACCACCTGCCAGGTAGTAAATCCTTCCGGCATTGAAACTTTGTAGAACAGTGTCCGACCGGTCTTGATCTTGCGAAGCACATCAACCAGAGAACTGCCAGCAGCAAACTCATACTCACCGGCTTTCGGGTCGAGATCGAAGCCCAATCGCACGGCCGTCATGCCGAGCATCGTCAGCGTACTGCTGTCCACTACACCCTGCTCACTCAATATGGTCGCAATGTCGACCGTAGAACTGCCCTTCGGGATGTTTACAACCTTGGCCTTGGCAAGCGGACCTTCAATGGTCGCAAAAAACCACAGCATCCCGCCACAAGCGGCAGCTGTGATCGCAAGAAGCAATCCCCAGCCTATCAACCGGCCAGCCAGTTTTCTCACCGTCATTGGCCTGCGATGCGGCAGCACTTGGTTGGGGGAGATATTCATTCAGGTTTGCATTCCTGTCATCTTCTTTGGTGCGCTGCGGCAGTGAACATCCGCCGGTATTACCCTGACACATTGGAAAAATCAGACTGAACGCCTTGGGTCGCAATAACCCAAATCCATGCTGATCTCGGCCTCCTTCTACCCGTTCGTTGAACCTCAAGTGTCCAGGTGACGGAATATCAGGGAAGCGTTAGTGCCACCAAAACCAAATGAATTCGACAGAACTGTGTTGATCTCTTTTTTTCGGGCTGTATGCGGCACTAGATCAATCGCTGTTTCGACAGATGGATTGTCCAGATTGAGCGTAGGAGGCGCAATGTTGTCGCGCATTGCCAGGATGCTGAAGATAGCCTCTATGGCGCCTGCTGCGCCCAACAAGTGGCCAGTTGCAGACTTCGTCGACGACATGCACAGTTTGTCCGCCTGGTTACCGAGCAAACGTTCAACCGCTTTCAGCTCAATCTCGTCACCCATCGGTGTCGACGTACCATGGGCATTCACATAGTCAATATCAGCAGGTGCAATTCCTGCCTTCTTCAACGCGGCTGTCATGCACCGGAATGCACCATCTCCGTCCGGCGCCGGCGCAGTAATGTGGTATGCGTCTCCGGACATTCCGTAGCCGACGACTTCAGCATAGATTGTAGCGCCGCGCGCTTTGGCGTGTTCGTACTCTTCCAGCACAACAACGCCCGCACCTTCGCCCATGACAAAACCATCCCGATCAATGTCATAAGGGCGCGATGCCTTTTCCGGCGTGTCATTGAAATGGGTCGAAAGAGCCTTGCAAGCCTGGAAACCCGCATAGCCGATGCGACTAATGGCAGCTTCTGTACCACCGGCAATCATTACGTCGGCATCGTCAAGCGCTACAATACGGGCGGCATCGCCAATTGCATGTGCACCGGTCGAACAGGCCGTCACTACGGAATGATTTGGCCCCTTGAATCCAAACTCAATTGAAACCAGGCCAGAAACCAGGTTGATAAGTGAGCCTGGAATAAAGAACGGACTCACACGACGAGGCCCTTTGTCGGCCAGCAAATGTGTTGTCGCTTCTATTGACGGCAGGCCGCCAATTCCAGATCCGATCAAGACACCTGTGCGCCAAGTATCCTCATCTGTCGCCGGCTTCCAACCGGAGTTCTGAACCGCCATTTTCGCAGCAGACAAACCGTACTTTATGAAAGTATCATAACGACGCTGGTCTTTCGGCTCTATCCAGTCGTCACAATTAAATGTGCCGTCGGTACCGTCACCGGTCTTGACCTCGCAGCCAACCTGACAGGCCATGTCGAACACATCCATGCGGGTAACCCGGGTCGCGCCGGATTTTCCGGCCAAGAGATTGGCCCAACTATCGTCTGCGGTGGCCCCTACCGGCGACACCATGCCAATACCTGTGACGACAACTCTGCGCATGAATACTCTCCCTGTATCAGGATGATCGCGATTAGAACTGGCATAACAATATCAGTTCAATAGAACAAACATCACTTCCAACAAAGTCAACACATGTGATTGGTGTTCAATAAATACGGCGGCAGTGTTATCGCACTGCCACCGCACTCAAACTCGTAACTGGTCCCTGGTGCCGCTATCCGGCACTGGGTAGTATGTGACCAGACTCAGGCTGCATTCTTTTCGATGAAACCAACAGCATCGCCAACCGTCTGGATCGTTTCAGCTGCATCATCAGGAATTTCAATTGCGAATTCCTCTTCAAACGCCATTACCAACTCAACGGTATCAAGGCTGTCCGCGCCGAGATCATCTATAAAGCTGGCGTCCTTCGCCACTTTATCAGCGTCTACGCCGAGGTGCTCAACGACAATCTTTTTGACCCGATCAGCAACATCACTCATTTCAATATAACCCTCGTTAAGTTGATCCGTCGTTCGGGACCGCCCGCCCAGTGCGGGAGCCGAATCCGGTTCATAAAAATTTTTAGTGGGTAAGCCCTTGTTTACACTGAACTTTCAACCAGCAAAGCTGAACGTGCCCACATCTACAACGCGCCTATTATCACACATATGCCCGCTACTCCAAGCCCGAAAACCGAAACAATGCAAGATGTGGACGACCTAAATCGCGGTTCACAACATGACCATGCCGCCATTGATGTGCAACGTCTGGCCTGTGATATAAGCAGCTTCCTCACTTGCAAGGTACGCCGCGCCAGCTGCAATTTCATCCGCATGCCCCAGACGTCCGGCCGGAACTGAGGTCAGTATCGCCTCCTTCTGCTTGTCGCTAAGTTCCTCTGTCATAGCCGTTTCAATGAAACCAGGTGCAATACAGTTAACCGTGATATTGCGTGACGCAAGTTCCAGGGCAAGAGATTTTGACATGCCGATCATGCCCGCTTTGGACGCGGCATAGTTCGCCTGTCCGGCGTTGCCACTCACCCCAACTACAGAAGTAATATTGATAACCCTGCCCCAGCGCTGCTTCATCATGGTACGCATACTGTTCTTGGTCAGTGTAAAGGCAGCGGTCAGGTTTACATCCAGCACCGCTTGCCAGTCTTCCGGTTTCATCCGCATGGCCAGATTGTCACGAGTGATGCCGGCATTGTTTACCAGAATGTCGAGGCCACCCAGCGCATCCTGCGCAGCCGGAACCAGTTTTTCAACATCTTCCGGATCAGACAAATTGCATGTCACGGAGCAGGCGCGCTCACCAAGGTCCGCCGTTATTTCGGCCAGAACACCGGTACGTGTACCGGACAGGGCGACGGTCGCACCGCGGGCATGTAATGCCTTTGCTATGGCTCGACCAATTCCGCCTGTAGCGCCGGTGACAAGGGCTTTTTTGCCAGTGAGGTCAAACATGTACTCTCTCCTGATTGCGGCAGCAAAGGGTTCAGCCTTTGAGCCTCTGCGCGACTGTCTCAATATCTGCAACCGACATTGTGGCGGAACAAGTTGCGTCCGGAGCCATTCGCTTGGCCATGCCAGTCAGAACCTTGCCGGTGCCCACTTCAACAAAATCGGTGACGGCATTTTCAACCATCCAGGCGACGGATTCACGCCAGCGCACGGTGCCTGTCACCTGGGCAACCAGATTTTCCCTGATCTGACCGGGATCAGAGACAGCACGGGCCATAACGTTGGCAACCAGCGGCACGGATGGCGGCGTAACTTCAACGCCGCTCAACGCAGTTGCCATCACGTCGGCAGCCGGCTGCATAAGCGCACAGTGGAACGGTGCTGATACGGGCAACAGCATGGCCCGCCTGGCACCGTTTTGCTTCGCTATCTCAACAGCGCGTTCAACTGCCGCCTTCGAGCCTGACACGACAACCTGCCCCGGTGCATTATCGTTTGCGGCCTGGCAGACATCACCCTGCGCCGCCTCTGCCGCCACATTCATGGCTGCATCAAAGTCAAGCCCGAGCAAGGCCGCCATGGCGCCCGTGCCAACTGGTGTTGCAGCCTGCATGGCCTCGCCACGAGTACGTAAAAGGCGGGCAGTGTCGGCCAAGGTGAAAGTTCCCGCAGCTGCCAGTGCCGAGTACTCACCCAAAGAATGACCTGCGACATAAGCTGCCGCTTTTGAAAGACGAATATCGAAATCTTTTTCCATAACCGCCACAACAGCCATTGAAACTGCCATCAGTGCCGGTTGTGCATTTTGGGTAAGTGTCAGTGTGTCGGCGGGTCCATCCCACATAATGGTCGATAATTTCTCGCCAAGTGCGTCGTCAACCTGTTCAAACACATCGCGAGCGGCGAGAAAGGCATCGGCAAGTTCCTTGCCCATGCCAACCGTCTGGGACCCTTGCCCTGGAAATGTAAATGCAACTGTCACTTCTGCGGTCTCCAGAAAGAGAATATTGTGAATAAGGCGTA
>CAJICM010000140.1_pt1 | contig 15632 bp, 11 predicted proteins | sample 9199691 | NCBI WGS metagenome assembly CAJICM01 (sample SAMEA7708338, study PRJEB35096) | sediment metagenome | biome: marine neritic benthic zone biome [ENVO:01000025]; feature: sediment [ENVO:00002007]; material: shallow marine sediment [ENVO:03000034] sea grass bed [ENVO_01000059] ...
GTGGAAACCGGCGGCGTTCGCATGCAGGCCCAACAAGACGGCGTATTCAATATTACGCTGGATCCGCTGCAGTAATTGTTGCCCTGCTCGGCCGCAATTTGACCTATACTGGTTGAATTGATGGGAAGTGTGTTTTGTAACGGCATATCTGAATCATGGACAAGAAGGTATCTCCAGCCCCCGTGCGACCAGCTCAAAGTATCGAGTCTGGGAAAGGGCAGGTCATGCGCCAGGAGGCGACTGGTCATACCGATAACTACGACCCACTTATATCGTGCCTTCAACACATCGCCACGAAGTTCGGCATGCCTTTTTCCAGAATGGGCACACTGGCGGGCTTGCCGCTTGATGATGAAGGTCGCTTGACCGTTCAGCAATTCGCACGAGCCGCAACACGCTGCGGCCTCACCGCCCGTGTGGTCCGGAAGAAACCCACCAAGGTGGCTCCGATGATTGTTCCGTTCATCGCGTTGCTGGCAAGTGGCGATGCCGCGGTGGTGACTTCAATCAGCAGGAAGAACAAGTCGTTGCAGCTGGTTTTTCCCGCAAGTTCAAATGCCACCCGTGAGGTATCTTTCTCCTGGCTGCAGAAACGTTCATCTGGCCACGTCATTTACGTCACACGCGAATTGGTTGAAAAGGAGACAGGTGCAAAGCAGGACGATTCTGCTAAAAAGCGGCACTGGTTCTGGTCGCCGATGTTGTCCTACGCTCCAAGCTGGTTCAACATCATCATTGCGGCTCTTGTGGTAAATGTGATCGGCCTCGCAACTCCGCTGTTCATTATGAACGTCTATGACCGGGTGGTTCCGAACCTTGCCATTCCCACGTTATGGGCACTGTCTGCAGGTGTCGCAATTGCCCTTGTGTTTGACCTGATATTGCGGCAGTTGCGCTCCGTTGTGCTTGATTGGACTGGCCGGCGGGTGGACATGTCAGTTGCCAGTGAACTGTTTGAGCATGCGCTTTCCATCAAGACCGACGATCGGCGTGCAACTGCGGGATCGCTTGCAAACAATATCCGGGAATTCGAGGTTATCCGTGAGTTCTTCACCTCTTCAAGCCTGATTGCTCTTACTGACCTCCTGTTTATCAGTGTGTTCTTGGGCGTAATCTGGTTTCTCGTCGGCCCCTTGTGCATTGTGCCTATGGCGACAGTTGCTATTGTGCTGATCATCAGCCTCGTCTTTCAAGTTCCGATCGGCAGATCAGTGGCGCAAAGCATGACACAAGCGTCACAGCGCCACTCAATTCTGGTAGAAAGCCTGGTCGGAATTGAAAGCATAAAGGCATCCGGTTCCGAAGGCTCGATGCAACGCAAATGGGAAGACGCCATCGCCGCAACAGCTCGGGCAAACTCTCGAAGCAGGTTTTGGTCGACATGGGTGACTAACCTGACCGCATCGGTCCAGCAGACATCAGGCATTGTTGTGATCGTGTGGGGGGTGTTCCTGATCATTGACGGCAGCATTAGTGTTGGTGCCTTGATCGCTACTTCTATTCTCAGCGGACGTGCCCTTGCTCCGTTGTCCGGCATCGCGGCTACGTTGGCACGAGCACATCAGGCGTTCGCAGCCATCAAAGACATCTCAAGTATTATGAAGCTTCCTTCGGAGCGCGCCCTGGAGGCCCGCGGAGGTCAGCAACTTACCAGCAAGGACATACAGATTGAAGGTTTGACCTTCACGTATTCAGGTTCTCATGTGGAGGCCCTCAAGAATATCAACATAACAATTATGGAAGGAGAACGGGTAGGAATCGTTGGACGGGTAGGTTCAGGCAAGTCAACGCTGGGCAAACTCCTGGCTGGTTTTTATGAGCCGACCGAAGGCAATGTGCGCCTGGGTGGGCTGGACTTGAGGTCGTTCAACATCGCCGATGTGCGCGCAGCTATTGGATATGTGCCTCAGGATCCCGAGCTGTTTACTGGCACAATCCGCGATAACATCGTTATGGGCCAACCTGAAACGTCCAGTGACGATCTGATGAAAACAATACAAATTGCGGGCATAGACCGTTTCATTGCTGACAATCCTGAAGGCCTGGGTCTACAAGTCGGCGAGCGGGGCAAGGCATTGTCGGGGGGGCAAAGACAGGCAGTTGCTCTGGCGCGCATTTTGCTGCGCGACCCTGACATCCTGTTCCTTGACGAGTCATCCAGTGCGATGGACGCCATGACCGAAGCAAAACTTGGCGCTGGCCTGACGCAATGGGCAGATGCCGGCAAGACCTTGATCATCGCCACCCACCGGGGGTCAATGTTCACTCTTGTCGACCGCTTGATCGTGATCGAAAATGGCCAGGTTGCTGCCGATGGTCCCAAAGAACAGGTAATGCAATATCTCAAGCAGTTGGGCGAGCAAAATAAGGCTGGCACCGCGGCAAACAGGATTGGTTCGGCATGACCTCGCCCAACGAGTTTGACTTTGCAAATGATGCAAGGGCCGCCGTGCTTGAACGCACTCCCTGGGCCGCCTGGGTGCAGACTATTGTAATCGGCCTGCTCGTTGCCGCAGCAATTGGCTGGGCCTATTTTGCGCGTCTTGACGAGGTTACCCATGCCGTGGGCCGCGTGGTTCCCTCTTCGCAATTGCAGGTCGTACAGACCCTCGAACCAGGCATTGTCAGAGAGATATCCGTGCGTGAGGGCGATGTGGTTGCGAAAGATCAGGTTCTCATGCAGGTGAATGATATATCGCAAACGTCACGGGCTGGAGAAATCAAGCAAAAGCGATATGCCCTGCTTGCCACTATTGCGCGGCTTGAAGCTGCCGAAAAACTGGAACCGGAACTGTCTGTTCCCGCCGATGCCGATCAAGACCTGCGCCGTACATTTGCATCGGAGCAAGCGGCCCTCGGCAGCGATTTACAGAAGCTTAAGAGTGAGCGTCAAATTCTTGTCTTGCAGGTTGAACAGCGCAAGCAGGAATTAAAGGAACTCGAGGCGACACGGCAGAAACTAGAAGCAACACTGGCTCCCCTTATCCGCGAGCTGGAATTGACCCGAAAATTGAACAAACGCGGGTTTGTGCCGGAAATCGAGGTACTGCGCCTTAAGCGCCAGCAGGAAGATTTCAAGGGCCAGATCGATATCGTCGAATCCTCGCTTCCTCGCGCTCAATCGGCAATTTCCGAAGCCGAAGAGCGGCTAGCGGTCTCGTTGCCGGTATTCCGATCCAGTATCTTGCAAAAACTTTTGCAGGCGCGCAATGAACTCGCGGTCCTTACAGAAAGCGAAAGGGCATCTGACGATCTGGTTGCAAGAACTTCCCTTCGTGCTCCAGTGAGGGGCGTTGTTAACAAGATCAGCGTGAGTTCAATTGGCGCCGTCGTACAGCCGGGCCAGGATATCATTTCGATTGTACCCATAGAGGACATTCTGCAGATTGAGACCCGCGTGCGGCCAAAGGATGTAGCGTTCATCCGTCCTGGTCTCAAGGCCAGTGTGAAGTTGACAGCATATGACTACACCATTTACGGCGCCCTGCAGGGTGAAATCGAGCGCATTGGCGCCGATACAATTCAGGACGCAAATGGCGAAGCGTTCTATCGTGTAATGGTAAGTACCCCCGACACCCACATTGTGCACGACGGCAAGCAATTACCGGTTATCCCGGGCATGCAAGCATCCGTTGACATCCTTACCGGAGAAAAAACTGTTCTGGAGTATATCTTGAAGCCAGTATCGAAAATTCGAGATGAGGCGTTGCGGGAGAATTAGGACGATATCAAAACCCAGCTGAGAAGTTTGCCGAGTGTGTTGCAGCGATCGATTGAATCCACAGCCCATTTCTGACATTCGATGAGATGAAGAATGGCGCGTTGCATCAACCACAAGCGGACGTTGATTAAATTGGTCTGAAATCGGATCGTAGGAAGGCAGCAATGCGGACAAGGCAGACCTTGCGGTTTTCAGAGCAAACGTATGCATCTGACCCTGGGCGGACGGCCATCTCAGTTAAAAAATATCTGCCGCAAAGCGCGCTAGTCTTGCGGCTTACGGTTTAAGCTGTTCTCCCTTAAGCAATCAATCCAAACTGTCCATTAGGCGCTGGCATCGTAGGCAAGACGTTTCATGACCTTGGCGGCACCGCTGTGAGCCGTCTGGCGATGGCAGGAGCCACAGAATCAGAGATCGCGGGAGTAACCGGTCACACGCTTTCTTTTACGAGATCTATGCTTGACGCATACACTGAACGCAATCCACAACTCAGCGAAAATGCCATTAGAAAGCTCGAAAGGAGAACAAAGTTTCCCAACTGACCATCCAACTGGTCAGTGATGGTCTATATCAGCAACGGGAAAAACGCTTTGAAAGCAATTGGCTGGGGAACCTGGATTCGAACCAGGACTAACGGAGTCAGAGTCCGTGGGTCTACCGTTAACCTATTCCCCAGTACTCAAGCCTTGCAGGCACGCTGAGAGGTGGCTTAGCCAATTCGCCTCACCAGTGTCAAGCCGGTAGTTGATTGTATTGGTAATCGCGGCCAAACGCTAGTTGCGCAGCTTTTGCAACAGCGAACTCAATCCGGTGTCTTTTTTCAGTGACGCGGCGGCGGCTGCCACGTCGGGCGCAGCTTGGCGGGCAGGAGCCTCTGGGGCAGGAGCGGTTGCCGGCTTGGCCGGCGTGCTGTCCGGGATAGGCTGTGCGGAGGCTGCTCCTTCCGCTTGCCCTATCTCCAGATCGGCAATCTTCAGTGGTTTTTTCAGCAAGGATGAACTTTTACCTGCCACTGCGGTCGTCGGAGCTGGCGCTGCAGCACCTGGAGCGGGGGCTTCGGCAGCCGGGGCAGCAGCAGCCGGCGGGGCAACAGCTTCTGGCGCGGCAGGAGCGGCTGCGGGTGCCGCAGCCTGAGCAGCGGGTTGCGGTGCTGAAGCAGTCTCGTCAGCACTCTCGCTGTCTTCGTCACCGAACTGACCGGTTTCCGGGTTGAAATCAGCCGCTTCCGGTGCCGAATCCTCATAGCCGACCTCATAGGATTGCATACGCCAGCGCGCCACGATGGCTTCCAGGAAGCCTTCGTCGGGAACATCGATGCTCCAGTTGCGGGTAAACGAAGCCGTAGAGCTTTTCGGCAGTGCATGTCTTGGCAGCAGATCGAACTTGATACGCGTCGGCAGTGATACACCCTCGCCGAAGGTTACCGCTTCCCCGGTGCCCATTGTCGGCATGAATTCCAGCAGCGACGCCGCTGCATCGGAAATGCCGGCGCGCAGAATTTCCTGGTCGCGCTCATTGGTCAGGCGCATCGAAAACACTGTGTTGCACTGGGAAAGGATCGTTGGATCCAGTTCCGCAGGACGCTGGGTGATGATGGCCAGAGAAACCCCGTACTTGCGGCCCTCCTTGGCAATCCGCGAGATGGCCCGTTTCGTTGGTTCAAAACCGCTGGTCTTGTCCGCCGGAACATACCTGTGAGCTTCTTCGCAAACAAAGGTAATCGGCACGCGACCCTGGCTCCAGAGGCCGAAATCGAATGCCATGCGGGCAAGCACGGACACGCACACATTGATCACTTCGGAAGGCAGACCACCGAGTTCCAGGACGGTAATCGGTTTTTCGTTGACCGGTATGCGGAAGATACGTCCGACCACTTCAGCCATGTTGTCGGAGATGGTCATGTGGCCGAACATGAACGAGTAGCGCGGATCACGCGTCATGGTTTCAAGCCGCGCCTTGAGGCGTTTGAAAGGCGCAAGTTCGCCTTTCAGATCCAGCTTGCCCAGATGTTCCTCGATGAGGCTCATCAGGTCCGAGGACCGGTAGGGTACAGGCGTGTCGACACCCAGATTTATTGTGTCTGCGGAATCCTTTGATCTCAGGCTGGGTGCCCTTTCGCGCTGGGAGCTGGCGGCGTATCGGGATTTCGCAAGCGGGATCAGTTCCCTCAGGATTTCAATGTCCTGTTCGCGGTTCGGCTGATTGCCGATCAGGATTTCAACAACTTCCTCGAAGTTGAGCATCCAGAACGGCAGCGACATGTTTGCGGGCTGAATGACCTCGGCGTATTCCTTGAACGAGGAAGCGTATTCACGGTGAACGTCCAGCAGCAGGATGTGGGCTTTCGGGTTCTTTTCCAGAATGCGGCGCAGGATCAATGCCACGGAGCAGGACTTGCCGGTTCCGGTTGTGCCCAGAACCGCAAAGTGTTTGCCAAGCAATTCGTCGATCTTGACCATTGCGGGAATGGTGATGTCCTGCTGAATATGTCCAATGCGGATCGATGTGTCCTCGTCACTGGCATAGGCCATTGACAATTCGGTTTGCGATGCGCGCGACACAATGTTGCCGAGCCCCGGATAGGAAGACACACCGCGGCGGAAGCTTTTCGGATTGCCTTGATCGTCCTTGGGCAACTCGCCGATGAACTCCACCTCGACAATGCGCATTTCCTGCTCCTGGTTGTCGAGCGAAGGTGTGGGAGAACTCAATGCAGACACCAGTGCCAATGTGACCGTTGCATCGGTATCCACTTTCAACAAAGTCCCGATTTCCGGGGAACCCTCATTGCTGGCGGAAAATGCATCGTCGGCATCCAGCAAAATGATGGCATGTGCGCCGGTTACCGCCACAATTCGGCCAATGCGTTCACTGGCCATGTTCATTGGCCCGCGCGAAGTGGTTGCAGCGATATGTTGCGTACTCATTTGGTCTGCCTTCTAATGCGCCGGTTGTGCCGGCAAACTTGTTTCGCCATCTGTCTAACTGGCTGTTTCCGAGGGGATAACAAAACGGGCGCAGGTGCCAACGTCTTGCTGGCTTTCCAGCGTAAACTTGCCATTGTGAGATTTGATCAATGCAACTGAAATGGGTATCCCCAATCCGGTGCCTTCATTGCTATCGCCGAGGCCGTTGCGCGCCTGGCCGAACGGCTGTGTGGCCATCTGCAATTCGTACTGGCTCATGCCACGGCCCGTATCGGTAATTGTGAAACTCACATAGCCATTGCAGTCATCGACAACTTCAATGGTCACGCTGCCGTCTTCATCGGTGAATTTCACTGCATTGCTCAACAGGTTCAGCAACACCTGTTTCAGCCGCAATGGATCAGCTTTGATCGGCGGAAGGTTTTCTGCGACGTTACAGGTAACCGAGACGCCTTTTGCGGCCGCGCGCATTTCAATGAAATGAACGCTGGTCTCCACCATTGGCTTTACGTCCATAAGCTGGAGGTCAACAGTGAGTGCGCCGGCTTGTATCTTGGATACATCAAGGATTTCGTTAATCAGCTGCAAGAGATGCTGTGCAGCTTCGTTTATGTAGGCCGAATATTGTTCGGTCTGGGCATCCGGCAGGTCCTTGCGCGATTGCAGCATGTCTGAAAACCCGATGATGGCATTCAAAGGGGTGCGCAATTCATGGCTCATGGATGCGATGAATTCGGATTTTGCCTTGGATGCAAGCTCTGCCTCAACGCGAGCCGTGTTTACTGCCAGCGCGGAGCGTTCCTGGGTAACCGACGAGCGGATTTGGTCGGAGAAACCTCCGATCAACGATCCTTCCGGAAACCAGCTTTTTCCATAGCTATTCATTCATCAATCCCTTGCGGGAACAAACATACCGATCAAGGTCTAATCAGGCGTTAATGAAATTGCGCTCAATGTATCGACAAAAAATCAGCTCGCTTTACCTTGCCAACAAAGCTGCTACACTGGGCGCAACGAAACGAATTTAGGCAGGTTGCCTTTGTGATTGCCCCCTGGAATGGCTCAGCAAGCAGGGACCAGGTGCGGGCGTCAGGTGATCTGACGGGTGGTATTTTGGGCGCTGACGGCAAATCCGGCGCGAAATCGGCCAAAACGCGCCGGCGTCATGGGTGGCACCTGCGCCGGCCGCCGCGCCGACGTGACGGACCGGGCGACTCCAGCAGCCGGTCAGCTTCCGGCACTGCGGTGCCGGGAAAGGGCGCGGCCAGGTACCGCAAGATCCCCGGTGAGACAATCTATGGTGCACTGGATCTGGGCACCAATAACTGCCGCTTATTGCTGGCGCGTCCCGGAGAAACCGGTTTTGAGGTGGTCGATGCCTTTTCACGCATCGTTCGGCTGGGTGAAGGCGTATCCCAGACCGGTGAAATCACTCAGGGCGCGATCGAGCGCACCATAAGAGCACTCAGGGTGTGTTCAAACAAGTTGAAGTGGTGGAACGTCGAGCGTTTCCGTCTGATTGCCACCGAAGCCTGTCGAACGGCCGGTAATGGAGCAAACTTTATCGAACAGATCCGTGCTGAGATTGGCCTGGATCTTGAGGTAATTGATCGAGAGACTGAAGCGGGACTTGCCGCGGCCGGCGCATCGCCGCTCATTTGCGGCAAGGCCAAGTCGGTTGTGGTGTTTGATATCGGCGGCGGATCCACCGAAATACTGTGGCTCAATGTAGCAGAAGGGCGCTACCGGATCAGCGATTGGACCTCCATCCCCGCCGGTGTTGTCACCATTGCAGAAAAATTTGGCGGCAAGCAGGTGAGTTCAGAAAGTTTCGCGGCAATGCGCGCCTATGTGGCAGAGCTTGCCCAGCCATTTGCCCGCCGATTGCGCAACGGATCTGACAATGATCCCGTACCGGACCACCTGCTTGGTACATCAGGCACCGTTACAACCGTGTGCGGCATTCATATGAACCTGCGCCGGTATGATCGCGCGCGGGTCGATGGCGCCTGGATTTTGGGTGAAGAGATTGGCGCGGTGACAAACGATCTTTTGGCCATGACTTATGAACAACGTGCCTCATCGCCGTGTGTCGGACCCGAACGGGCGGATCTGGTTCTGGCAGGTTGTGCTATACTTGAGGAAATCAGGAGTATCTGGCCAGCCGATCGCATTCGCGTTGCTGACCGCGGATTGCGCGAAGGTATTTTAACGTCACTAATGAACGAGGACGGAAACTATGCCCGGCCCACGCAGACCGAGTAGTAAAAAACCGCGCTCTGGCGGCACCTCCGGCCGAAACCCTACGAGAACCGCGCAAAAAGTAAAAACTGCCCGCGGACGCAGGCTGTCCTCAACCCGCTGGCTTGAACGGCAGTTGAACGACCCTTATGTATCGCGCGCCAAACTGGAAGGCTACCGTTCGCGTTCGGCTTTCAAGCTGGCTGAGATAGACGACGAGTTCAAGTTTCTGAAACCGGGAGGCCGCGTTGTGGATCTGGGAGCTGCACCGGGCGGCTGGTCACAAATTGCGGCTCGCCGGACAAATGCCGATTCAGGCGAAGGCAAAGTGGTTGCCATAGACATGCACGGCATTGAACCGATTGCCGGTGTTACCATCTTGAAGCAGGACTTTCTCGAAGAAGGTGCCGTTGATGACTTGATCAAGGCACTGGGCGGTGACAAGGCGGATGCGGTTGTATCAGACATGGCTGCTCACGCTACCGGTCACCGGCAGACGGATCACTACAAGATAATGGCGCTGGCTGATGCAGGCCTGGTGTTTGCGCGTCAGGTGTTGAAGCCCGGGGGTGCATATGTATGCAAGGTCCTGCGTGGCGGCGCGGAGGGCGAGTTGCTTGCTGCTCTTAAACAAGAGTTCAGCAACGTCCGTCATTTCAAGCCGCAATCCAGCCGGGAAGACTCCGCTGAACTGTTCCTGGTGGCAACCGGTTATCGTGGCGCGGTTGCCTGAAATGGCCAACATGCCACACCCGATAAGGAAAACTGCCGCTTGCCGCGTCCTTCAACTGGGTGTTACAGACAGTCGTCAATCTGGTTGCGAGTCGTGTTTGGATTCTGGTCTTGCTCCTTGCAACTTGCCCTAGACCAACATGGCGTCGCGCGAGCCCGTAATGTTGTTCTGACACTTTAGAAGTGCGAAAGGATTGGCAATGGCCGCCAAACTGCGTTCCGACACGATCCCCGAGTATCTCACCTTTGATGACGTTTTGCTCAAGCCGGCTGCATCTGCCGTTTTGCCCTCCGATGTCCAGACACGCACCAGTTTGACGCGCGACATCGAATTGTCGTTACCGATATTGTCGGCTGCCATGGACACGGTAACTGAAGGCCGCCTGGCAATAGCAATGGCCCAGGCCGGCGGTCTTGGTGTTGTCCATCGAAACATGGATCCGGAATATCAGGCCAATGAAGTCCGGCAGGTGAAAAAGTTTGAAAGCGGCATGGTGGTCAATCCGATTACCATTCACCCGGATGCCACTTTAGGTGATTTGCGGGAACTCAAGGCGCATCACAAGATTTCCGGTATCCCGGTCGTTAATGACAGCAGCAAACTGGTGGGTATTGTCACCAATCGCGATGTCCGCTTCGAAGATGACCTGAACCGCAAGGTTGGCGACCTGATGACCCGCGAACTTGTCACGGTCCGCGAGGGCATTGATAAGGACGATGCCCGCAAGCTGTTGCACAAGCACCGCATAGAAAAACTGATTGTCGTAGATGATGATTTTCGTTGCACCGGTCTGATTACGGTGACCGACATGGATAAGGCGGCGCTCAATCCCAATGCGGTAAAGGACGAGCAGGGGCGTTTGCGCGTAGCTGCAGCCACCGGCACGGGTGACGTCAATTATGCCCGTGCTGAAATGCTGATCGATGCTGAAGTTGATCTGGTTGTTGTCGATACTGCACACGGTCACTCGCAGTTCGTGCTGGATCAGGTGCGTCGTATCAAGAAGTTGTCCAACAAGGTGCAGGTCATTGCCGGCAATGTTGCAACAGCCGACGCGACCCGGGCCCTGATCGATGCCGGTGCAGATGCCGTCAAGGTCGGTATTGGACCAGGCTCGATATGTACAACGCGCGTGGTGGCGGGCGTGGGTGTGCCGCAATTAACGGCCATCATGGATTGTGCAGAAGGCGCCAGGGATACCGGCGTGCCGGTTATTGCTGATGGTGGCATCAAGTTTTCCGGCGATCTTGCCAAGGCGATTGCAGCAGGAGCGTCGTGTGCCATGATCGGCAACCTGCTGGCAGGAACCGATGAAAGCCCCGGCGAGGTCTATCTGTACCAGGGGCGGTCGTACAAATCCTATCGCGGTATGGGGTCGGTCGGTGCCATGGCTCGCGGCTCTGCCGATCGCTATTTCCAGCAGGAAGTAAAGGATCAACTCAAGCTGGTACCCGAAGGTATTGAGGGCCAGGTACCCTACAAGGGCCCGGTAGGTGCCGTACTGCACCAGCTGGCGGGCGGGCTTCGCGCAGCAATGGGCTATACCGGATCTGCAAATGTGCATGATCTGCAAAACCGGGCAGAATTCCTGCGTATATCCGGTGCAGGCCTGCGCGAGAGTCATGTTCACGATGTGCAGATCACACGGGAATCGCCAAATTACCAGCACCAGGGATAGGACAGGCGAACCAGGGCAACGACCGGTTTGCAGCCTACTGTGCCGGTATCAAGTGCTTTTTCAACAGGACCCAACTTATGCACCTTTCCGGCAGGCTTGCAGCTGCAATAGAAGTCATCGCTGAGGTGACAGACCGGCACCGTCCGGTGAACGCCGCGCTTTCCGATTGGGGAAAGGCACATCGGTTTGCAGGTTCCAGTGATCGCGCGGCCATAGGCAACATTGTTTACGATGTCATGCGTCAAAAGGCGTTGCTGGCCTTTGTTATGGGGTCGGATACGCCACGCGCCTTGGTGTTAGCGGCCGCCAATCGCCTCATGAGCATAACTGTTGAGGAATTGGGCGAACTTGTTTCAGCAAGACACGGGCCCGGCGAGCTGACGGAACTGGAAAAGACAGCATTGTCGACAGGCCTCGTTTCCGACGCCGGTTTGCATGTGCAGGCCAATATCCCAGAATGGTTGCTGCCGGCTTTCGTAGTTGCATTTGGCGATGATACCGTTCGCCAGGGCCAGGCGCTGGCAGTTCGCGCACCGGTGGATCTTCGCACCAACACCCTCAAGACAACCAGAGACAAGCTGCTGGCTCAGCTTTCAAAATTTGCAGCGGTTGAGGCGCCCTTCGCACCGGACGCCATTCGTATTGAAGTTCCGGAAGGGTTGAAGCGCACGCCCAACCTTGAGGCGGAGCCGTCATTCCAGCGTGGTGCCTTCGAAATTCAGGATGCGGCCTCGCAAGTCGCAACGCTCATGTGCGCCGCCCAAGCCGGACAGCAAGTCGCAGACATTTGTGCCGGAGCAGGCGGCAAGACGCTGGCTCTGGCGTCTGCCATGGGTAACAAGGGCCAGATTCATGCCTGGGATGCCGACAAAAACCGACTGAAGCCGATTATTGCGCGGCTCAATCGCGCTGGCGTGCATAACGTGCAGGTTGTTCCTGCCGACGAACCGGAGAAACTTGACGAACTTGCAGGCCGTATGGATCGTGTGCTGGTCGATGCGCCGTGTTCTGGATCTGGCGCCTGGCGGCGAAAACCTGACGCCAAATGGCGACTGACTCCCGAAAGCCTGATCAACCGGCGCAATGATCAACGAGCCGTCCTGGCACGGGCTGCTCGGCTGGTCAAACCGGGAGGTCGGCTGATCTATGTAACGTGTTCTGTTCTGCCAGAAGAAAACACTGAGCAGGTTGACGCGTTTCTGGCAGCCAACTCGGACTTCTCAATTATTCCCTACGCCGATGTCTGGGGCCATTGTCTTCCCGGCGAACCCCCGGTCTCCGCCGACAGTAGCACCGGCACGCTGCTGTTGTCGCCGGCAGACCACAAGGTCGACGGCTTCTTCATAGCCGTAATGCAACGGTGCGATCAGCTTTCTTGAAGGTGCGTGCGTTGCAATAATGCAACGCTTCGGAAATGTCTCCTGCAGCCGCACAGCCATAGGCGGGCCGACATGGCGCTGACTGCCGCGGTCTGATTGGTGATCAGCAAAATCGGCACATCACAGATTTGGTATCGCGACGGCAACAGCGATGCAGGCGTGAAACGGACCAGGTGGACGATACTGCCGCATTCAATCTTTACCGGCCAGTCAGCTCACGTGAGCGCCACGCATTTGCGCTACGGCTTTGCGAACCTGCATCCAGGCTTCGGCATGCAGGTGTTCGCCGGAATTGCGCAGGGCAGTGGCCTTCTGCGCGGCATGGGCTTCCGCCTTGTCACCGTAGGCGTCCACCAGGGCGCGGGCATGTTCGGCAATTTGTACAGCATTCATTACTTGCGTCTCCTTTCAACTGCGTAGACTTCCTCCAACCTCGCGAGACGCGATAATACCACAAAATTCGGTTGAGCTGTGAACAGGTTTAGATAAGTCGACCTGTTGATCTTGCGGACTCGGCGGGTTTTCTGTATCCGCTCGCTATGACAGACCGCCTTCTTATCATCGACTTCGGTTCGCAGGTCACACAGCTGATAGCGCGACGGCTGCGGGAATTGCAGGTATATTGCGAAATCCATCCATTCCAGAAGGTCACCGACACCTTCTTGCAGGAGTTTGCGCCTAAGGCCGTGATACTTTCCGGCGGACCGGCCTCGGTATTTGATGAGGGTGCGCCAATGCCACCGGCATCGGTGTTTGACCTCGGCGTACCCATACTTGGTGTTTGTTACGGTCAACAGGTGATGATGCATAAACTTGGTGGCCTTGTGGAGCGCGGCGCCGGTACGGCGGAATTTGGGCGCGCCTATGTCACGCCCGGTGACGAAAAAATTCCGCTGCTGGATGGCTGGTTTGATGCAGGAGAAGAGCAGGTCTGGATGAGCCATGGCGATCACGTGTCAAAGCTCGCCCCTGGGTTCGAGGTCTATGGCACATCTCCAAATGCGCCTTTTGCCATCACGGCCGACCTGTCGCGCAATTTCTTCGCGGTGCAATTTCATCCCGAAGTTCACCACACACCACGCGGTGTCAAACTTTATGAGAATTTCGTCAGGCTTGCTGGCTTCACCGGTGACTGGACAATGGGCGCCTACAAGGATCAGGCGATTGCGGAGATACGCGAACAGGTAGGTTCGCGCCATGTCATTTGCGGGTTGTCCGGTGGTGTTGATTCTTCGGTTGCGGCTGTGCTGATCCATGAGGCTATCGGGGATCAACTGACCTGCATTCTGGTGGACCACGGCCTGATGCGCAAAGATGAAGCGCGACAAGTCGCGACCATGTTTCGTGAGAGTTACAATATCCCTCTCGTTTTGGTGGATGCCGCAGACATATTTCTTGATGAACTGGACGGCGAAGCGGACCCTGAAACCAAACGCAAGATCATCGGCAGGCTGTTTATCGAGGTGTTTGAACGCGAGGCCCGGAAAATCGGCGATGCGGAGTTCCTCGCCCAGGGGACCCTCTATCCCGACGTGATCGAAAGTGTGTCGTTTTCCGGGGGGCCGTCGGCGACGATCAAGTCTCATCACAATGTCGGCGGCCTGCCGGAACGCATGAACATGCAGCTTGTCGAACCGCTGCGCGAATTGTTCAAGGACGAGGTAAGGGCTTTGGGCCGCGAACTTGGTTTGCCGGAAAGTTTCATCGGCCGGCATCCGTTCCCCGGTCCGGGCCTCGCCATTCGATGTCCAGGCGGTGTCACCCGCGACAAAGTCAGAATTCTCCAGGAAGCGGATGCCATCTACCTTGATGAAATACGCAAAGCTGGGCTTTACGACGACATTTGGCAGGCATTTGCCGTCTTGCTGCCGGTGCAGACTGTTGGCGTCATGGGCGACGGGCGAACCTATGAATTTGTTTGTGCGCTTCGCGCCGTTACATCCGTCGACGGCATGACGGCGGATTTCTTTCCCTATGACATGGCGTTTCTGGGCCGTGTTGCAACCCGCATCATAAACGAGGTTAGGGGAATTAATCGCGTGGTCTATGATGTGACGTCCAAACCGCCAGGGACAATCGAGTGGGAATAGATCCAGGAAAACACAGGATTGGTGTTTCTTGTCCGATCAAGATGTCAAGGCACCGGCTTGTAGTCAGACGTGAAATTGTTTCTTCCCGGGATTTCACGGTGCAATCTTGTCCACTGACCAGTTGCGACAACATCTTGGAGGCTTCATCAATGCCTGCAGTTTTGCCCGCAAACCGTTCTAGTCCCTGCCGTCACCGATGGGATCAACCGGTACATCCGGCTCCGGAGGGGCGAACTCCGGCTTTTTGTCGCCCGGTGCCGGCGGCCCGGATTTGCCACTGGCAAGTGCGGCCTGTGCGCAATCAGCCCATGTCAAGGCTTTGGTCAGACCGGCCAGTGAGAACCGCACGTTACGCGGCTCACCATCCTGTGTCGTGTAGCGCCAGGTGAGGTTGTCGCCGGGTTTGGCTTTTGCCAGTACCTTGTCGCTCAGATCTCCGTCAATCCTGTACTCATTAATGGATACCGGTGCGCTGATAAGCTCGCTCGAAACCTTCAGAGCCGGTTTCTTGTCCACAATCATCGAAAATCCGGCTGCAACGTCTGCCAGTTGCAGGACATCAACCAGCATTACATGCCATTTGGCGTTCACGTCAGCACGTTGGAATGCGAATGTGTGACTGAAACCAAGCGGTGCGCGCTTATCCAGTTTGTGGGTCACAACCCGGCAATGTGATCCGGGGTTACATGCTGCGATGAAACTGCGCGAGTAGATCCGCGCCTCCTCGAACTTCTGATGTATATTTTGATTGCACAATCGTTCGGCTTCGGCATCTTTTCCAACGAGCAGCACTGCCGCCGCAGCAAGCCACGCAAGGTTTGTTTTCTTCATTTTTTACCGCCACCAGCACATTCCACACACAC
>CAJICM010000403.1_pt1 | contig 15586 bp, 15 predicted proteins | sample 9199691 | NCBI WGS metagenome assembly CAJICM01 (sample SAMEA7708338, study PRJEB35096) | sediment metagenome | biome: marine neritic benthic zone biome [ENVO:01000025]; feature: sediment [ENVO:00002007]; material: shallow marine sediment [ENVO:03000034] sea grass bed [ENVO_01000059] ...
ATCACGACCGTAAAGTAACCCATTTTACCCAAGATCACGGAAACCGGCCGGGTGATGGTTCCCAGGTTTCGGAAAGTGGAACGATTTCTCGACTAAGATATTGAAATATAATTGTTATTTTGAGGTAATGGTGCCCAGGGGCGGAATCGAACCACCGACACGCGGATTTTCAGTCCGCTGCTCTACCAACTGAGCTACCTGGGCATGACGGTACGCCTTGAAAATGTTGACGCGACCGCAGCGGTTTATAGGTGATCACCCGGCACCTGTCCAGCGTCAACCGGCATACATCATGACGGATTTCTTAAGTGTGTTGGAAAAGTAATCTGAACCGGCCCTTAAGTGCCGTCCTTGCCGTCGTCACGCCGGTCGGACAAGCTCTCCCCGGTCTCGTCAAAATCCGGCGGATCGCTCGCCGGAATGGCATATTGACCGCCCAGCCAGCGGTGCAGGTCAATGTCGGCGCACCTGGCCGAGCAAAACGGATGATATTTTTGTCTTGACGGTTGCTGGCACAGCGGGCAGGGGCGCCTGGTCCGCAACCGGACCGGCGGTTCGGGTTTCTTTCGGCCATCTCCTTCAGCATTGCTCATATCAGGTCTCTGATTCCCATTTTCCGTAAATCGGATATCCGCCCGCCTGTAGCATCTGCGTCGTCTCATGCAGCGGCAGGCCGACCACACAGCTGTAAGACCCGCTCATCCAGCGCACAAAGGCTGATGCCTTGCCCTGGATGGCATAGCCGCCCGCCTTGCCGCGCCACTCATCGCTCATCAGATAGGCATCCATGTCCTGCCGCGTCAGCCGCTTGAAGCGCACCTTGGTGTCCACCACCCGCGACCGCTCCCGTCCGTCAGGCGATACCACCGCAATGGTGGTAAATACCCGGTGCGAGCGACCCGACAACAGCCGCAATGAATCGCGCGCCTCATCCGTCGATTGCGGCTGGTCAATAACCCGCCGGCCGACGCTGACCACGGTGTCGGCTGCCAGCACAAAGACATCTTCCCCCAGATTACGCACCAGCGGTGCGGCGCGCGCTGCCTGTACTTTCTCGCGTGCCAGCCGCAGGGAAAGTGCCCGGGGAGATTCGCGTTTATGGCGCGTTTCATCAATGTCCACCGGATTGAGCAGGTCCGGGTATATGCCGACCTGTTCGATCAATGACAGTCTGCGGGGTGAGGCGCTGGCCAGTACCAGTTTTGCATCGGAAATCGCCATGTCCTGAACCTTTTAAACCCTGCTGAAATCAGTTGCTGCGGTATGTGCTACAGATTCTGGGCAATTGTCCAGCGCTGCAAAAACTGATGAGTTGTTTCATCGCAGTTTTGGCAGACCTGTCTCGCCAAAGCGCTCGCGCATGCGTTTGATCAGGTGATCCCTGCAGGCGCGATACCCGTCCAGTATCTGTTCCCGGCTGCCCATGATCACCGACGGATCCATGGTCGGCCAATAGTTCACTTCAATGGCCATCGTCCGGGTCATCTCCATGGCTTTGTGATGGGCCTCCGGCGACAGCGAAATCACCAGGTCGAAACTGGAATCAACAAGATCGTCGAAGGACTTGGCCACATGTTTGGAAATGTCGATGCCGATTTCGTCGAGCACCTCGACAATGAATTCATCGCGCTCACCGGGACGCACCCCGCAACTGTCCACAAAAACCCGATGGCCGTAATAGTGTTTCATGATGGCTTCAGCCATCGGTGAGCGAATGGCATTGTGCGTACAGGAAAACAGCACAGCGCCTGGCAGGTCCTGGCTCATCTCGCTCTAGCCGCGCCAATGCAGCACACACACCAGCGTAAACAGACGCCGGGCTGTATCAAAGTCCACCGCAATCTTGCCGTCCAGCCGGTCCATCAATACCTGGCTGCCATCGTTGTGAAGGCCGCGCCGGGCCATGTCGATGGTTTCGATCTGACTGGGTGTTGCCGTGCGGATGGCCTGGTAATAGCTCTCGCAGATCGCGTAATAATCCTTCACGATCCGCCGCAACGGCGACAGGGCCAGCGCAATGACACTCAAGGTTTCACCGGCCTCGTCGCACACATTGAAAACCAGCTTGGTGCCGTCGATGGACAGGTTGAGGGAATAGGGTCCTTCCGGCTTGCTGATGACCCGGAAACTGTTGCTTTCAATCAGATCGTAGATGGCCACCTTACGTTCGTGATCGACGTCTGCCGAGAACGTCTTGGACAGCGTATTGTCCAGATTGACGGCGACCAGTTTGTTGTTGTCGTTGTCCATGTCCCGGCTTCCAAGACGTTTTTGTGCAATGTAGTGCGATTTAATGGCGTTCAGTGCTTTGCACAAGTGTCAGCGCAACGAGGGATCCGGACAGATGCACCGCGTTGCCCGGGCATCGGCACTGCAATCAGGGCAAATTCAACCGCATGGCCACCGAGCGCGCATGCGCCTCCAGTCCCTCGGCACGCCCAAGTGTAATGGCGTCCGGGCCAATGGCGCGCAAGGCAGCCGCGCTGCACTTCAAAATCGATGTGCGCTTCATGAATTCCAGCACATTCAACCCAGAAGAATATCTGGCGCTGCGCGCTGTCGGCAGCACATGGTTGGGACCGCCCACATAGTCGCCAACGGCTTCCGGCGTAAACGCACCCAGGAATATGGCACCTGCATTGTGAACAGCCTGTGCAATCTCGTCTTCGTTTTCACACACGATTTCAAGGTGTTCCGGCGCCAGCCTGTCCACCAGCGGCACCGCCTCCATCAGGCTTTCAACCACAATCACACAGCCGAACTCACGCCAGCTTGCCCCGGCAATTTCTGACTTCGGCAAGGTTGCCAGCTGCGCATCAACCGCATCAGACACGTCCTGCGCCAACTGCACGCTGCTTGATATCAGGATTGATTGCGCTGACGGATCGTGCTCGGCCTGGGCCAGCAGGTCTGCTGCAATCCAGCCTGCATTGGCGCTGGCATCCGCCATCACCAGCACCTCCGACGGCCCGGCAATCATGTCGATGCCGACGGTACCGAACACCTGCCTCTTTGCCGCCGCCACATAGGCGTTACCCGGTCCGACAATCTTGGCAACCGGTTCGATTGTATCGGTGCCATAGGCCAGAGCTGCAATGGCCTGCGCGCCGCCAATGGTGTGGATTTCCGTGACCCCGGCAATGCGTGCTGCAGCAATTACCTGCGGGTTGATAACGCCGTTTGGCGTAGGCACCACCATGACCAGGCGTTCAACGCCGGCGACATGGGCCGGGATGGCATTCATCAGCACCGAGGAGGGGTAGGCCGCCAGCCCGCCAGGAACATACAGCCCGGCTGCCTGAACCGGTGTCCAGCGGTGGCCGAGCTCGACCCCCTCATCATCCTTGTAGCGTTCGTTGTCCGGCAGTTGCCGTTCATGATAGGCGCGGATACGGTCTGCGGCAGCCTGCAGCGCAGCCAGGATATCGGCAGGACATTTGTCGGCTTCCTGAGTGATCTGATCGGCCGGCATGCGGGCACCTGTCTCAGGCAGATCGAAGCCGTCGAACTGCGCCGTGTACTGGCGCACCGCCGCATCGCCTCGCTGTTTCACCTCGTCAAGGATACGTGCCACGGTATCATTGACGTCGGCCGCCTGCTCGCGCTTGTCGCCCAGCAAACTGACAAAATCAGCCTCGAAGCCGGCATCCTTGCTGTTCAGCCGGCGTGTCATGCTTTGGCATCCTTTGTGTTTACCTGATTGGTGTCTGCTTCATGGTCCGGCCGCGCCCGCGCCTGCCAGGGTTGGCTGAGGTCTGCAAAAGCAACTTCTATGCACTCAACCTCGACACGTATTACACCACCACCTGCAAACGACAGCTCGATTATGCCTTCCGGCGCTTCGGCTCCGGGAGTGAATGTCATAGCAAGCAGCGCGACAACAGCCATTTTGTCATTCATCAGGATATTGCGCGCAGCTACACGACGCACCCGCGAAATCTGAATGCCGCACAGACGCCGCTCGCCACTGCCGCCCTTGCTGCCGAAATGATCGAACCGGCTCGCCACCAGGGCCAGCTTGCCGGTTGACTTCATCCAGCGAATATCTCCCACCCGCAACACGGCATCCTGCAGATGCGCAGAAATCACGGCCAGGTCGTTCTCGTCGAACGCGGCAATTTTCATGGCGGGAGTGTCGGCCATCTGCTTGGTCGTTTCCGGAGTCAGCCCCTGTTGGCAAAAATTTTCTATAACATATCTGGCAGGATTGTCTGCGAAATCCGAATAAAACTTGCAGCTTGCCAGCAATAATCAATCGGAAATACGCGAGATATCGGCACCGCAGGCGCTGAGCTTGTCTTCCAGCGTTTCGAAACCACGGTCAAGATGGTAGACCCGGTGCAGCATGCTTTCGCCCTCTGCAGCCAGTGCGGCGATGACCAGTGATACCGATGCGCGAAGGTCGGTCGCCATCACCTCCGCGCCATGCAGCTGATTGACACCTTTAACGGTTGCCGTGTCACCGCTGAGTGAAATGTTGGCGCCAAGACGGGCCAGTTCCTGAACGTGCATGAAACGGTTTTCAAAAATGGTTTCGCGAATGACCGAGGTGCCCCCGGCGCGTGTCATCAGGGCCATGAACTGCGCCTGCAGATCGGTTGGAAATCCGGGATAGGGCCTGGTTTCCACATCGACCGGCTGCAGCCCGTTGCCATTGCGTGCCACCCGTATGCCGTCGTCTTCAATATCGATGGTGGCGCCGGCCTGTTCCAGCACCGAAATCATGCTGGCCAGGTTGTCGGGCCGCCCGCCCTGCAGTTTCAGGTCGCCGCCGGTCATGGCAACCGCCATGGCATAGGTACCGGTTTCAATTCTGTCGGCGAGCACCTGGTGGGTCGCCCCGTGCAGTTCGTCGACGCCCTGTATGATGAGCCTGGAGGTCCCGATACCGTCGATTTTCGCACCCATCTTGACCAGGCATTCGGCAACATCGATGACCTCGGGCTCGCGCGCCGCATTTTCGATGACCGTTTCTCCCCTGGCCAGCGTTGCCGCCATCATGGTTGTGTGGGTCGCGCCGACAGACACCATCGGGAAGGTGATCCTGCTGCCTCTCAGGCCGCCGGGTGCCTTGGCCACCACATAACCGTTTTCAATGTCAAGATCGGCGCCCAGTTTGCGCAGTGCCATAAGGTAGAGGTCAACCGGCCGGGTGCCGATGGCACATCCGCCCGGCAGAGACACGCGGGTATCATGGCAGCGTGCAAGCAAGGGCCCGAGAACCCAAAAACTGGCGCGCATCCTGGACACCAGGTTGTAGGGTGCTGTGGTATCGACAATATCCGCAGCGCTGAGGTGAACGGTTTCGCCGGCCTGGTTGTTCTGGCCGGCCCGTTTGCCGTCGGTCCGCTGATCAACGCCGTGATTGTGCAGAATCCGCTTCAGCAACTGCACATCGGCCAGTCGCGGCAGGTTCTTCAGTGTCAGCGTATCGGCTGTCAGCAGGCTGGAGATCATCAGGGGCAGGGCGGCGTTTTTCGCACCCGAAATCGGGATTTCACCGTTCAATTCGTTGCCGCCGCTGATTCTGATCCGGTCCATGCTCTGTTCGTGCCTTTTTGGTACAGTCTTTTAAGGTGTGCTGCGATAGTCCTGCTTTGTGGCGCTTTCATGCACTTAAAATGCCATATCGGGCAAGGGCACATTTGACGCAACGCAAATTTGTTGGTTTTCAGGCTTTGGTCTTGTCGGAATTGTCGGTTCGGTCGCTTTTTTGCGGCAGTTTGCTGCGCGATTGCTGCTTGCGCCGGGCAAGATTGCGCCTGAGAGCCTCCGCCAGGCGTTTTTCACGTTCTGCAGCCGTCTCGCGGGCCATGCCTGCGCCACTCCGGATTAAGTCATGAACTAACCATATCTGAACCTTCTCAGTGTAGGCAGGGCGTGCGCAATTGTCATGCGGCTTCAATCATGCTTGCACAGTTTCGGTTGCTGTGGCATTACGCCTGCCAGATTGTTGGATTCGGCCCGCAAATGCTGTCGTAGCTCAGGGGTAGAGCACTCCCTTGGTAAGGGAGAGGTCGAGAGTTCGAATCTCTCCGACAGCACCACTGAATAAAGGTAAAATACTGATTCACAGGGTAAAAATTCAAACCGGATTTTCTATCCTCCGCATTTACATCGCTGTAGTCAAAGAACATTAGCAAACTCGCAGGCCGAATCCCGGCCCGGCATCGATATGAGCCACGACGGCACGTGTCAGATTAAGGAGATAAATAATGTCATCTGATCAGGTAACCCCATCCGGCGAGCAAGACCTTGCAAAACTGAACTCTGCAATTGTGGAAAACCGGGGCTGGTTTATTGCTCTTGGCGTTCTCCTCATAGTTGTTGGTTTAGCCGGTATCGCCTTGCCTCTGCTGACAACGATTGCAGTAAAGATTTTTGTCGGCTGGCTGTTCCTGATCGGCGGTATAGGCCAAATCGTTCACGCGTTTTCGTCAAAAAGCTGGGGTGGCTTTTTCTGGAATTTTCTTGTTGGCGCCTTGTACGTTCTTGCCGGGGGATGGCTGGCCTTCTTTCCTCTCGCCGGCATCATCACTCTCACTGTATTTCTGGCTCTGACCCTGATCATTGAAGGTGGTATGAAGTTCGCACTGGGCTTCAGGGTCCGACCTCAGGAAGGTTGGGTTTGGGTGATTATCAGCGGAGCAATAGCGGCTCTTCTGGGCCTTATGCTGCTGGCGGGCTTGCCGGGAACGGCGGCCTGGGCAATTGGGGTTATGGTCGGAATCAATCTGTTGATGTCCGGCATATCGTTCCTCATGCTGGTCATGTCCGCAAAGACACCCGCATAGCGGCACAACGGCGCAATAATCACGTCGGCTATCAGTCAACTGTCACGTTTGAAGTCCCATATAGGTACAAAGCTTGCTCGTGCGGCGAAACCATTGCCGATGCCTGAATTTGACCTCGCTCGGACATGTTGGTGCAATGCAGCAAACCGTTTTGGGGCCGGGTGAAAATTCATTTGTGCTCCACATGTCTGCGTGCATGCTGCGTTAGGTGCGTGTCGGGGACAACATGAAGAGATTTAAAGAGTCCGAATTTGTTATCGTTGGCGCCGGATCGGCCGGGTGTGTTGTGGCCGAAGCTCTCAGCCGTGATCCAGCGGTTTCGGTTCTGCTGCTTGAGGCGGGACCCATGGACCGCGACCTCATGATTCATGTCCCAGCGGGGGTCTACCGTGCATTTCGGGACAGACGCATCAACTGGAATTACCTGTCGGAAGCTGAACCCGGGCTAAATGGTCGAAAGATATCTGCGCCACGCGGACGCGTGGTGGGCGGTTCATCCTCAATCAATTCGATGGTCTATATGCGCGGCCACCCGGATGATTTTGACCGATGGGAGAAGGATCACGGCCTTGCCGGTTGGGGATACGCGGATTGTCTGCCCTATTTCCGGGCAGCAGAGCATTATGATCGGGGCAGCGATGACTGGCGCGGCGAAGATGGCCCTCTTCAGGTGACGCGTACTGATCACCCCGATCCGCTCTACAATGCGTTTCTTCAGGCAGGAATACAGGCCGGTCAGGGCTCAAGTAATGACCTTAACGGCCAGTTCCCTGAAGGTGTAGCGCGCTATGACGCAACCAGGAGTGGCAATCGTCGTTGCAGCGCGGCAACCGCTTTTCTGAAGCCAGCACTGAGGCGGGCCAATGTAACCTTGCTGACCGGGGCAGAGGTTCGCAAAATACAATTGGAGGGCAGTCGCGCGACCGGCGTGGAATTTGAACGAGGCGGTGTCCGCCATGTCGTGCACGCGGGGAGCGAGGTCATTTTGTGCGGCGGTGCGATCAACTCGCCGCAGTTGCTTATGGTGTCTGGAATAGGTCCGGCGGCCCACCTCCGCGATCTCGGGATTTCTTTGATGAATGATCTTCCCGGTGTTGGTCAGAACCTGATGGATCATGCCAAAATCAGACTGCAATTTGCTTGCCGCAAACCTCTGGCGTTTCATCGGATTGGCAATCCCATGGTCAAGGTGGCTGCCGGTGTGCGTTGGCTGCTGACAGGACAGGGCATTGCGAAGTCCAATATATGGGAGGCAGGTGGGCTTATTCGCAGCAACAAAGACATTACCTATCCCAATTTACAGTATCACTTCGGTCCTTTGGGTTTCACGGTTGAAGGCGTCCGGATCACAGTCAATCAAGCCTTTTCAGTCAACGTCGATCACGCAAGACCTCGCGCGAAAGGACACATCGAACTGAATCGCGACGACCCTCTGGGATCGCCAAAGCTGCATTTCAACTACCTTACTGACCCAGACGATCTTCGCGAGATGATTGACGGCGTTGCTCGCGCCCGTGAACTTGTGGCCCAACCCGCTTTTGACGAGTTCCGGGGCGACGAAACATCACCCGGTGCAGATGACCGGTCCGACAGTGATCTGGAGGCCATGCTGCGTGCGCAGGTCGAGACGGCTTTCCACCCCTCTTGCACCTGTCGAATGGGGCTGGACGAACTGGCGGTCGTTGATGGCCAGTTTCGTGTGCATGGGGTCGACAAGTTGCGGGTCGTGGACGCGTCTGTCCTGCCGGAAATCACCAGTGCCAATCTCAATGCTCCCACCATGATGATCGCTGCAAGAGCTGCAGATTTCATTCGCAAGGCACCGCAGATGGCACCAATGCGCGAAGTGGCAGCGCGTACTGGCGCCGCTTTACTGGGTATCGCTTTCGGTGTTCTTGAAATAGGCTCGGCGCCACTTTGTGAGGGCTTGCTGGTTTTGCTATGAACTGCCTTAGCGACAGTGCAATCCGCCACACTCAAAAGGAGAACAGTGTGACGCACAAATTCTGCATCAAACGGAAACCGGGCTCATGAAAATTTTCTTCCGGGTGGTGGTCATCGTCACGCTGGCAATCCTCGCCTGGTATGTCGTTGCGGACCGCCTGACCCCGTTCACCGCAAACGCCCGGGTAAAGGCCATTGTCACGCCGGTGGTGCCGCAGGTCTCCGGACCCGTGGTCGAGATCGTGGCAGCGAACTCCAAATTGGTGGAGGCCGGGACGCTGATTGCACGCGTGGATCCACGCCAATTCGAGTTTGCGCGGGATCGGGCGCAAGCCAACCTGGAGGCGGCGACACAGGCAGTCGGGGCAACTTCCGCTGAGGTGGAGCGCGCGCAGGCGCAACTGGTCCGCGCAAAGGGTGATCTGGAGAATAAGCGGCTGCAGACGGGCCGCGTGTTTGAGCTCGAACGCAAGGGACTTGTGCCCAGGGCGCGCGGCGATGATGCCCGTACCTCGTTGTCCGACGCGAAGGCCGTCGTCGAGGTGGCCGAGGCCGAACTTGAGCGAGCGCGGCAAAACCTCGGCCAGACCGGCGCCGACAATCCGCGTGTCCGCGCGGCGCTGGCCGATCTTGCAGCAGCCGAGCTCGATCTGAGCAATACGGTATTGAGGGCACCGGCGTTCGGCGGAATCGTCGATCTCAGTATTGCGGAGGGGGCACAGGCTCAGGCTGGGCAGCCACTGATGATATTTGTCGATTCCCGGGACGTCTGGATCGAGGCCTACCTGACTGAGAACAACCTGGGCCGCATGAAGGTTGGCAACCGAGTTGACGTGGCGCTTGACATACATCCCGGTCGCGTCCTGGAAGGTCGTGTGGAGAGTTTTACCGCGGCGGCTTCTCTGGGAAACCCGCCGCGCGACGGGCTTCCGAGGGCGCCGGCCGTTTCCAGCTGGCTGCGCGACCCGCAGAGGTTCCCCGTACGCATCGTTTTGCCGGGATACGAAGCGGGTAGCGCAGATGACGATCTTCTCATGCTCCTCAATGGACAAGCGGATGTGATCGTCTACACAGGCGATAGCTGGCTCATGAATGCGATCGGAGCCGTCTACATTCGCGCTGTCGCGTGGTTGAGCTATGCCTACTGACGTTCTTTCAGACGAAAGCACAGACACGGTGCGCCTCCACCGGGGCTTGCGGCTTGCGCTCGCACCGGCAGCGGTGTTTGCCGCAGGTTTGCTGCTCGATTGGCCACTTTTCTACGTGGGTGCAGTTTTGGCCGCGATCTTCACACAGGCTCCAGCACCCATCCCGACACGCAGCGGCCTGTCTTTGGTTGCCAAGGGCACAGTCTTCATGGCGCTGGCGTGGCTGCTGGCGACCGCGCTCGATCCGTACCCGCTGGTCTTCCTGATCGCCATATGTATTGCAGTTGCGCTGTGCTTCCGCGCGTCGGTCGCAGGCAGCAATATCCTGATCATCGTGTTCGCTCTCCTGGGAGCGCTCCTCATCCCGTTTCTCGTCCGGCTATCGCCCGAGCTGGCGCACAAGATTATGGTCTGGCTGCCAGGAAACCTGCTGATTGCATTGCTGGCCGCTTGGTCCGCATTTTTTCTCTTCCCGGCTGTGGCACCTGCACAAGCGGTGCAGACGGATCTCGCAGCGGACTTCGACGCTGATCGCCGATTGATCCGCATTTGCCTCGTAACACTGACCTTTGTCGTCATTTTCTTTGTTACAGAAGGCAACGCCGCGCTGACCCTGATGTTCATTGCGATCCAGTCGTCGATGCTGGCAGCCAGCACCGGCTCGGTGCCGGTGGTGGCGAGGGCAACGCTGCTGGCGAATGCAGCAGGCGGGGTTGTCGCGGTCTTGATCTATGAGGTGCTGGTCATGGCCCCACTGCTGCCCGTGGCCGTCCTCTCGGTACTGGCTGCCTGCCTGTTCTTTGCGGAACGCTTTACAAAAGGTGACAAGTTGGCAGCCACGGCCATGACCACCACACTCCTGCTGATCGGCGGATCGCTCGGTCCGATTTCGGATGAAGTCGACATCAAGATGATCACCCGTCTCTGGCAAGTCGGCACCGCATTGGCCTATCTCCTGGCCGCATTCGTCGTCATCGACCGCTTCCTGCCCGACCGTGCCGACGTTTTCGACGACCACACTCAACAAGGCATCACCAACGATGAAGAGAGGTAGCAAACATGACCATCGGATCCGGTGAAAGTGCTGACGTCCGCCGCATCGACGCGGCCGTCATAGACCTGGCGATCAGGCTGGCGTTTCTCGGCCTGCTCGCCTATTTCAGCTTTTCATTGGTGTCGCCCTTTATCGCCATCGTGCTTTGGGCGGTGATACTCGCTGTTGCGGTTTATCCTGTTCATTCATGGGCAACGCGGATCCTCGGTGGACGCTCGAAGCTCGCATCCTTCGCGATCACCATGATCGGCCTGGCGATCACCACGGGGCCGCTGGCGCTTCTGGCAACAAGCCTGCTGCAATCCCTGGAGTTTCTTGCCGATGGTCTCAAGACCGGATCCTTGCCTCTGCCCGCGCCCAACGAAGCCGTCAAGGAGTGGCCGTTGATCGGTAAAGGCCTCTACAAGAACTGGGCGTTGGCAACGACAAATTTTTCCGCTTTCATCAAGCAAAACAGCGACTTGCTCAAAAGCGGCGGTTCCGCGGTGCTGGGATTGGCGGCCAGTCTCGGTGGCAGCGTACTCACGTTTGTAATGTCGATCATCATTGCCGGTTTCATTTTTGGGTCCAGCGGCAAACTGGCCGATGGGGCCCGTCTTTTTACCACGCGCATTGCCGGGGACCGAGGCGGGTCGTTTGTGGACCTCGCCGGCGCGACCATCCGTAATGTGTCTCGCGGAGTGATCGGAATCTCACTGCTGCAAACCATCCTTGCTGGCATCGGGTTGATCGTGGCCGACATTCAGGCGGCAGGCTTGATCGCATTTGGCGTCCTGGTGTTGGGCATCATCCAGGTGGGACCGAGCATACTGCTGATCCCGGTCATTATCTGGTGCTGGACCTGGATGGATACAGGCCCCGCAATCCTGTTTAGCGTCTATATGCTGGCGGTGGCGTTGATGGACAATGTCCTGAAACCCATTGTCATGTCCAAGGGGTTGCAGACACCAATGCTCGTCATTTTTATCGGCGTCATCGGCGGAACGTTCACGCAGGGTCTTATCGGGCTGTTCGTAGGCCCGATCGTGCTTGCCCTGGCGTATGAACTGCTTATGGCCTGGGTCGCAAGTGATGCAGCAGACCGCAGTGCCCAGCCCGCGAAGGACGCATAGAAATGCAAATGATGATACCGGATTGCCGCACGTGCGGCACAGGAGTGCGAACACCCCGCGCCGGAAGGTGTGGACCGAGAGGACTGGACTTGTGAGCGAAAATACAAGACTGAAAAATCTGGTTCAAAAGTACCGACTATTGACCGTACTGGTTACGGTGGTTTTATTCCTGATCTTCACAACCACCCTTCAACTGGGCGGACTTGGGCGCTCAGGGCTCACCATTGGTTTCCTTTTTGTAATCGTAGCAGCCGTCAATTCGGTGAGCGATCGCCCGGCTCTGTTTCGCGTTGCATTGATATTTGCGGCCCTGGCGGCAGCTCCGCGGCTGGCGCGGCTGTTCTTTGATAACCATTTGGTTGAGATTGGTGCGGACTTTCTGGGCGTTGTTATCCTGACCTTCACGACGCTTGTGATCCTGCGGCGGATCTTGATGGAGAGTGCTCCGAGTTTTGACGTCCTGTGCGGGGCAGCGGCGGTATATTTCCTGATCGCCACCACCTGGGCCGGTTCATTTCAATTGATCGAAAACATTGCACCCGGCTCGTTCACCGGCCTGAGTGCGGAGCAGGTCACGCGCTGGAACCAGTTGGTGTATTTCAGCCTTACCACGCTGACGACGCTCGGATACGGCGATATCAATCCCGTAAACCCGTTCGCCCGTCTATGGGCGACGCTCGAAGCAGCCATCGGCGTTCTTTACATAGCCATACTCGTCGCCCGCCTTGTGGCGATGTATCGTCCGGACAATGGACCGAACCGTTCAGACACTTGATGTGCTGACCTGGATCATCATCCGATCAAATGCACTCATCTGATCGGATACAGATGCTCGATGCTAATGTGTTACAGCAATTTCATCCATCGATATGGGTGGATTGTGCTCTAAATGTTTGGTCCCGGCGAATCCTGATACACTTTTGTGAGAAATGCGCCTGTCGAAAGCACATCTTACTTCTTTCTGATTTCAAGCCTGCTCCATACCCTGTTTGCCAAACCTTCATCTATGTAAGGGGATATCGTTGCCTTGTATGCATCCTCCGCTTGCTCGTATTCATCCTGACATTGCTCCAGCCTGTCACTTGGCAGTATTCTCTTCGATTTCAGGTCGGCGAAGACTTTCGGATCGGCACCATACGCTATGCACAGAACATTGTAGTACCGCTGCTCGGGTGTTCCGTGTTCGCTGGCAAAATCCAGCGATGATTCTGATTTCTCTTCTTTTGATTCAGTCTGGAACGCATAAGCCGTGCCGAGAATCAGCCTGCTCGCTTCAACTTTCCCGAGTTGTAGAATTATGAATGCGGCAAGTTGATCTGCTGCATCTTCTTCACGCCCGAGCACTGGAACATCGAGTACATCGAACAGGGCGTGAGCAAACTCGTGCAATAGCGTGCTGAAAAAAGGCCCTGCGACAGCATCATGCGGTGCAACACCATCACGGGTCGTCTTCTTCGGTTTCGCCCACTGCAATTCGTCGACATACTCATAACAGATGATCACCTCTTGCGCGTCGTATGAAGCGTCGTCTTCGCCGCCGCAGTCCTGGAAGGTGAATTTTATCGGCCTGGGAAGCTTGAATGGACTCAAGAACTCCTGGGCTCGCTCCAGAACACGTCGTGTTTTCATGTCCTTGTAAACATTTGCAAGTTCACGATCCTTCGGCGGCAGGTAAGCAATCAGGATTTGATCGGGCTTTGAAGAGGCCGATGGAGTCGTATCATGTGCGTATGCCGGTTTCGCCGTGATCAGAGAAACCGCCACTGCAAAACAAGTCATCGTCAACCTCACCAACATTTCATGTCCTCGCTTTGCATTAACCCGGTTCAATGACGGTTCCAACTTTACGCCAAACGGGCGCAGATATCCATGTTCACGAAGGCCGCGGATGCGGATCCTGCATCGATACCGGTCCATGGCATCTGGAGTTATGCATCAGTTTCTTCGGCAACCAGGTCAAAGCTGCCGATACGGAATTGGTCGGTGAGCCACAAGGCCAGCCGTTCGTATGTTGTAAGCTGGTTGCGCGCCTCCATGACCTGCCTTGCCAGAGCCGGTTTATTGGTGATCAGACCGTCGACGCTCATTGATATCATTCGCGACATGGTCAATGGATCATCGACGGTCCAGACATAGATTTGCTTGCCTTGACGGTGTGCTTCCCTGATCAGTTGCAGTGACGCCTGGCCGGTGTTCACCGCCAGGAAGTCGGCCTTCCGGGCAGCAAGATTGCCGACCGCGGTTGCTGCAAGCACGCCGTAACGCCAGTTGGGTCGACGCGCCTGCATCTTGCGGATGCCGTCATACTTGAGGGACATCACGGCCACGTCGTTTACCATTCCCACGTCTTCGACGATACCGATGACGCGCGATTCCAGATCGAGATCATGGCCATAATATTTAAGCTCAATGATAACCCTGCCGCGGCCCTTCACCGATTCCAGTGCCTGGCGCAGGGTGGGTGTTCGTTCGCTCGAATAGGCAGCATCGAACCAACTGCCAATATCAATGTCGGCGAGATCGGCCATGGTCGCATTCCATACCTTCAGATCAACGCCAGCAACTTTCATGAAATCGCTGTCGTGGGCGACGACCACCTTATTGTCGGCAGTCTCCTGCACGTCAATCTCGATCCAGTCGGCACGCTCTTCTACCGCCTGCCTGATTGCCGATATCGTGTTTTCCGGGCGGCTGCTGGAGGCACCGCGATGCGCGATAATCTTGACCGTCTGCGTGGCTGTGACGCTTTCGAGCAGCATTCCACTCGCAAACAGACCGCCGGACACCGCCGCGACGGCAATGACAATGAGGGCCGCAGCCGGAATAGCAGCGCCGGAAGGCTGATCATCCGCATCGCGCGCAATCGCCTTTGCCTGGGCAATGTCAGGCGAAACCAGGAGATAGAAGCGGTACAAGAGCTTCGTGAGCGCGCCGTTCGCAAGCGCAGACATGGTCGCATTTGCAAAAGCCCAAAGCAAAAGCAGACCGATCATGACAGCCGCGGCGGTATCCAGATTGCTACCGAACAAGCCAGGCACCAGGTTAACCAGCAGGCCCGCGAAAGCTGCAACAGCAAGCCCGAGCAGACCGCGTACGACCGCCCAGACAGCAAGTGTGGTGACCAGCCGCGCCTTGTTTCCCGGCAGTCTCTGCGCGCTGCTGGTGAAAGCCTTGCCCGGCGACATCGCTTCGAACAGCACGAGGTGCAGGGCAATGGCCCAGCTTGAAAGCCGCCGGATGAACACAACAATCATAGCCATCACGATTACTGCGATGATGATGGCGGCCAGCACAAATGTCGGCGGCCAGTAGGTCAGATAGTAGTTGATGTCATATTGCGCGGTCGCATATGCCGCAATGATTGCGGCAACGACAAGGAAAGGAGCGGCAATGAGCAGGATACGCACGATAAGCTGCAGGCCGAAACCAAGCAGCGCAATGAAATGGGACGTTACGAAGCGCAGGCCATGACCAAGCACCGCGGCCGCAGTCCTGCGACCGGTACGCAGGATGCTGGTCATCAGGGCGACGTCA
>CAJICM010000433.1_pt1 | contig 15371 bp, 12 predicted proteins | sample 9199691 | NCBI WGS metagenome assembly CAJICM01 (sample SAMEA7708338, study PRJEB35096) | sediment metagenome | biome: marine neritic benthic zone biome [ENVO:01000025]; feature: sediment [ENVO:00002007]; material: shallow marine sediment [ENVO:03000034] sea grass bed [ENVO_01000059] ...
GGTTGACGTGGCTGGGCCTCGATTGGGACGGTGATGCAGTGTCCCAGTATTCACGTGTTGACCGCCACAGGGAAATTGTCCAGCAATTGCTTGATCGAGGTCATGCCTATCACTGCTATTGCTCGCCGGAAGAATTGACGGCCATGCGAGAACTGGCCAACGCGGAAGGTCGCCCGCCGCGCTATGACGGGCGCTGGCGTGACCGTCCTGCCAGTGAAGCACCCGAAGGCGTCAAACCGGTCGTGCGATTCAGGGCGCCCCAGGAAGGGGAAACCGTAGTGGCTGACCAGGTTCAGGGAAACGTCACATATGCCAACGATCAGCTGGATGACCTGATCATTCTGCGCTCTGACGGCAACCCCACCTACAACCTGTCCGTTGTTGTCGACGACCATGACATGGGCATTACGCACATTGTGCGTGGCGTGGACCATCTCACCAATGCCGCGCGTCAGAGCCAGATTTACGGCGCAATGAACTGGGTCGTGCCTGTAATGGCGCATATTCCGCTTATCCATGGTGCAGACGGCGCGAAACTTTCCAAGCGCCATGGAGCATTGGGCATAGAGGCTTATCGCGACATGGGATACCTGCCACCGGCCATGCGGAATTATCTGGCTCGGCTCGGCTGGAGCCACGGGGATGATGAGGTGTTTTCAACCGAGCAGATGATTGAATGGTTTACCCTGGATGGTATTGGCAAATCAGCTGCGCGTTTTGACTTTGCCAAGCTGGAAAACCTCAACGGTTTGTATATGCGCGAAACACCGGATAACGAACTGCTGGAAGCACTGCAGAACTTCCTTCCGCATGTTGACGGCGGCCCCGCCATGCTCGATACACTTGCTCAGCCTGGCAACAAGGACAAACTTCTCGCTGCAATGCCCGGTTTGAAGGAACGGGCAAAGACCCTGATCGAATTGCAATCCGCATCGCAGTTTCTGTTCGCGAACCGACCCCTTGCAATGGAAGAGAAGGCCGCTGGTCTACTGGATGCAGGTGGACGCGATGTACTTGCCAGCCTCCTGCCAGTACTCGAACAGCAAACTGACTGGACTGTGGAAGCACTGGAGCAGGCTGTTCGAGACTTTGCAGCGGCACAGGAGCTAAAACTGGGCAAGGTTGCTCAACCGTTGCGAGCGGCACTTACGGGCAGTACACAGTCTCCACCAATTTTTGACGTTTTGGCAGTTCTGGGGCGTGATGAGACCCTGGGTCGCCTGACTGACTCGCTCGATTGAACTTCAGGTCTTGAACCAAGCCTGCCTGTATTGAAATATGTTGCTATGCAAGGTAAACCAATTGCGCATTGCATTCTAGCGCTGCAAATTGCAGATTGCAGCACGACATGCCAGTGTTAAGCGCAGAAAAGGTGACTTTGCGGAAACTGTGAAGCAGACAACCTGGGGGTAAACTGTCACAAACAACCGCTAGAGCAACTAGTGTTTCTGAAACACAACCACGGGGCTCATGACACTTTACCAGCGATCAAGGTAGTTCCAGACAGGTGGTTTTGCCTGACCGGGGTCTGATCTGGCGGCTGATAACCCGCTTTCGGGACAATCGGCAGTCTAGAATTTATACGCTTGCGAGAGGGAGTAATTAAAAATGACGGATTCAAACCGCACCGCCAAACTCAGTCTGGACGGTAAAGACTATGAGCTCGCCGTCCACACGGGCAGCATCGGACCAGAAGTCATTGATGTGTCAAAGCTCTATGCCAGCACCGGCGCCTTCACCCTTGATCCCGGTTTTACGTCCACAGCAAGTTGCGAATCGACAATTACCTACATCGATGGCGATGCGGGCATGTTGCTTTATCGTGGTTATGCAATCGATGAATTGGCAGAGCACGGCGACTTTATCGAAACCTGTTACCTGCTTTTGTACGGCAACCTGCCCAATGCCGCACAGCGCAAGGAATTTGAAACCGCCATCACCTACCACACCATGCTCCATGAGCAGATGAACCGGTTCTTTGCCGGATTCCGCCGCGATGCCCATCCAATGGCCGTCATGGTAGGTGTGGTTGGCGCAATGTCGGCATTCTACCACGATTCAACCGACATTGCTGACCCTAACCAGCGGGAAATCGCAGCTCGCCGGATGATTGCCAAAATTCCCACCATTGCAGCAATGGCCTACAAGTATCATATCGGGCAACCATTTGTGTATCCGCGCAATGATCTGGACTTTGCCTCCAACTTCTTGCGGATGTGTTTTGCGGTACCTTGCGAGGAATATAGGGTGAACCCGGTTCTGGCACGTGCCATGGATCGCATTTTCATACTTCACGCCGATCATGAGCAAAACGCGTCCACCTCGACAGTGCGTCTTGCCGGATCATCTGGCGCCAATCCGTTTGCCTGTATCGCAGCCGGCATCGCCTGCCTTTGGGGCCCTGCACACGGCGGTGCCAACGAGGCCGCCCTGGAAATGTTGAGTGAGATCGGCACGGTAGATCGGATTCCCGAATTCATTGACCGGGCCAAGGACAAGAGTGATCCGTTCCGTCTGATGGGCTTTGGCCACCGGGTATACAAGAACTATGATCCACGCGCCAAGATCATGCAGAAAACAGCACACGAGGTGCTGGACGAACTCGGCATCACTGATGATCCATTGCTTGACGTTGCCCGTGAGCTGGAGAAAATAGCGCTTGAGGACGAATACTTCATCAAGAAGAAACTGTATCCGAACATCGACTTTTATTCCGGCATCACACTACGCGCCCTTGGCTTCCCGACATCCATGTTCACGGTGCTGTTCTCGGTTGCCCGCACAGTTGGCTGGATTGCCCAGTGGAAAGAAATGATCGAGGATCCAACCCAGCGCATCGGCCGTCCTCGCCAGCTCTACACCGGTCCGACAGAACGCGGCTATGTCCCTGTGACAGAACGCAAGGACTAGAACATTTCTCACAAGAGCGGATACCGGTTTTGTGAAAAAGAAATGCAACAACAAAGGGATAGAGCGCGGTTGTGATGCAATCAAAACCTGAATCGCTCTACTTCAGCATGGCCTTTGGTTGTTTCGACCGGAAGTCACGCTGATGCAGCCAGCATGGCCCCAATATCAGCTTGCGCAACTTTCACCCCGTCTACCTTTGCCTCGCATGAAAACTTGTAGACGGGGCCACGTTTCTGTGTCTGCTGGACATGGAAATGCACAACATCTCCCGGTCCGACCGGCTTGCGAAACTTGGCATTGTCGATGGTCATGAAAAAAACCAGCTGACCTGCAGCATCAACACCCATGTGATCCAGCGCCAGCGCGCCGGCGGTCTGGGCCATGGCCTCTATCAGCAAAACACCCGGCATCACCGGACGGGCTGGAAAATGACCCTGGAAAAACGGTTCATTGATAGTGACGTTCTTGATGCCAATGCACGCCTGGTCTCCTTCCATTTCAATGATCCTGTCGACCAGCAAAAATGGATAGCGATGCGGCAACAGCTGCATGATGCGCCCTATATCTGCGCTTTTGAGTGTCTTGTTTTCTGACATGGACGCCTCAACCGTTTGCCTACATAAGAGACGGCACCCGAGGGAGCCGCCTTTTACTATTAGATACAATGGCTTGCCGGCACAAGCTGAATCGGTTTCAAGAGCGTTCGGCGGCCGCCTGGGCGACGCGCAGGTTAGGAGGGACGAGAACCGTGCTCTAGAACCGCGTGCCCACCGAAAAGCGCACAATTTCGGTTTCGTCGTAACTTTCTTTCACAAACGGGTAAGCCACATCAAGACGCAGTGGCCCGAATGGCGACTGCCAGATTACACCGGCACCAACCGCTGCCCGGAAGGCGATATCCTTGCCAAGCACATCGCAATCAAATGGCGTCGGCACCACGGGTTCGAGACAGCCGCTTCCGTCACCCTGCGTTCCACTAACCTCAGGGGCGCCAAACAAGGTACCAAAGTCGGAAAATACCGAGCCTTCGAGCCCAAAGGCCTCCGGCAGGCCAAGCGGGAAGGTAACCTCAATTGTGCCAATTCCGTATGTTTGCCCACCAATGGAGTCATATTGCCCGGTGAACTCGTTCCGCTGACGCGGACCAATGCCGGAGCGTCGAAATCCGCGCATTGAATCCCCACCCTTGAAGAAACGGTCAAGAATCGGAACCTTGTCTCCGTTGGGGAAAGGTTCAATATGACCGGCATTGCCTTCAAACTTCACAACCACGCCATCAAACAACAATGGCATGAAATAGTATGCCGAGGCATCGACCCTGGCCCACTCCACATCACCGCCCAGGCCAGCGACTTCCACCTCGATACTGGTTCTGAAGCCCGAAGTCGGGCGGCTTGGATGATCCAGGTCCGAATAGACGTGAGTCAGACCTACCTTGGATATGACATCGGTGCCTTCAGCTTCGCGAATCGCGCGGGAAGCACTCCTGGGGTCACCGACATCAATGTCGCGATAGGTCAGCGAATACTTGCCGAAGAGGGCATTATAATCATCAAGCCGCGTACCAAGCCGCAGAGCACCACCCACCTGTTGCGTGGTAAATGATGATTCGTCTTCAACGTCTGTTCGGCTGCCGAACAGATCAATCCCTGCCGAAATATCCCGATCGAGGAAATACGGATTGGTGAAACTTGCATTGATCGACTGGCGCAGGAAGCTCAATGACGTCGATAGGCTCGCTTGATTGCCTGTACCCAACAGGTTTCGCTCGCTGATCGAAACGGAACCAATGATTTGCTCTGTCGTGGAGTAGCCGGCTGAAAAATTGATGGTACCGGTGGATTTCTCGACAACATCAATCACGACAACCGCAAGATCGGGCGCACTTCCCTCTTCTTGGCGAATATCAATTTTCTCAAAAAAGTCCAGCCCAGTCAGCCGACGCCGCGCACGGTCGACCAGAATACGGTTGTACGCATCGCCCTCAGCTATATTGAGTTCCCGGCGTATAACTTCATCAAGAGTACGAACATTTCCGACGATATCGATCCGTTCAATGTACACTCTTGGGCCCTCGTCGAGGTCGTAGACGATGCTCAACGTGCTATTGACCGGATCACGCTCGATCTTGGGTCTTGCCCTTGCAAACGCAAAACCTGCTTTACCTGCTTCAAGGGTCATTTGTTCGACTGTATTGTCGACCTTGCTGGCATCGTAAACATCGCCAGCACTCTCGTTCACAGCGTCCTGCAGTCTTGCCGGATCGATAGACGTGTTGCCAGTGTTCACCGCAACATTGCTGATAGTATACTGGGGACCTTCGACGATTGTGAACGACACCGCAAAACTGCTTCCGTCCGCCAACAACTGTGCATCGGCAGAAACAATCTCAACATCCGCGAAACCGTTCTTAAGATAGTGCCGGCGCAACAACTCCTTGTCAAAGTTCAACCGATCGGGATCATAGGTGTCCGTGGTCGAAAAGAATTTCCACCATGTTGATTCCGATGTCGTAATAACTGAACTAAGCTGGCTGTCTGAGAAAGCATTGTTACCAGAAAACTGGATGCTCTCAATGCCCGTTTCGGCGCCTTCACTGATAACATAAATCAGGTTTACCCTGTTCTGTCCCAACTGGACAAGACGCGGGGTAACGGTCGCATTGTAATATCCGGACCGGCGATACAATGTCTCGATACGTTGTGCATCCTGCTGGGCCCGCGCGCGAGTGTAAATCGTGCGCTCTTTCAGCCTGACTTCCGCCTTCAGTTTCTTGTCGTCCAGTTCGTCATTGCCCTGGATCGTAACTTCGTTGACCAACGGGTTCTCATCCACCTGAACCACAACTGCAGAACCCCGGCGGAACATACGAACATCGGAGAAAAAGCCGGTCTGGAACAAAGCCTTTACGGAAGCATCAATTTGCGCGTCAGTCACCTGCTCACCCGCATTGAACTGCATGTAAGCACGAATTGTGTCCGGTTCGACACGCGCGTTGCCTTCAACAATGATGCCAGTAATGGATTGCGCAAAGGCGCTTTGCGGCCCCGCCAGCTGAACAGCAGCCGGCAACGCAACTCCCATTGCCAGCATCAGCGTGGCCGTTTTTGCTAACGAATTGCCCATGAACGAGCTATCTACCCCAAAAATTGCTTCAGACCCTTACCCACTCACAGTCTGAAGCTTACCGATGTTCTACGCCGATTTGCAACGCATTAGAAGGCTTCCGTAACTGTTTTTTTTCATGGCTTTAAGGCGAAATTCAGATCGCTGCCAGGCCATTTGCTTCACAATCAGGTTAGGTCATTCCAGGTTGCAAAAATCATAAGTGCAATAACCAGCGCGAATCCCACCTTATATCCAAACTCCTGCGCCTGTGCGCCCAACGGCTTTCCCCTCACCGCTTCGAAAAAATAGTACATAAGATGCCCGCCATCCAGCATCGGAATGGGAAAAAGGTTAATCAAACCTATAGACACCGACAATACGGCTGCCAGTTGGATCAGCGCAAATATGCTTATTGACGCCGCTTCTCCTGCAATTTGCGCTATTTTGATGGGTCCAGACAACTGATCCGGTGCTTCATGGCCCACAATGACGCCCTTCAAATATCCCAGCGAACGGGTAATGATGAACCAGGTTTCGTCCACCGCCCTGGCAAGCGACGCACCCAGGCCAAGTTTTTCGACCCGAACCACCTGATCCGACCCACGCGACACACCCAACAATCCAATGCGAATCTTGTTTCCAGACCGGTCATCAATTTCTGTGGATTTCGGCGTGGCCTGCAACTCAACGGTTTGACCGGCACGATCTACCTTGAAATCCAAAGTAGTTCCGGCCGAAACGGACACAATCCTTTGAACGTCCGTAAACGATTCGATCTTGCGGCCATCAATTTCGGTTATAAGGTCGCCAGGCTGAAATCCCGCTTCCGCCGCCGCCGAATTCTCAACAACCGAAGCGATTTTCGGCTGTGTGATCGGAATGCCGGCCAGCATGAACATCAGGGCGAAAATCACGATCGCCAGCACAAAATTTGCCATTGGACCCGCTACGACAATCAATGCTCTGCGCCACAATGCAGCCGCGTGGAAGTCCCCGGGATTAGCCGCGGCCACCGCCTCCGCCGACGGCATCGAAGCCGCATTGGCATCTCCGGCGAACTTCACATAGCCACCCAATGGCAGCCAGCCAATTTTCCAATGAGTACCGAACCGGTCCATAAACCCGCCGATTGAGCGGCCAAAGCCGATTGAAAAAGTTTCAACTTTCACACCACAAAGGCGAGCCGTTTTGAAATGCCCATACTCATGCACGAACACGATGACCGACAAGACGCCGATAAAGGCAATGATCGCCAAGATTACCTCAAATACCGACCCGGTCAGAAATGCACCGAAATCCATTAATCAATCTCCGTTAGTCCGGCGCTTGTGCGCTCATTGCGTTCTTGCGGCATTGGTTTGAATCATCAAGGCCGCATCCGGCCTAGATCTGCAATTGCAATGCCAACTCGCCAGCCTTTTGGCGTGCATATGAATCGGCTGCCCATACATCGTCAAGTGAAGACATGGCAACAATCATGTTTTCGCGCTCGGCCAGGTCAATTGTAGCAGCTACCAACCGCGTAATGTCGAGAAAACGCAATTTTTCCTGCAAAAAGGCCGCAACCGCGATTTCATTTGCAGCATTCAGTATTGTCGTCGCATTTCCGCCTCTGGAAAGCGCCTTCCGCGCCAGGTCAATTGCAGGAAAACATTCATTGTTCACTTGTTCAAACGTGAGAGTGGCAATCTGCGCCAGGTCAAGACGGTCGACGGGCGCGGAAATACGTTCCGGGTAAGACAACGCATAAGCAATCGGTGTGCGCATGTCCGGCACGCCCAATTGCGCAATAACCGAGCCGTCCACATATGAAACATAGGAGTGAATGATCGATTGCGGGTGCACTACAACATCAATCTTCTCGAGAGCAACGGGAAAAAGATGATATGCTTCAATGAATTCCAGCCCCTTGTTCATCAAAGTGGAACTGTCGATGGTAATCTTCTGACCCATTGACCAATTGGGGTGCTTAAGCGCCGATTGCAGTGTTGCCGTCTCCAGTTGCTCCTTTGACCATTGACGAAACGGTCCACCGGAGGCAGTTAGTGTCAGGCGGTCAACACCATCTGTGTTGTGCTCTTCAAAGCACTGGAACAGGGCAGAGTGCTCACTGTCCACCGGAATAACGGTTGCCTCATGTGCCGCCGCAGCCCTTGTGAATACTTCCGCCCCGGACACCAGGCATTCCTTGTTGGCCAGCGCAATTGTTGTCCCCTGCTCCACAGCGGCAAGCGTCGGTTTCAGACCACTCGCACCCACAATCGCACCCATAACCATGTCCACCGGACGCGCACTGGCTTCAATGACCGCGGTCTCGCCAGCAGCAGCTTCAATACCGGAGCCATCAAGTGCGTCCTGTAAATCACCGAGCAGAGCTTCATCTGCGGTTACGGCCACCTTGGCATTGAATTCACGCGCATCGGCTGCCAACCGGGCAATATTGCGGTTACCCACCAGCGCATCGATGACAAAACGTTCCCGATGATGGCGGACAATATCCATGGTCGACTGGCCTACAGAACCAGTCGAGCCCAGGATACTGAGGGTTTTGGTGCCCGATAAATTGCTCATGCGCTCAAACTCTGGTCTCGACTCATTGTGAAGGGTTGGCAAGTGTCCGATTTGCTTACCAGACCACAAGCCCGCTGGCCACGGCTTGTTGTCCGCCACGCATGTATCCGAAGGCCGCAGCAGCGACAGCAGCAAATATCAATCCATCAACCCTGTCCAGAACTCCGCCATGACCAGGAATAATTCGTCCGGAGTCCTTGACCCCGAACCGTCGTTTCACCGCTGACTCGAACAGATCTCCCGACTGTTCCAGTACTGCGAGCAACACACCGGCAACGAGCAGCGGCCACAAATTGGGTAATTTCGCGTACCAGCCAACCAATACACTCGCGGCAACCCCGCCGCTGACAGCACCCACAAGCCCGGCCCATGTCTTGTTGGGAGAGATCGCCGGAGCCAGTTTAGGCCCGCCGATTAACTTGCCGAACACAAAGGCAAGGGTGTCCGCACTCCACACGATAGCGAACAACCACAAGACTGCAAACAGACCATACTCCGGTGATTGTCTTATCAAAATCAACGCCAGGCCAGGCAACGCAACATAAGGCACTCCCCACCACGCCCACCGGGATCCGGACTTGCCGCGCCATAATTCCCAAATCAGACTCATGGCCCAACACGCAGCAATAACCTGTAAGGCAGCAAATGCGCCAGAACGCGACACCAGCAGAACTGCTCCTATGGAAGCCATCGCATGCAGTGCAAGCTGGAACTGGAACTGAGAACCGCGATATACCATCCGGCTCCATTCAACTGACATGATCGCCGCAAAAAGGGCTATTCCCAGCTCGAACCAGACACTGCCCGCCCAGACATCAAGCAGCACTATTGGAATCAATACCAGGGCTGCCGCAATCCGCGCCACGAGTTCACGGGAAACAAATCTGCCAGTGGACTTGTTCGTCGACCGCGTCATGTGGGCCTTTGCGATTTGCCAGAACTCTGGAGAACGGTTCTGGTTGCCCTGATCCAGATAAGCTCAAGCCAGGGCGACAGCATTGACACATCCGCCATAACGGCGTTGCCGCAGCGAATATTCCGCCAGCGCCTGCTTGTAGATTTTTGCATCAAAATCCGGCCAGTGCTCATCGACAAACACCAGCTCGGTGTATGCCATTTGCCACAACAGGTAGTTTGAGATGCGTTTTTCACCGCTCGTGCGAATTAACATGTCTGGTTCCGGAACATCCGGAACATACATGTGGGCCGCAAAACATGCCTCATCCACCTGATCCGGGGTCATTTCTCCGAGTGCTACTTTTTCAGCAATAGCTCGCGCGGTTCTCGCAATCTCTGTGCGCCCGCCATAGTTGAACGCCACAACCAGATTGAGCCTGCTGTTCAGCGCTGTGATCTTTTCACACTCCTCGATCATCTCAACAATGTCGGTGTCGAGCCCATCGCGTTCACCGATTACCCGGATCCGGACACCCGCCGAATGAAGTTCCGCGACATCCTGCCTGATAAACCTGCGCAACAAGGAGAACAAATAGCTGATTTCAGCCTTTGGCCGACGCCAGTTTTCAGATGAAAACGAGAAAACTGTCAAAAACTCCGTTCCCGATTCAATTGCCGCCCGCACCAAACGACGCACGGCATCAACTCCATGGCGATGGCCTTCTGTCCGTGGCAGTGATCGTTGAGTGGCCCAGCGGCCGTTTCCGTCCATTATGACAGCGACATGACGCGGGCTCGCACCAACTGACGGGTCTTCGCTTTCCGGACGTGTAGTGATCACGTTGTCCAGCACAGCTTTATCCTGCATCAAAGTCTTCACTCAATCAGCCCCTGGATCAGGATGGTTTTTAGGTGACATACCAAAAACCATAAACCTCATTGTTTCTATAGTGCTAGTGCAACTTTACCGGTCCCACTAAATCTTTGTCTCTCTAGCCGTTTCCGGCCCCGCCCCAGCCTGTTGATGCGACTGCCAAATCTCCACATTCTAGACTTGCATGATCTCCGCGTCTTTGTGGGTCAGCAAGTCATCAATTGCCCCAACAACCTCGTCTGTTAGTGACTGCACCTGGTCAGACTGGTGACGATGTTCATCCTCTGAGATGTCTCCGTCTTTCTCCATTTGCTTGAGCGTATCCATGCCGTCCCGGCGGACATTTCGCACCGCTACTCGTGCCTTTTCAGCATAAGAGTGCGCTACTTTGGTCAATTCGCGCCGGCGATCTTCGGTTAGCTCCGGAACTGGAATACGTACCACTGCCCCTTCCGCCATCGGATTGAGCCCAAGACCGGAGTTGCGAATGGCTTTATCAACTGCAGGTGCCAAAGTTGCATCCCAGACCTGCACCGACAACATCCTCGCTTCAGGCACGGAAACCGTGCCAACTTGATTCAGTGGCATTGAAGAGCCGTAGGCTTCAACCATAACTGGATCCAGCAGTGCAGCCGAGGCCCTGCCGGTTCGAAGGCCCGAAAACTCGGATTTTAATGCATCAACGGCGCCTTCCATGCGACGGCGCAGGTCTTTTAGATCAATCGTGGTGCTCATTGTTCAATCTCTTTGCAATCAAAGCGCCAGTGCCCCGAACCCGGGTGTGCCAATAGTCGCTTCTTAAACTGTCACCTCAGTGAAGGTACCGTCACCGCATAACACCTTGTTGAATTCTCCACTCTGGCGAATGGAAAACACGAATACCGGAATTGCGCTGTCGCGCGCAAGGGCTATTGCAGCAGCATCCATGACCCGCAAATTACGTGCAAGCACTTCATCATAGCTCAGCGACTGAAAACGCTCGGCATTTTGATCAGTCTTGGGATCCGCCGAGTAGACGCCGTCAACACTGGTCCCTTTGAAAAACGCATCGCATTTCAACTCTGCAGCACGCAAGGCGGCAGCGGTATCGGTCGTGAAAAACGGGTTGCCTGTACCGGCCGCGCACAGCACCACCTTACCCCTGCTCAAGTGAGACAGTGCTCTTGCTCTGGTATAAGATTCGCACACTGTCGGCATATGGATGGCAGACATGGCACGTGCATCGATATCTTTCGAAACCAGCACGTCCTGCATTGCCAAAGCATTCATCACCGTTGCCAACATCCCCATTTGATCAGCGTTGGCGCGATCCATCCCTTGTGCTGCGCCTGCCATTCCCCGGAATATATTGCCCCCGCCGATGACCAGTGCAACCTGCACACCAGCCTGGACCGCGAGAGCAATCTCGTCCGCAATACGGCCGGCCATGTCAAGATCGATGCCGAATTCCCTGGCGCCCATGAGAGCTTCGCCTGACACCTTAAGCAGAACTCTGGAGAAAGTAGGTCCGGTTACCATTCTACAGCCTCCTCAAAAAGAAACGGAGCCTGCTTCTGCAAGCTCCAAATGTTGTGGTTCAAAATGCCGATTCGCGCCAGTACTCCATGGACCCCGATGCGTTGCGATCGCAGCAAAGGGATCCATAAACCTGATCGTTTGCAGTGCATTGGAATTGCACAATTCCACACCACTACAAGCTGCCGGGAAACTGTCAGGCGCCACCCGCGGCCTTTGCAACTTCGGCTGCAAAGTCGTCGGCGTCCTTTTCGATACCTTCGCCGAGCTGAAGACGCACAAACCCGGTGATCTTCATGTCAGCGCCTGCTTCCTTGCCAGCCTCTTCCGCAGCCTTCGCAACAGACAGGTCCGGGTTGATCACAAAAGCCTGGCTCAACAAGACCGACTCTTCATAAAACTTGCGAATACGACCTTCGACCATTTTCTCAACGATGTTGTCCGGCTTGCCACTTTCACGTGCCTGCTCCGTGAACACTGCGCGTTCGCGTTCAACAATATCCGCACTGATTTCCTCGGGAGTAAGCGCAAGCGGCGCAGCAGCAGCCACATGCATCGCGATCTGCTTGCCGAATGCTTCAGCTGCCGCCTTATCAGCGGTTGTCTCCACGCCAACCAGCACACCGATTTTTCCAACGCCTGGCGCAACCTGGTTGTGGACATATGAGGCAACAATGCCGTTATCGACGTTCACCGCCGCGGCACGACGCAAGGACATGTTCTCTCCAATTGTGCCAACCAGTTCGGTGATCTTGTCAGCAACAGACTTGCCTGACCCCGGGAATTCAGTCTGGCTCAGTTTGGCAATATCGCCATCAGCCGCAGGTGCCAGCTTAGATACTGTTGTCACAAGACCCTGAAACTCGGGGTTGCGGGCAACAAAGTCGGTCTCCGAGTTGACTTCAACAGCAGCGCCAATCTTGCCGTCAACGCAGACGCCCACAAGACCTTCAGCAGCTACCCGAGAAGCCTTTTTGGCTGCCTTGGACAGACCTTTTGCGCGCAACCAGTCAATTGCGGCTTCCATGTCGCCGCCAGATTCCGTCAACGCATTTTTGCAATCCATCATGCCTGCGCCCGTAGAATCGCGCAATTCCTTCACCATCGCAGCAGTGATCTGTGCCATGACAATACCTTTCAGTTGTTCGTTGCAGCTTCCTTCGAAGCCCAGATGTACGAATGTGAGGTCCAAATTCTAAGGATACGGACCTCGTGTGGGATGCGTTCAACCTGCGATCAGGCTTTTGGCCTGGCCGATCCAGTCCTCGCGGTCGATGCGACCCTTAAAGTTCAGCTTTTCATCAATTTCAACCACCTGTTCAGGCGTCAGCGCCGCTACTTGTGCAAGTGTTGTGTATCCTAGTTCCGCCAGCTTGCCGCTGAGAACAGGACCCACACCGGTAATCCGCGACAGGTCGTCGCTTTCACCTTGCGCAGCAGGTTCTGCTTTGGCGGCAGGTTCTGTTTTGGCTGCAGGTTCTGTTTTGGCTGCAGGTTCTGCTTTGGCCGCAGGCTCTGCTTTGGCCGCAGGCTCTGCTTTGGCCGCAGGCTCTGCTTTGGCCGCAGGCTCTGCTTCGGCTACCGGTGCAGCTTCGGGTTGCGGCTCTTCCGAAGGTGCAGGTTCAGCGGCGGGCGCCGCCTCGGCAATGGCCATTTCAGCCTCGGGCTTCTCCGCTGCACCAAGATCGATACCGGCGCTGGCCGCACTTTCAGAAATACCATCAATAGCAGCGCGTGCAATCAACTCGCAATAAAGCGCTATTGCTCGCCCCGCATCATCATTGCCGGGAATCGGAAAATCGATGCCATCAGGGTCACTGTTGGAATCAAGAATCGCGATAACCGGGATGCCGAGACGGTTGGCTTCCTTGATGGCAATTGCTTCCTTGTTGGTGTCGATAACGAACAGGATATTGGGTACACCGCCCATGTCCTTGATACCACCCAAAGCCAGTTCCAGCTTGTCGCGCTCGCGGGTCAGCGTTAGCTGTTCGCGCTTTGTAAACCCTTGTGCACCTCCGGCGAACAGCTCTTCCAGTTCGCGCAACCGCTTGATTGAATTGGAAATAGTTTTCCAGTTTGTCATCGTACCGCCGAGCCAACGGGAATTGATGAAATACTGGGCTGAACGCCGTGCTGCATCGGCAATCTGTTCCTGCGCCTGACGCTTCGTGCCGACGAACAACAACCTGCCCCCGCCGGCCACTGTGTCTCGCACCGCCAGCAGAGCCTGGTGCAACAACGGCACGGTCTGTGACAGATCCATCACGTGAATTCCGTTACGGGCTCCGTAAATGTATGAACCCATCTTGGGGTTCCAGCGATGTGTTTGATGTCCAAAGTGGACGCCAGCTTCCAATAGCTGACGCATAGAATATTCAGGCAATGCCATGTGCCGTTTTCCTTTTCCGGTTGTTCCTCCGCGACAGAAAGTGACCGTTTGCCGGCACCGGATGGTCTTGCCTCTATGTGGCGGGAAAACCCGCATGAGACAGACCGCTCTGACACGTGTGAATTTGCCGCCAAAAGACCATCTCTCGGCGAACGGGCGGCTTATAGGGTGCATTTGATTACGATGCAAGCCCTTGCGAACAATAGGTGTCCTACTATTGTGCTCACCATGACAAAACTTATTGCACTCTTCATGGCGGCACTGGCACTGATCCAGCTTATTAAGCCGCTTGGACTTCCCGGCCTCAAGCGCCGTCAGGACGCCTGGAAGCTGGCCGTCGCGGGCGTTGGTCTAATGCTCGTGTTTATCCTGGTGACTGCGGGTTTCAAATAGTCAGCCATCAGCAACCCTGCTTTCTGGATTGTGAACAAAGCGCTGATAGACAAAGCCGATGCCTACCAGACAAAGACCCAGCCCCAGAAATGATGCGACCCGCAGCAAGCCTTCAAGATCGGACAGGTCGATCAGGAATACTTTCAATACCACCAGCACGAGTACCGCCAACGAGGCATAGCGCAATTGCGCAGCACGAACTGCAATACCTGCAGCCAGCAAGGCCAGTGCTAACAGGAGCCACACCGCAGAATAGCTGTAGTTTTCAGCAGTTGTCATGAAGGTTGCATGCAGATTATCGGGCGCATGGAAAAAACGCCGGATCTCCAGCGACAACCATACCAGCACCAGTCCCAACGTCGCCGGCGGCCAAATGACTCGCCACAACATCCATGTTGCATGATTTCGCAGCACGTAGCCAATGAATGCGAGCAGCACGCCTGGCAGCAGATAAGCCGGAGCCAAGGCATTGAACAGCGGCCAGTTGCCGACCATTTGCCTGTCAAATATCGGGTTCACGACCAGCAACGGCCCGCCAGCAAGCGCACAGCAGGCAAGCGCGGTAAGCAGGCGACCTGCCCACAAGTCGATGAAACCACCATGCGCTGACCACCTACGCCAGCATGCGGCCGCGTTTACCAGCCAGCTTGTGATATGCAGCCCGGCCTCCAGCAGGCCAAGGCGGTCACTGCCCAAAGAGCCGGCAACCAC
>CAJICM010000404.1_pt1 | contig 15270 bp, 15 predicted proteins | sample 9199691 | NCBI WGS metagenome assembly CAJICM01 (sample SAMEA7708338, study PRJEB35096) | sediment metagenome | biome: marine neritic benthic zone biome [ENVO:01000025]; feature: sediment [ENVO:00002007]; material: shallow marine sediment [ENVO:03000034] sea grass bed [ENVO_01000059] ...
GCGAACTGAACCCAAGCCTGAATTTACGACACAGTCTTTATCCGGCTTGATGACAAGATGGACGTCCTTTCCGTCTTGCTTCACGACGTTGTACATCGATGGCGAATACCATGCGTCGGTTTCGGCAGCCTGTTGTTCGGAGAGGTCTACACCAAATGCGTTTGCATTCGCATCTGTGCCGCCCTGCTTGTTCACCGGCCAGGTATAGGCGTGATAACCGCATCCGACGATGCAGTAGTGGCAGGTAACGTTATGTTTTTTCGCGTCCGCGGGAATGATCGGCAGACGGTCGATATGTCGTTTAAAAGCCATTGAACCCTCCCTTAGAGCACGTTTGAAAGCCGGCCGTAGAGCAGTTCATCCACGCCGTCGGCATAGATGTCGCCCTTATCGTCCACGCGAAGAATATACTGCGGCAGGTTCTGCGTTGCCTGGCCCCAGGTCTGCTGACCACCCGCTTCGCAATCGAAAACCGAATAGTGACCAGAGCAGTTCATGGTTCGCCGATCAGCGTTGTAGCTGAGCGGAAATCCCTTGTGGGGACATATGGTTGAGAACCCGACAATGTCGTTGTCGGGGCCGACACCACCCTCAACCGCCTTACCGAGTTTCAGAAGAACACCCGGCGCATCCTCGTCGGGGTAGGCAACGCCCAAAGGCTCGTTGAGTGCCAGATCCGAGACATTGGCCAATCGATTTGACGGATATTCAACCAGCGCCATCCCGGCGGCACGGGACTGTTCGGTTGGTAAAACGGATGCTGTTGCGGCACCCGCTGCCACAACGGCACCCCCGCGTAGGAACTGGCGACGGCCGACATCGACCAACTTCGAACATCTTGACATATTTTCCTCCCCAAAAACTAAGGCTGCCTGCATAACTCAGACTATGTCTGGCAGTAGAACATAGTCGATGAATCAAATCAAAAATAAGACAGGCGCCAATATCAGCTGACGGCAGAGCGCCCCAAAAGCTCGAATAACCTGTGGATTGGAGTTCCACACAGACAGTTGTCGATAGAGCCGGTAGCCGGCGAACGGCTTAGTCCGGCGTATCAGCCTCTTCTAAAGGACAGCTTCTGGCACATTTTCACCGTATTGGAAGTTGGCAGAAAGAGTCCGCTCTTAAATGCAGTCCGGAAGTGTTTTGTTCCCACTTAAAACGGGGATTTATGACCCTGAACGGAAGTGTGGGCGGCCCAATGAGATGTTAGATCGAGCTATTTCTAACAGCTGTAACTAAAGTACTGGCGCGCGTAATCCGGTGATCTTTGATCGTACCGCCTCCCGGACACCTCGATGAGGATGAGGCAATGATCGGGCCTGGTTCAAATAGAAAACATCGATTATCCTGACCATTCTAAAGCGGTTAAGAACGTGAAATTTGTTTTCTTTGAACCCGAAATGCGTTGGGTGCCTCGGCATAAGTGCGCCTGAACCATCGGGAAAAATGGGCTGTATCCGCGAACCCGCACTCATAGGCAATCTGAGTTACCGTGCGGCTTGTGTTAAGCAGCAGCCAATGGCCGTGAGATAATCGTAGTTTCCGCCACACCGCTGCAGGACTATCGCGTGCATGGCGGGCGAAAGCACGATTAAGTTCGCGCACAGACGATCCCAAACGCCCTGCGAGTTCTTCAATTTGAAACGGGCGCGAGAAATTGCGCTCCATCAGTTCAATCGACTGTTCAACACGCCAATCCCCACAGGCTGCCAAATGGTCATATGGCCTGTATGGCATATGATGTGCAGCACGATGCTTGTTGACCAGAAGTGAGACTAATCCTTTTACCGCGCGTGCCTTTCCGCAATGTTCGTTGACCAGACTGGCAGCGAGATCAAGTGCTGTGGTACCCCCTGGACAGGTGATCAGACCACGGTCAGACACATAGATCTGATCTGTTATCGGCCGAACATTCGGAAACATTTGGGCGAACTGTTCACGATGTTCAAAGTGTACGGCGCAGTCGTGACCATCCATCAAACCGGCATGGGCAAGAACAAAACTTCCCGTACACAAGCCCGCAATTGGAATGTTGTTGACGCGTGCGGCGTGCAGAAAATCGTAAGTGGCCTTGGGCTGGTCAAGGCACCACGGTAAGAGACCTCCAACGATAACGACATAGTCCAACGAACCCGCATCTGGGAATGTAACGTGTGGGATGACTTCCACGCCGCAACTTGCCTCTATCGCGGCAAGCGTTGGCGCAATAATTTTCCAGTGACAATAAATCTGCCTACTGCGATCATCTTCATCAGCGGCGTGGCGTAGAAAATCTACAAAACTGGCAAAGGCCAGGAGCGTAAACTTGGGCGACAGAATGAAGCCCACCTTTATATCTGGTTCGACAGATGGTGCCGGTAGCACTGGAGAAAACTCATTGATCCAATCGTTCACAGTGTGGCCATTTCTACATCAAAGTTGACCGAAACATACTCTAAAAGTTCCGTTCTGTTCAAGACAGCGGAGGAAATGGGTGTAACCATTGGACCAACAGCCGCTTACAAGAAATGACGGCTCGTCAATGTGTGGAGGAAAGATCATGTCCAAATGGAATTTCAGAACAGCTGTATCGGTTACAGCGGTGGCTCTATTGCTCACTTCTGCTTCGCTCCAACCGGCCAAGGCCGGTGGCAAATTGGAAGTCATCGAAGATGGAACACTCAATGTTGCCTTTAATGGCGATATGCCGGGAACAGGTTTCCAGGACGGAAAACTGATCGGCCTGGATGGTGAACTCATGCAGATGGTCGCCGAAAAGATTGGACTGAAAGTGAAACCAAATCTGATGGAATGGGCGGCTGAAATTCAGTCGGTGAAAACCGGCCGTGTGGATATCATGCATGGCATGATGGGTTGGAATGACCAGCGCATCAAGGTGATCAACATCTCCGATCCTATCTATTACGGCGGCGCCAACATCACTCAGAAAAAGTCAACGAACTGGAAAACCGTCAAGGAACTGGAAGGCCGAACCATTGCAACGATCCAGGGCTTTGGCTGGATCGACCAGCTCAAGGCTATCAAGGGAACGACCCTGAAGCTCTACGATACCAGTGACGCTGCAATTCGCGATCTGCTGGCGGGCCGGATTGAAGCGCTATTTGCCGATCCGCCACTAATTCAGTTCGCTATTTCCAAGAACCCCGATTGGGACATTCATGCCGTAACTATTCAGCAAGATTTTGACAAAAAATACTCGCTGCTGACCGGCAAATACAATGTGGTCTTTGGGTTGAACCAGAAGGCCCCTGAATTGCTGAAGGCCGTGAATGGCGCGATCGGAGAAATTTGGGCAAACTGCTCAAATCGCGAAGTCGCAAAGAAGTACGGTCTCGGAGATCCGTCCTGGTTTGACCCGGGTGCTCTCAACCAACGTGCTGGCGTTGACCGTCCTGCGGACTGGAAACAGCCGACGTTGCCCGATAGCTGCAAGAACTGACCGGCCTATTCGTTCAAATTTTAGCGACGACCGGGGCAGTGCATTGAATCGCGCTTGACCCGGTCGCCCCCAACAGAAAATTCCTGTCTAACAATGGGAGGTCGGCTTGACCGGTCCGCTTCTTCAAGTTGAGCAACTGCACAAGAGCTTTGGCGATCTGAAGGTCCTTATGGGCGTTGATATGACGCTGGACCGCGGTCACAAAACAGCGATTATCGGCCCCAGCGGCTGTGGTAAATCGACGATGCTGCGTTGTATCAACTACATGGAGAGACCGACGAGCGGACATATCCATCTCGACGGCGAACTGTTTGGTGAAAGTAAAACCGGCGACACTTACACACCGATGAATGAAAAGGAACTGGCCCGACAACGGGCTCATGTCGGCATGGTGTTCCAGGGCTTCTATCTTTGGCCCCACCTCTGTGCTCGCGACAATATCTCAATTGGGCCGATGAAAGTGCAGGGCATCAGCAAAGCGCAAGCCAATGAGTTGGCTGATGCCATGCTTGAAAAAGTCCACATGTCACATAAGGTTGACGAGTTCCCCGAGCGCCTTTCGGGTGGCCAGCAGCAACGCGTAGCCATTGCGCGGGCGTTGGCCCAACAACCGAAATTGATGCTGTTTGACGAACCGACCTCAGCATTGGATCCGGAACTTATTGGTGAAGTTTTGAACGTGATTCAGGAACTGGCTGAAGAGGGTCGCTCCATGGTTCTCGTCACACATGAGATCCGGTTTGCCCGCGAAGTTGCCGACCATGTCATCTTTCTGCATGACGGCGTCATCGTGGAACAGGGCCCGCCAAAGGAGGTCATCGATAATCCACAGCACGAACGGCTGCGGGCATTTCTCCGGCAGATTGTTGAACACTAAAACAAGCGGATGGCACTGATTGTGGATGCGTTTCTCACAAAATTGACAACTCTTGGCGGCCCGCTGCTCCTGGGAGCCGGCACAACTGTTGCCATCACTCTTGCCTCGCTTGGTGTTGCCATTTTCCTGGGCCTTGCCCTTGCCCTCTTCCGGCTCCTGGGCATTCGCCCAGTAAATTGGCTCATCAGCACATATGTGGAGGTTTTCAGAAACACCCCAGTCCTGGCGCAGGTTTTCATCATCTATTTCAGTTTGCCTTATCTGGGCGTGAACATTAATCCGTTCCCAGCGGCCGTGATTGGTCTTGGATTAAATGGTGGGGCAATGTTGACCGAGGTGTTTCGCTCCGGTCTGAATGCGATTCACTTTGGTCAACGTGAAGCTGCTCTCGCCGTTGGCATGACGCCGTGGATGAGCCTGCGCTATATTATTCTTCCGCAGACTTGGCGCATCACGCTTCCGCCGCTCGGCAACTATTCCATTGCCCTGTTGAAGGACACCGCTGTTGTCTCGGCCATTGCTGCTCCTGAAATCATGTTCTGGGCGCGAAATCTTGTCACCTCGACCTTCGAAACGACCTTCGTCTATATTCTTGCCGCTCTCTTGTACTTTTGTCTGAGCTTTCCGCTGGCCCGGTTGGTTGATGAATTCGAGCGCCGTCAGAGGGCTTGGCAATGATTGAAAATTTCATTGGCTTTCTGGCAGTTTATGCAGAGAACTGGCACGACTGGGGACCTCAAATCTATGCGGCCATCTGGGTTACAATCAAGCTCACCATTGCATCTTTCTCACTGGCTATAGTCCTTGGGTTATTGCTGGCTGTCGGCAAGCTCAGTCACATCACACCAGTGCGTATGTTTTGTACGGCCTATATAGAAGTCGCTCGCGGTGTCCCTGCGCTGGCGATCCTGTTCCTGCTCTACTTTGGCCTTGTTCCGCTTGGCATTGTTTTCGACGCCTTCACCGCGGGAGCGGTCGGGCTGGGAATGAGTGCCGCTGGCTACATAGCTGAGGTTTTTCGCGCGGGCATCCAGGCCATCCATAAGGGCCAGCGGGAGGCCGCTCTTGCGGTCGGCATGACGCCCATGATGACCTTCCGTTACATCATCCTTCCGCAAGCCATGCGCATCATTCTGCCGCCGCTACTCAATATGGTGATCTTGCTTTTAAAAGACACGTCAATCTGTTCGCTCATCTCAACAGACGAACTGATGTTGCGTGCCAAGGATCTTGCCATGATGTCATTCCTGCCAATGCACCTGTTTCTGCTGGCAGGAGCCATCTATTTCTGCCTGTCTTGGCCTCTGTCCCTAATAACCCGCAAAATTGAAATCGTGATGCAGCGTGGACGACGCCGCACCTTCGGCAACTGAAACAAACCCTTGTGGCCATGAAAGTCCGCTCATGAAGATCGCGAATGTCAGCACGACCCCTATCCTCGTCCCCTACAAGAAGCCTTACCATTGGGCGCAAGGCACGGTGGACGCTGCCTGTGTGGTGTTGGTGGAAGTGACCACTGATGACGGCATTACGGGGTATGGCGAAACCATTGGCACCCCGTCAGCGCCTGCTATCGAGGCATATCTGAAACTTGCTGCGGAGATCTGTGTGGGCCGCAGTCCGTTCGAAAATACCCGCCTGATGACGGAGATCTACCACACCCTGTTTCAGGCGTATGGCACCTGCAGCGCCCCACGGTATGCCGGCATGCTGCTCGCTGGCCTCGAAATGGCTTTGTGGGACGTCATGGGAAAGGCGAGCGGGCAGGCTGTGCACGCATTGCTCGGAGGTGCCTTGCGCGATGACATTCAATATTTCGGGTTTCCACAGGGCGAGACGGCAGAAGAACTTGCAAGCGAAGCCAGAGAATTGTCGGAGGCTGGTTGTGATGTGATTTATGTCAAAGTGGGCCGCGGTGACGCTCTGGACCTGGCGATTGTTGAGCAGGTACGCGAGGCAATCGGGCCGAGTCGCCGATTGCGTTTGGATCCAAACGAGCATTGGGGGGCGTTGGCTGCAGCTCGGATGATTCCCAAAGTCGCTCAATTTGATATCGAATTCGTCGAACAGCCAACCCATTGTGAGAGTCTCAGTGCGATGGCGCAGGTGCGTCAGGCAAGTCCGGTTGCCATTGCAGCAGATCAGCTCGTATTCACGCCGTTCGAGGTCTATGACGTGTGCCGTGAAAAAGCTGCTGATCTGATTGTTCTGGGATTGCACGAAACCGGTGGCATCAAAAATTTCTGCAAGGCCGCGAACATTGCCGAGGCGGCTGGCATCAACATTTGCACGCATGGTCTGTATGAAACAGGTATAACCACCTGCGCCATGAACCAGGTTGCCGCGACAATCGTCAATCTCGATGACGGCAACCAGTATATGAACCACTTCCTGCAATGGGATATCATCAAGCAGCCGGACCTCACCTTGCAGAATGGCAGACTGCCCGTGTTGTACGAACCGGGTCTCGGGTTCGAACTGGATAATGACGCGATTGAGCGGGCAAAGCAGCTCTACGCGGAGTCGCGTGCCTAGGACCTGTGCTGGTTGCCCGGAATCGGCACATGGCTCAATGTAACTGGAGAGGTGCTCAACATGGCTGAAACCTACGACATGATCATCATCGGCGCCGGCATTATAGGTTCGGCGACGGCCTATGAATTATCCAAGCGCGGCTACGGAACGCTCAACATAGATATGCTACCGGCAGCTGGTTACGGCTCCACGTCGAACTCCTGCGCCATTATTCGGGTGCACTACTCCACGCTCGACGGCACTGCGCTGGCCTATGACGGATATTTCTATTGGGCCGACTGGCAGAACTATCTCGACTGTGAGGACGAGTCCGGCTTCTCGATCTTCCATGACACCGGGTGCCTGATCATGAAGACAGCCGGCAACGGTGAGTTGAAACAGGTCCTGAAACATGTCGAAGCGCTCGGCATCCCGCATGAGCACTGGGACGGAGCACAGATTCACAATCGCCTGCCGCATTATGACCTGAGATGTTTCTATCCACCTAAATGTATGGAAGATGAAGGGTTTGGCGAGGCGACCGGTGGCGAACTCACAGGCGGCGTTTACTTCCCCACCGCAGGCTATATCTCCGATCCACAACTGGCGACACACAATCTGCAGCGAGCCGCCGAGGCAAAGGGCGGACAGTTCTTATACAACCGCCGTGTCGCCGACATCATCACCGAAAGCAATCGTGTGAAGGGCGTCAGGCTGGACGACGGCTCTCGGATTGATGCTCCCGTCATCATCAACGTGGCAGGGCCGCACTCCGCAAAGGTCAACGCGCTTGCCGGCGCCCTGGGCGACATGGAAATCACCACAAAGGCCGTGCGCCAGGAAGTCGTGCACCTTCCGTCGCCACCGGATTTCGATTTCGGCGAAAACGGCCTCGTCATTTCCGACAACGACATCGGCATCTATTGTCGTCCGGAAACCGGCAACCATGTACTGGCCGGCAGTGAAGACCCCGAATGTGACCCGCGCGAAGTTGTCGACCCGGACGACTTCAACAGTGACTTCACCGACCAGTGGACCACGCAGGCGCTGCGGATTGCCCAACGCATGCCTAGGCTCGGTATTCCTAACCGGATGTCCGGAGTTGTCGATTTGTACGATGTGACGGAGGATTGGATCCCAATCTATGACAAGTCGTGCATCGACGGCTTCTACATGGCCTGTGGCTCCAGCGGCAACCAGTTCAAGAACGCTCCGGTAGCTGGCAAACTTATGTCGGATCTGATCGAGTACTGCGAGGCCGGGAAAGATCATGACCAAGAGCCCCTTCAGTTCAAGCTCCAGCACGTCGATCACGTCTTTGATGCAAGAACCGTTTCACGGCGCCGGAAGATTAATCCCGACAGTAGTTTTTCTGTACTCGGCTAGCAATCACTGGCCCAACTACCAGCAGCGTGATCAATCCATTTGACTGAAACCAGTTTGACCTCACTTATGACCGGTAATGGCACATTCCTGACCCTTTGCTCCGCTGCGAGTGGAGTCCGTTTTCAGTGGTGATGCAGTCATCCGGGCTGATGTTGCCAAGGTAACCATGGCGACGTTTTCGATTGTAGAATACTTCGATGTACTCGAACAGATCGACTTTGGCTTCGTCTCGTGCCCGTGTGTGGACGACATCCTTTTGGCAAGGGTTTTTTGATCAAATCTTCATATTGGTCGGATGCGCCCGTGTGTACGGTCTGTTTGTGGGCGCTGAATTGACAAGTAATTCTCTGCAAATAACTGACCCCGGATACTGACATCAGTATCCGGGGCTTTTCGTTGGCAGTTTCCGTCAAACCTTTTTTCAAGCCTTTAAGTGCCTCCCACGGCTCAGTTCCAGATCGAAGCTGCGTGATGGATCAGAACTTGCTCTGCCAATGCGGAAACTGCTGGAACGCTATCGGAAAATATGGGGACGATTCCGTGATGGATTGCGGCGGGATCAGCCTGCAGCCTTGGCCCATAATCGTTTCAGGGAAAACCAGGCCTTCTTCCACCCCGCGGTATTGGCACCGCCGTCGCGGGTATAGTTGACCTGACCAAGAGAAGGTACCGCTTTGATCTCAATGCCGAAGTACTCCAGCAGCTTGGTGATGGCTGCTTCCGGATTGCCAGTCAATTCTTCATATGTAATCAGGATGGCGTCGCCTGCGCCTGAGCGCCAATGGTCGTTGAAAGCCTCCAGTTCGCCGGTCAGACCAAGCTCACGTGCAACGTCCATCCATTGTTCGGAGGTCTTGCAAAGGGCAATTTCGCCCACCATGGTCGTCCAGGTGGATGTTTCCTGGCCGCGCCAGTATGCCGCCACAATTTCCTCGGCCGGGCGCTGCAAAACCACCTTGGGAACATCGCGCAGCAGCGCCAGATTGTTGTCTGTCGGTGCAATGTGCAGCTTGGTGATCTGGTTCGGTCGCCTGAGCAATTCAACCACCTCTGAAGTCAGTTCCGCGACTTCGCTGTGGAAACGCTTCAACTGCACATAGCCATCCGGGGCCGGCAACGGCGTGAGATACTTTTTGCGGATGTCGGCATTTCTCTTCTGCCAACCTGTCGCCTCTTGCAAGCTTGCAACGAGACTGGACGAGGCGCTCTTGGGCATGGCGACAATGAGCAATGTACTACCCCTAAGATTGTTTCTCCAAAGGCTGATTAACATCCTGCCCGGTTCTTTGGAAGATTTTCGGGCAAATTGAAGACCTCAGTCCAGTATGCACTGTCCAGATCCGCCTTCCAGCGCAACTTATGAACCGGGCAAGGGCTGGATCAAGTGTCCCAAGTCAGGGTTTTCCTGCTCCAACGAAATGGGCAATCCAGGGCTCGTGACCTTGGCGGTACAACAAGGCAGCAGATTGAAAGTTCCAGCGCGGATCAAGGCGCATCCAATCACCGTCCAGCGCAATGTTGATAACATCCTGATTTGCCGAACGGTAACGTGATATGTCTTCCGGCGCAGACAAAGATCTCGTATTGCTGCAAGGGTTTCCTTGCTAAACAAAGCCAACTCATCACGCCAGCGACGGAACTGACGCGTGCTAACCCCCAGTTCATCGCACACCGCCTTGTCCGTCATTCCTTCCTCGCTCACCCGCATAATGCCTCGCGTTTGAACTCGGAACTGAAACGCTTGTATCGCTTCGGCTTCGTCATAAAACACCTCCTAGCGCCAATGGCATGTCCATCGTCAGGTGTTTTGGGACAACCTGCAGCCTGAGCTAAGAGAGTATCTGGCTCATCTGGTTTGTCATTTTAGGCAGCGGCCATGTTCAGTGCCGCACAAACAGGCCGAACACATGGCAGCTCCGACCAGCAGTGCAAAACCGATCAAATCCCTTGCCAACACGGAGCCAATGGTATGGACCCCGCCACCTTCGGTCGGCGATCCTTTAAAGAACAATTTCAGGAAAGGAGAAATACCATGCAGATTGTACGAATTGGCTTGGACCTGGCGAAGAATGTCTTTGAGGTCTGCGGTGTAGATGCTCAGGACAAAGCGGTCCTGCGAAAGACATTGCGGCGAGATGCGGTTGCGGTGTTCTTTGCGGATTTGCCGCCTTGTGTTGTTGGAATGGAAACCTGCAGCGGTTCGCACTATTGGGCAAAAGTTTTTGCTGACCTTGGGCACGAAGTGCGTTTGATCTCGCCACAGTTCGTCACGCCCTATGTTAAGTCCAACAAGAACGATCAGAACGATGCGGAGGCAATTTGTGAGGCCATCAGCAGGCCGTCCATGCGCTTCGTGCCGCCAAAATCCTCGGAGCAGCTCGAGATCCAGGCGGTTCATCGTATCCGGCAACGCCTGGTGTCAGATCGGGCACGATTGGTGAACCAAATCCGAGGTTTGTTGGCAGAACATGGTGTGGTGATTGCCCGCGATATCTCACGCCTAAGACATGCACTCAGGGCAGATTGCGGAAGGGGACGACATTAAACTCGGAGATATGATCTTGGAACTGGTTCGCGATGTGCGTGAAGAGCTAAGTGAACTGGATCAACGCATTACCTCCTACAACAAGCGCATCCGAAGCCTCTTTCGGTCTAATGAGATGTGTCAGCGCATTGGAAAGATTGAGGGGGTCGGCCCAATAACAGCAACAGCGCTGGTTGCCGCCGTCGGCGATCGGACGTGCTTCAAAAACGGAAGGCAGTTTGCCGCTTGGCTCGGGCTGGTCCCTAAACAACGCTCCAGTGGTGGCAAGTCGAGTCTGTTTGGGATCAGCAAACGAGGTGACCGCTATCTTCGTACTTTGATGATCCACGGTGCCCGCTCCGTCCTTGCGAAGGCGGGCAACAAGACCGATGCCAGAAGTCTGTGGATTGCACGGATGCGCGAACGACGGCACCCAAATGTGGTTGCGGTCGCACTGGCCAACAAAAACGCCAGGATCGTCTGGTCCGTCTTGTCTGGTGACAAAGCCTATCAACCAGTCGCCTCTGTAAAGGCATAACACCAGCAGGCACTGAAAACGCTGAAACGAGGAGGATTAACCCGACATATTGCAGCAACTTGGCATGGGATGGTGGCAACGACACGACCCGTCGCTTCTTAAACCTGGTGTGTGGATCGGCACGGCGAAAGCCAATGCCTTGGAGCCAATGAGGGAGAAGCACGCGGAAATCCATCGGGGCTCGCGGTGACAATGTATTGGGCCGCTCACAGAAGCCGGATATACGTCAGCAATCGTGATCCTGAACCAGACCTACCAAAACCGTTGCAATAAGGCGGGGTCCATATACGTCCACACATGCAGCAACCAGGGCGGTCACAAGCGGCGCCCATGCGCGCCACAATCAACCACAACTTGCTCCTGATCCTTTACAAATTGGTCCTGACATTTCCTTGCGCCTTGCTTTTCACTGCCGCAATGGCAGATCACTTTCTGCCTCGTTGACGGCAGCTGAACGACATCACTGGCTGCTCACCGAGGCATGCCGTGAAGGCCGCTTTAAGTCTAATTGGAGAATTAACATGAAAAAAATTCTCGCAGTTATTCTCGCCACCGGTTTCGCATCAACCGCAGCCATCGCTTCTGACTTCGCTACTGTTGACGCCGACCAGAACGGCGAACTGAGTTCCGACGAATGGGCTAAAATACAGGGCTGATGCCAGCCTCCCGGCTAATCTTTTGGCCCGGGCGGAATTCCGGCGGGGCCTTTTGTTACCTGCCTCAGGACCTGTTCCAGTTTATCTCCCATGGCCACCATTGAAAACCTGTCGCGCACTGTGTTGCGGCCGGCCTTACCGATCGCGGCAATGTTCTGATCTGTCATGATGTGCGCCAGGTCAATCGCAACCCGCGATGGTCTTCTTGAATACGCTGCGTATGCATTGACCTCGTGATCGATAAATTCACCATGCCCGCCAATCAGTGTGGTATAGGCGGGCACGCCGCAGCTCATCGCCTCCAGCAGAGCGTTCGATATGCCCTCCTGGACAGACAACAGCACAAACAGGTCACTTGCGGCGATGTGAGCTGTCGGGTTCTCAACATGCCCGGTGAACTCGACTTGATGTACAAGGTTCAATCTTGCGGTCAATGCCGCAAGCTTGTTTCGGGCCGGTCCCTCTCCAACCAGCTTGATGTGCACCGTGTCGCGCAAGTGATCGGGAAGCAGGGCGACCGCTTTGACCAGGTGTTCCATTCCCTTGCGCCATGACAATGTGCCGACGCTGGAAATGGTAAACTTGTCGGTCTGTCTGGCAATTCCGGTCGCGGCACAATCTGAAATGCCGTTGTAAATCACATGGATTCGCTCCGGTTGCACGAAACGGGCCCACGACAAGATCTGCTTGATGCGTTGTGTGTTGACTATGATGGCGTCCGGATAAATGCCGTATCCGTACCAGTCCACTACCGGGCGCCAGGGCAGGCGCACGATGCCAAGCCGAAGCACAAGCTTAATTCCCAGTTGCCGTGCTAGACGACCACAGGTGAAATACATCTTCTGGCTGAGCGGGATGATGCACTCGATCTCCTGATCGCGGCAGAATGAAGCCAGCCGGTCGATACCAGATGTGTCCCAAAGCGATCTGGGTCCGTTATGCCACAGGCGGTCACCGCGGGTGAAACGAGCAGCATGTGATTTGTCGGGGCAGGCCATCCATATCTGATGTCCGCGTCGTTCCAGCTCGGCGATCGCCATACTGGCCCAACGCTCGGTACCGCCATAGTGTCCGGCGGAACTGACAAACAATAGCCGCATGAATCGTAATACCTTAAACGGGAAGCGCCTGGGCGCAACATACCGGCTTCACGCGATCCGGTGAACCGGTTATTTGAGGCACGGTATATATTCCACGGGGTGATTGACATGAACAGCGCACAAGAGTTCCGCGTTGCGGTGGTCGGAGCATCGGGATATACCGGCGCTGATCTCGTGCGCCTGGCGTGTGCTCATCCAAATATGCGAATTATGGCGCTGACAGCTAATTCACATGCCGGAAAACCGCTGGAATCCGTGTTTCCGCACCTGAGTGGGCTGGGTCTGCCAAACCTGGTTACCAATGATGAAGTGGACTGGACAGATGTTGATGCGGCGTTTTGCGGGCTGCCGCAAAACGCGCCGACGCTATCGGCATGGATACTTTGGAACTGCACGCAACACATGGCTCAAACTCGCGAGACAGGCTCTCAACACTGCGGACGGACCGCGCCAGCGCAATAAGGTAATCCCTCAATTCCGCAAGGTATGGGTTCCTCTTTCTCGGCACAAAAAGAGGATTATTGACCCGACTCGGACATCTTAGTGCAATGCAGCTAACGGCAGCACAGAGCTGCTACAGCTCTTATTGGCTTTTTGCTGCCATCCACCAAAAGAGAAGTAGTTGACTACCAATCCAAGTTGCCTTTCGCCTTGCACAACCTACCTCCCATCTCGGCGGATCAAACTTCGAGGCGTTCAGGCCGTCAACCTGACCTGCTCTTTTATCCAGGAATAGGTGGCTTCAATGCCCTCTTGCAACGGTCTGCGGGGGCTCCAGCCAAGCTCTTGTTCAACCAACACATTGTCTGACGAACGGGCGCGAACGCCTTGCGGACCAGGCTTGTGACGTATTGACAGCCGCTTGCCGGAAATATCGATAGTCATTGCGGCCAGTTCGTTGATTGTTATGGCTTGATCGGAGCCAATATTGAGAGGAATGCCACAGTCTGATTTCATAAGTGTACGGATGCCGTCCAGGCACTCATCAACATACAAAAACGAACGGACCTGCTTGCCATCGCCCCAGATTTCGATCTCGCCTCCATCGGCTGCTTCAGCAACCTTCCGGCAAATTGCCGCAGGCGCCTTTTCCCGCCCACAACACCAGGAACCAAGTGGTCCAAAAATATTATGCAGTCGCGCAATACGCGCAGGCACCCCGACATTTCTTTCCAGGGTTTGGAACAAACGCTCAGAAAACAGCTTCTCCCAGCCATATTCGCTATCAGGCTGTGCCGGGTAAGCCGTGCTTTCTTCGCAGGTGTAGTTGTTCAGGTCTGACTGATTGCTCTCATTGTAAACACAGGCAGACGATGTGAACAAAATGCGACCAGCCGTATCCTTGTTGCAAAGCCTAGCAATATTCAAGTTGATCGGGGACGAGCGCGTCATCAGCTCGAAATCGTTGTCTCCGACAAAGAGATACCCTGCCCCGCCCATTTCAGCAGCGAGTTGATAAACCTCATCGACCGGCCTATCAAAAGCATTTTCTGCCCCAACCTGAGAGCACAAGTCAGCGATCGAAAATTCATCTGCCGCAGACTTTCCGAACTCAGGATATTGCCGGTCTACACCGCGGACCCAATACCCCTCATCTTTCAGGCGGGTCACCAGATGATTGCCGATGAAACCGCCTGCTCCAAACACAACCGCAGACTTGACAGCAACTTGCATCTTGATCTCTCACCTATGAAATCAGTCTATCGAGGCAAAGAGTATTTGACAGGTTCAAATTTTAATTACAAGCCATGCAGCCTGGGGGAGCGGGAGAGGTTTTAAAAGAAATTTTTTCGCCAATAAACAGCAATCACGGGCCGAATAACATGAGTGTCAGTAGGTCTGATGGGCAACCCTTCCTCGTTGCTTCCATCAATCATTCGCATGCTGGGTTTTTTTCCTATGTGACCTTCGCTCTCAACCACATTGTGTATGCGAAAAAGCATTCGATGGATCCCGTTGTTCACTTTGGGCCGTGGTCAGCAGACGGCCCCAATGCGTTCTATGATGCCGAGCGCGGACCGAACATTTGGGATTACTATTTCGAGCCGGTTAGTCGATACTCTTACGAGCAGATTGACTATAGGCTGTCCGACGAAAACGACCCTCTTGCAGCGCAGGATGTGATCCGCCTCTCACACGAGCAGCTCAGGCTTCTGCACGCTCACGACATTGATGTCCGTCTTCAAATGCTTTGGTCACAATTGCAGTCTGAGCTAAGAGAGTATCTGGCTCA
>CAJICM010000004.1_pt1 | contig 15185 bp, 12 predicted proteins | sample 9199691 | NCBI WGS metagenome assembly CAJICM01 (sample SAMEA7708338, study PRJEB35096) | sediment metagenome | biome: marine neritic benthic zone biome [ENVO:01000025]; feature: sediment [ENVO:00002007]; material: shallow marine sediment [ENVO:03000034] sea grass bed [ENVO_01000059] ...
AACCTTGGAAGCCCGCGCCCTGCAGGTCGCCAACCACCAAATGGACTTCATCGAAGCCTTCGCCTGCCTCGTCCAAGACGAACTCGACCGGCGCCGCTCGCGCCTGCTCGAACGCCGCTTCGCCCTCTCGGGCCTCCCCGAACGCAAAGACCTCAAAGACTTCGACTGGAGCTACAACTCACGCCTGCCCAAGCGCGACGTGCTCGAACTCGCGACCCTGAAGTTCATCGACGCGCGTGAAGGCGCACTTCTCATCGGACCGCCCGGTGTCGGCAAGAGCCATATCGCCAAGGCCCTCGCACAGCTCGCCGTGCAGCGCGGCTACAAAGTCCTCTACCGCGAAGCACACCAGCTCATCGAAGACATCCACGAGGCCCGTGAGCTCGGCGAGCTACCCAAGTATCGCCAGCAACTCAAGAGCGCAGAGTTGCTCGTCATCGACGACCTGTTCCTGCGCAGGCTCCCCCCCACCGCCGGCGAAGAGCTCGCCGATGTCATCATGAGCCGCTACGAGAAACTCTCCATGATCATCACCTCCAACCGGCCCATCGACGACTGGGCAAAACTACTCGGCGACGTGGTCATCGTCACACCGCTCCTCGACCGGCTCATGCATCACGCACATCTGCTGAAGTTCGAAGGTAAGAGCTGGCGCCTCAAAGAAGCCGCCGCTCGAGTTGCCAAGCGCGCAAAGAGCGTGTCACCATCCCCTCGTCCCGTCGCCTTCAGCTGGGGGATTTTGACCCGGCCACGGGTGGGGGAGTTTAAGGTGGCCGCCGGGGCCATGACAGCTACCCGGTACCCAGGGCTCTGACACCTTAGGGTTCTAAAAGGCATGAATTGGAGTGCGTTGTGAGCAATAGGCGGTGGAGTATCGGCATCCTGGTGATCTTGATTTTGAGCGCTAGCGTCTTCGCTCTGCTGCGGAGCAACTCTTCGGACTGGTTCGTCGAGTATCCGTTTCCACTACAGGAAACCCACCGATTGTTCGACATCGGAGTTGTCGATGTTAATGGCGACAACCTGCTGGATGTATACACCTCGAACCACCACTTCCGCCAGGCGTTGCTGGTTGCCGACGGCGATGGCGGCTATCAGGACAAGCTCTCCGAGTGGCGACTTGACCAGAGCCCAGCGTTTCCAGCGGCCGAGTTATCATTCATCCCTCCCGTCCTTGACCAACCAGGGCTTTACATTTATTGGCTTGGCACGAGGGTAGTGCTTCGAACTCACAAAGCAAGCGAGACCCAGCCGTGGCGAGGTACCTTACGAATCCACGAACCGATAGAAATAATCAAGAATGATGGCTTCGCCGTTCAGAAGAAAGAAAACGAGCTAGGCGCACCAGGAACCGAGAGAGGAGTGGTGGCTGAAACCATCCTCGATTTCTCATCGAGCGCCGACGCAATGCTGGTGGTAAATCCTGGAGGACAAGGTTTGCCGCTGGACTTCCAGCTCGAGAGTACGAACCCTATCACCCAAGTGTATGTCGGTCGCGGCAAAGTATCGCCAGAGTCGACAAGTTTCTCGCTATCCATGCAAGACCGCCACGCCCTAGCTTGGATAGACCACAATACCGACGGGCGATTGGATCTCTTTGTTCCCCGAGGAGCCCTGGGCGGTGCGTTGAGAGCCTACCCGGATGAGGTAACGCGCAGGGTCAACGACGAGCTACTTGTAAGTCAACCGGACGGAACATTCACCAACATTGCCCCCCAAGCAGGAATAAGCAAACGGGGCTGCTCTGGTCGCCATGCGAAGTGGCTAGATTTCAATCAGGATGGATTGTTGGACCTTTTCGTCAATTGTTACGACCGAAAGAACCTCATGGGCGAATACCCAAAGCAGCTCTACCAGCAAGACGAGTTTGGACGCTTCCGAGATGTCGCAAATGAAGCGAAGATCGGTGTCCCAGACCAACAAATGGGCAGCCTCGTTTGGATGGACGCCGACAATGATGGGGACCCGGACCTAGTGGCCTTCCAAGACAAAGGCATCTTTCTCTACCGCAATGAGTCAGGCCAGTTTTCGCCTCAGATTATCTATCCAAGGACCGCTGAGGCCGCCGACATGATTGGTCAAGACCAAGGCGATTACTGGCTGTTTGATGGGAAGCTATCCGTCGCAGACTACGACGCGGATGGAGACTTGGACCTCTTCTCAGCATCAAAAAGGGGCAACATCATGCTGTCTAATAACAACGGAGACTATGCCCCCATCGAGCCCCAAACCGTTGGGCTACCGCCAAGCAGCTTCACCGCAACTTGGGTAGATTATGACAACGATGGCCTCCCAGACTTGCATACCTTCCCGCAAGGAATCTTTCGACAAAACGAGAATCATCAATTCGAGTCCACCAGGCTTTTGTCCTACAACGAGGAGCAATACACCGCCGCGATAGTGAATTGGTTCGATATGGATAACGATGGCCGTGAAGATCTCATGCTAGCCTTCGGGTTAAACACCGACTTCAAAAACTGGTGGGAGTTTTCGACAAATAAGAGACCGAAGTCCACATATCCGATAGAGACTTATCGGAATGTCGGCGCCCGGAATCACTGGCTACAGGTGAAACTGGTCGGGGAAGGTAGGAACCGTCAAGCGATCGGCGCACGCGTGACTGTCTTTACACCCGACGGTCAGCAAGCGCAAGAGGTTGGTACTACCGATGGGGCATTTTTCTCTCAGGGACACTACCGGCTCTATTTCGGTTTAGGACCACATGAGAGAGTTGACTTGGAAGTACGCTGGCCAGACGGAACCGAGCAAAAACTAAGGGACATCACAGCCGACAGACTTCTCGTGATCGAGCGTGACAGTCACACGCAAACATAATGACTTTAATAGGCGAGAATTCCTCGAATAGTCAATCCAAAGCCCCGTATCTCGGACCTAAAAAACTTCTTAGTTTGTTTCGCCAGCGGTCTGCTTCGCTGCGAATTGATGGAATTGGCGTAAAGAGAAAGATCATTCCATAAAAAGCAGCTCCCGCAAGGGACATAAGCAAAAGATAGATTGCAGGTGTAATCGCATTCACACTCGTAAGAACATAGTGCATCACGGTAAGGAAACTGAACAACATCGCGTTCAGCATAAGCCCCGGCAGCAAGGCATTGAACAGATCTGCTATACGTGTGGCGATAGTGCGACATACCAGATAGTAAACTGCTACGGTGTTGATGACGTGGCTCAGCACGACACCCCAAGCCACCCCTTCCAGCCCCCACCTGAGCCCGACTACGCATGCTGCAATTACAATGACCAGTCTCGCTGCCAGAACTACCATCTGTTGTATTAGCCGGTTCTGAGCGTCGAGTAGTTTCCCACAAGGGAACATAACGTTGAAGAACAATCCGGCGATGGCGTAAATACGCAGGGGTTCGATGACCATCAGCCACTTTTCACCATATACGACCTCAATGAAGGGGCCCGCTACCCACCACAGCCCGACATAGCAGGGAGTCGTATAGACCGTTAGAAGTGTTATCGACCTGTAGAAAATGTACTTTGTCTCATTCAGGTCATCTTGCACCTTGCTCATGGCACGAAAGACTGGCTGCATCGTAGCCGGAACCATTAATGCGTTCGGTGTCCTCGCAAGGCTCTCGGCCTTATTGAAAATCCCAAGAAAGACAGGTCCCGCAAGCTTACTCAACACCAAGTTTTTAGATTCTCTGCTCAGGTAAGAAAGCAGATTATTGACGGTGATCTTGAAGCCGAAGGAACTGTGCCTACGCATTACGGTAAAGTTCAAAGTAAGGCGTAGCTTCATGGGTGTTACTAACTTTAGCGTAATATTGGAAACCAACGCACCAACAAGCCCGGACAAAACCAGACTCCAGACGCCCATGCCAGACCACGCCATCAACACACCTGAAACACCCGTACAGAGACCGGTTACGAGGGCGACGAGCGTTCGCTTTTTGAATTCCATTTCTCTGTTAAGCCAGGCATTGCGTATTAGAGAAAATGGTCTCAGCAAGAAGGAAATCGCGGAAACACGGAGCAGATCTTCGTACCGGGCATCGTCGAAGAACTGACTCATCAAAGGCGCCGCTAGAAAAAACACTAGATAAACCAAGACACCGACAGACAACTGCAATGTGAATACGGCATTAAAGTCACTTTGGTCGGCCTCTTTTGCACGAATGAGAGATTGTCCCATACCGCCGCTCAGCACCAATCCAGCTACGCCGGTAAAGACGTGGATAGTCACTATCAAACCGAAATCAGCCGGAACAAGAAGCCGGGCGAGCGCAATACCAAAGCCAAACTCGAGCAACCGGCCCCCGACGCTGCCCAGGAATAGCCACTTCACGCCACTACGAATGCTTTGACCCAAATCCATAGCTAATGACCCGCTTCCTCAGATACCCTTGTTGACCAGGCGTCATTGATTTTACTTGTTAACCGCTAAGTGGCTCTCTCGGTCACCGACATGGCATGTCGTGAAAGCCCGATACTTGATGTGGTGGGTCAAACTCTGAACCTAACGTTGCCTCTTTCCCGAGCCGAAGTTTCCCACGTTAGCTGACCTGATTATGACCGGATGCGAGAATCTGCGCTATCTAGCTCAAACTATTCTTTTCAAGCATATCAAGTATGGTCAGCAATATCGTATTGTCACTGACGCCCTCTAGGCCTGGCAGGTCCAAACGCTTCGCTTCGATTCGCTTGCTACTTCTTCGACCGCCGACGGCTAAGAAACGCAAGTAGCCGGCGCGCCCCTAAGGGATGTCTATGCCGCATGGTGATGTTGTGCGACTGCTCATGCTCCTGGAGACAAACCATCTGCAAGCGCCGACTCCGATCTTGATTTTCTTCGCGAATTCGCGGCCTTTCGTACTTAATCCTGCTATTCTCCCATAGATGTTTTGGAGATTTCGGACCACGCATCACAGACCAGATTGCTGCAAGGGAAGCGTCCTCACCCGACTCGCATAGGCCTTGCGGATGCTGTTTTCTCCGAGAGTTCTAGACGGCCAGGCGAAGTTTGACTAATTTGACGAAGACAGCGATCGGCGAGCCGGAGGCGACCACGTATTATCTGTGTGACGTCGCCCTGCCACTCAATGGCGAAACACCGATCGAAGTCTTGAGTTCTCGCCACTTTCTCAGGAAAGAATGGTATTCCCCAGGGCACATCCATACAATTCTCGATGAGTTCGTCGATGACAAAGGCTCGCCTCGCTGCTTCTTTGTGCGTTTCACGGAGGGCCCCACACGCTTTGTAACGGTCGCTGTCCGCGGCAGTTACCGCCTTTTGTCATGTCCCTCGGGTGGATGGCTGCTCGAGTCCGAGGATGCCTCCATGCCTTGTTATTGGATGCCACGGCAACCGGTGCTGCGTACTTTCGATGTGCATGAACGAATTCTCTTAGAAGATCCTGCAGACGTTGTTCAGTTTGATGTCTCCGCGCAGCAGCTCGCTGTAACGTTTCGAGTGCCTGAAGATACGAACTTGGACCTTGTTTGTTGGCAACTTCCAACGACCTCACCCACTCTAGGGCACGAGCTGAAGGAGTTGTGTGCGCTTGAGCGGTATCCAACGTTCTTGTGGAGTTCTCAAACCGTTTGCCGAGCACCCGCGGACACATATTTGCACCTTATTCATGGGCAGGTCTATCAAAACACCCGCGCTTGGCCGCGCAAGTGGAAGTTCTGTTGTGAGCTCGACGCCTTCGAGCTGTACCTCAGATTGAGTGGCTTAGAGCTCGCTACCCGAAAGAACCTCTACAGCTATCTGCGACGGCAGATCTTATTCTCCGTTATCGCCAGGCAATCTCCGGATGGCGGTTGGTACCATGGTGAGTGGACCGATATGAAGGAATGCCACTATCGGTTTCACAACGGAGCCCTGCTGCTGTTGGAGAATGCTCTGGACGAATGGCCTGATGACGTCCTTAGGGAGGCTTTGCGAAAGGGTGCATCTTTCGTGGCCTCTCATAGAGACCAGACGGAGGTGGGGTCGTGGTTCCTACATGATTCGCTGGAGGAAAGCCCCGAGAAGCTTGAGGAGATGTTCAAACAGACGGGCAGTCTGGTTAAAGGTTTTGGCGCCTGGAAGTCAAGCAATTTCCTTGGCAAGTCCGGTACGAACAAGATGATACTAAATACGCACCTCGACACCACGATTGTGTTACGACGGTATGAAGAAATAACCGCCGATGCCACTTTTTCAGACGATGTTGCATCCGCCTGTGGAGCAACTCGAGCACTTCTCGCATGTCGTCCAGCCGAGCTGCTCTATCGCCTAGTGTATTGGGCAGTAGACCTGACTTTACTACCGGAAGATGACGCGAAGCGTTTAGCCTTGCCTATTCGCGCATTAAAACGGCTGACTTGGATGTATATCACTCCAAACCATTACCGAGTGAAGCACATGTTTCCCCGCTTCGTAATGCCAGGCGGTTTCATCGACTGACACTTGTCTCCTCCACACTTCGACGCGAAGTATCATTCCGTCAATACTCTCGATTTGGTTAGATACTGGCGGCGCTTTCCAGAAGAAAACTTGCAAGAGGTCATCGATAATGCCGTTCAGTTCGTTTTGGCTAAGAATCATGCCGTACTACGATGGTGGGCAGAGGGCGAGCCTCGCAAGTTTGCGGTAGTGGTCTTTGCCGAAGCCCTCTATCAGTTGTGTATGCTGAAGCAGAATACAGAGTATAGGGAATATTTAGCACTAGTGATTCTATACATAGAAGACTTCCAACTCGGACTGCCTCCATCACTGCTCGGGGGTAATTCCGAGATCCTCGAACATTCAAAACAAGCGCCCTGCCCCATTCCAACAGAGCGGCGCTTGCGTGTGGTGAATCTCAGCACCACCGACCGGAAGGAAGTGTTGGCGGTCAATCCTACAAACACAGAGCTAGAACTCGCCTGGAAGATCGGTGCACAACTCCCACTCACGTGGAGAACTGCGGACACAGTGACACCTGAAAAAGGATTACCCACCCGTGTCGCTCCGCGTGGATGGATATTGGGAGCGGACAGCTTTCCGATTTAGAGACACAATTATTACGTTTCGCGCGTATGATCGGGTACTTTAGGCATGGGCTGATTGTAGAACGTAATACTAAAGGCACAGCGACATGATCATTTCCCATACGCGGCGGTTCGTCTTTGTAAAGTCAGTAAAAACAGCCGGCACGAGCATAGAAGCCGCCCTGTCAAACTACTGCAGCGACAACGATATTGTAACGCCCCTGAACAATTACGCCTTCAATCGCGACCAAGGGAGCTCGATCCAACATCGATCGATGAATGTGGAGCATTTGGAGTGGTGGGACAAGGAGGTCGGACAGCATGTCGATGCGGCGACCATAAGTCGATTCCACGAAGGTCCGTGGAGAGACTACGAAAAGATTAGCATTGCCAGGGATCCATGGGACCGCACGGTTTCGATGTTCTTCTGGCTCGCAAGAAACGATGAAACTTTGAAGCCGAAGAAGCGGTTCTATCACCGCCTTGGCATCCCCTTTCACGAAATTGATGAAACCAAAAAGCGTTTCGCTCAATTCGTAAAGAGGGGTGACTGGGAGACCAACGACCGCTTCTACATTATGAACGATAAGCTCTGCGTGGATTTCATCATTCGTTACGAAAACCTTGTCGATGACTTCAACGACGTCTGCGACAAATTGAGCCTCCCGAGAATAGAGCTACCCCGACTAAAGACGGGAATACGACCAGCGCAATCTCACTACTCGCAGTATTATGACAATGAAACCAAAGAGATTGTTGCAGAAAGGCATCGGAATGACCTAATCGCTTTTGGTTACCAATTCAGAAGAATCTAGCTCTCCAAAAATGCAGTAATTATAATAGTGTGATTACCAAGGGAAACTGACGGACTAATTACCAAGCGACTTTGTCGTAGCACCGTATCAGCAGGTTGGTCTGCCGGCAAATTGCCGATCCCCTCCGGCCACCCGACATCGCCCCCTGCTCAGTGCCTATTGTGGCGCAGCCGGAGCGTTTCGTGCGTGGAGCCCCTCAGCCCCCTGATCTTGCCCCGTGAGGCCTGGATCAACCCGCTGGCGAAAAAACCGACCTCACACAATGGCCCACAAGCCACGATCTTTCCCCAGGCAACCATGGGCACCCCCCATTTGGGCGACGTAGAGGACTCCACCCGGTCATGCGATGAGCTGCCACCACCCGGCGTTAAGGCTGCTCAGTAAAATGATGACACCACACATGTCTCAAAATCGTTGACACGCTCCGATCATTGTTAAATGGCGGCGGACAGGGATTGTTTTTTGTGTAACCTCAGCGCGCAGGTTTGCATGTTTTCCCTCAGCCAAACGTTCCTCACGCCGGTGGCGCTGAGTTCAATGTGGTAGTGTTTTTTGAGTTGGTTCGAGATCTGAGCCTGTCCGAGGTGCGGATTGTCCAGTGAGAACTCAATGACGGTATTGGCTATCTCCTGGTCAGTGCGATTGTGATGGTAGTGCTCACGGCGAGCTTGACGTTTCAGGGCCTGAACGCCTCCTTCTTTGATCAGTTTCCGGTGCCTGTAGATAGTGTCGCGCGAAACGCCGCTGAGACGGGCGGCTTCACTGACATTGTGAAGTTTTTCGGCAAGCGCCAAGACCTCCAGTTTCTTCTGAATGTCTAAATCGAACATTGACGGCTTGGTCGGCTCAATAACCTCGGAAACGGCCAGATGTCGCCCCGCAAAGTAAGCGTCGAACCCATTGTCCTGGCCAGTGCGGATTTCTATTTTCTGTTTTGCGATGGAATGCTTCAGTGGTGACTCAATGAGGTAGAACTTGTTGGCGTAGCTAAACGTATGGTCACTGCGTATTTTACGGTAGTCCTTTACGACGCAGACCTCATCGAGGTTGATATGCGCCGGAACAGGCATAAACTCGGACTCTTCGCTTCGGGGTATGACTTCAATGTGGTCGTGCCAAAACGAGGGAATGAATACATCGTGCAGGTGGCGATTAGCACTGTCGATATCTTGAACATTGTTTAGCCTGAGCTCGGGCACGAGCCTGTCCTGGAAGGTGTCAAACGCGCGTTCAATGCGACCTTTTCCCTGAGGGGAATTAGCAAATATGATCTCAACCCCAAGCTCGCTGCAGGCGCGTTTTACTTGGGAAAAATTGCAGCGCTTCGGTCCACCGAAGATACCCGCTTTGTCCACATAAAGCGCTTTAAACAAGCCTTTTTGAGCGATGTAGTCGTGCAACACCTTCAAGCAACCCAGGGTCGTTTCCGATTCAAAAAATTCAGCGTGTACTTCACTGGTCGCGTCATCGATGATGGCGATCAGGCACGACTTCTTATTTGCGAACCATCGATGGGTACTGCCATCCATTTGCAGTAGCAGGCCTGGTGCTTCCATGCGTTCGCGTCTTTTTCTGACCTGTGATCGTCTTCGTTTGGCGCGTTTTACGTGGTGAATCTCATGCGCCCAGCTTCTCAGAGTTTCTCGTCTTACCAGAATTTGTTCGTTGTCTTCTAGCAGTTCTCTGAGATGGGTCAGATTGACATCGAAGTACTTCTCCTTGATCAGACTCTGGACAGTGCGCTTTATCTCACTACAGGTTTTATTTGCAGGTGATTTGCCGGTGTTCTGGTGTACGACAAACTGAATACCAAACTTCTGATATTTCTTGAGATAACGTTCGATGGTTCTTCGGGATTTACTGAGCAATTTTGCAGCATTAACAATATCAACTTTCCCTTCAGCAACCTTGGCAACAATGTCAACGGTGAGTTGTGCTTTGGAATCCATATTAATCATCCCCGGCGACTCCTGAGCCTCTCTAGCAAAAGCTCAGAAAATCACTGATTAAATAGATCCGTCAATTTCCCTTGGTAATTAATTACGACAAAATCGCTTGGTAGTTAGAGTGCGACAAAATCGCTCGGTGTTAACACGATAATCTGTGAAAGTCGGCATCGAATCTGACGGACAGTGTCCGAGCAGAATGCGACTAGCACGAATCACATCCATTTCCGTGATGTCCGTTGTGTGCCCACTGCTGCCGGCGGGTTCTCCCTCGGTGAACGACAGGTCTGTAACATGGAACGGACTGTTGCGACGGCAACCCTCGCCGCCGCAAACGGCGATGAACAGAAGTTGACGGCGTACTCGGCGACCGTCTGCTGCTCGGTGCCAAAACTGCCGCTGGAGACTCGGTGCAACTGCTTCCGCTATGGATTCTTTACCGGACATAGGCCAGGAAATCTTGCCGAACGGCAGCTTTCTGAACTCCTGACCGGCAGGACCCGACACCTTGCAGGCGGTCGGCTCTCACCCGGCGAACGGCAGGTCTGTAAGAGTAGACGCGAGTTCACGAATGCGAACCAGATTGTCGACACAACCGCTGAAAGTGCCCTCCATCCAAAGAAACTGCTTTTACTTTCCGGAGGTCATTTCGTGCCCTATGTCGACCAGTTCGAAGAAAGCAGCAGCGCGGCAATTGAATGGTTTCATGAACACCTACTGTCAGCCTAGGGTCACGGGCGATAGTACGTTTTGTGTGCGCGGACCCACAAGAGACATCCGACCGGTGAGCGCCGACCTGCGGTTTTCGGATCACTAACCGGTCACTCGCAAATCAAGGCAGCCTGCGGGGTCGGTGGTTGAGGACCGGGAGTTCTCCTCTGAAGCATTCCGGTTCGGAGATCTGTGGTAGGGTTTCTTCCAGGTTCTCAGACAGGAGGCAAGTCGTGTGGCCTAGGACGACGGTTGTATTGCTCGCCTTGTCCGTACCAAACGCCACGCTATCAGCTGACCGGGAGGCAGGACGCGATGTCTTCTACTCAGCGGGCTGCATAGCGTGCCACGCAATAGAGTGCAATCGAGACGGACCTAGGCTTGGCGGCATAATAGGAAGGCCTGCCGGGAGCGTACCCGATTACGACAGTTATTCTGAAGAGATGAAGAGTTCTGACGTTATTTGGTCTGAAGAATCGCTGGACGCCTACTTGGCGAATCCCGCGACCTTCATACCCGGTAATGGTATGGCGACATCTGCTGGTAGCCTCGATGACGAAGCGCAGCGTCGTGACTTGATCGCCTTTCTAGCGGAGCCCGACAACTCCCAGGATCTCTGCTTCTAAGCCTGGCAGTCGAACAAATTTGCCGCATATCGGCTAGAACCATCGAGCGTTAGCGAACGGCTACTTTGCAAGCCTGCACCACCTCCGAACGCATGTCTTTCCCCAAGCCGGGGATTGGCATGGGTTACCGCGGTATGTTTCTGGATAGCAAAGGCCGTGCCCTGGCGGGCGATCGTTCCTACGTGATCAACGTCCCGGCGAATCCTCCGAATACTTGCGAATGGAACACAGTTTCACAGAAGCGCGCCTTTCAACAAGTTCATGACTTGCGCACCGCCTTCTGATTGTGCGTACTCCAAGATGACCGGAATGAATTCGTTAATACTTTCGGGGCTTAGGCCGAGCGTGCCGAACCGTCCCGCCAACTCACCCATGGCCCCCCCAGAACTGCCACCCAATGAACTAATACCACCCAGCAAACCACCGCTATCGGCCTGGGGCGCAGCGCCAATTAGCGAGTCGATGCCTGGCAAGCCATTGGCAACCTTGGTGAAATCAGCCGCACTCATGTTGTTCTTTGCGTAGTCAAAAATTGCGCCAGCACCACCGGTTGCCTGTTGCTTGCTCACTCCTAAGCCAGACGTTAACGAGTTGATCAAACCCATTGTATCGGCATGTGCGGGCAATTGGACTAACGTGACTAATAAAACTGTTGCGAAAACAATTGTCTGTTGTAGTGGCTTCATTGCATGTTCCTTGTGACGGTACTGTTGCTGTGGTTTTACTCAGGCTGACCGATGCACGATTGCGATTCCGACGTCGCCCTGCGGTTGACTCGTCCCGTAGATACCTCTTCGTTGACTCTGCGCGCGACATCCGAATCAATCCCCAGGGTTGTTGGCCGCACGTTACTTTTTTCTCGAAGACTGGGCAAGTGTGTCCTGATTGATGGACTGCCGAGAACATCGATGCGATGAAACGCGAAACGCTCAAGGACTTTCTCTCGACCTTGTTGGACACGGCGCTTCATAGTGAACGTCGGGATACTCGGCCAGAGCTGCCGTTCCAATAGCCGTCATGCGGTTGAACAACGCAAAGTCACGAAGACGACCCGCCAACTGTAGTCGGATTCGGATCGCCCAAACTTCTTTGAGCTTGAGTGGTGATTTCTGACCAATCAGCTTTCCCCTGTTCCAAAATGCTGGCTGGGGTTGGGTTCAATAGCTTCTGACATTGTTGGCTCCTTCGGATTGATGAAGAAGCCCGATTGTGATCATCGTTAGGGGGGGAAACCGACCTCTTGCCGCCCCGCGGTGTTAGACAATGCGAGCGTCCGCGAGGAAAAGCAGCCATTGACTGCCAACGCTCTAATTAACGACAGATTATTGCTGTCAGTCACTCAAGCATCTGTGCCGACTACTTGGTTACGGCCTTGATTCTTGCCTGTGTAGAGTCGCTGGTCTGCTAAACGAATCAGGTCCGCTGCGGAATCGACTTCGGCGGGGAACTCGGCTATGCCGATCGTCACCGTGACGGGCACGGCTTGACCGCCGGAGCCGCCGCCCTTAACGTTGTCCTTGATCCGTTTGTTTATCCGCCGCCCCAGCGTCATCGCCGCCTCCGTGCTTGTGTTTGTAAGGATAAGTGCGAACTCGTCGCCTCCGTAACGACAAGGCGTGTCTGTTGGCCGGCAACAGTCCGTTAATAGGTGTCCCAACGCGGTGAGCACTCGATCACCCTCCGGATGACCGTAGGTGTCATTTATTGCTTTGAATCGGTCTACGTCGATCAACATCAAAGCTACTTGACCAGTATCTCTTGCATTCGATAACTCTTCTCGCAACCGTTGATCAAAGAAGATGCGGTTATAAACGCCGGTAAGTGAATCCTTCGCGCTTGCCTCTTGAAGTCGCTCATATTTTTGACGATAGGTGAGGACATTGAAGAGGTCGTTGAGTTCGAATGGTCCATGTTCGACCGGCTTGTCCAAAAAGCGCAGGTAAATTGTTAAAGACGCCGAATAGAAAAGTCCCATCGCGCACTTCCCGACTATGCCGGACAACAAGATCGAGCCGTATTCCGGTCGTTCAATAAAGCTACCTGTAACGAAAAGAAATGTATCGATGACAAGAACGATCGTCATGGAAAGGAAAACACGCAGGAATAACTGTCCAATTAGATAGCGAGACAACATCTCGAAGACAAGAATCAGTAATATCGTGTCAATAATTAGAGCAATGGTTCCAACAATCCAAATTCTTGGTGACTGCAGGAATAACTCCTTCGGCAAGTTGAAAAAATTGCTCGTGAGCGGGTCATCAATATGAAATGAAAACAAAATCAAAAGAGCACTCATCGTGATGTTCGCCAACGCCAGACCATAGATTAACTTGCGAGCACCCAGAGCGTCTTCTTCGATATAGATCAATAGCACCGCATACAAGCTTGCCGTAAACATCACCGCAGAACCAGGCGAGACGAGGACGCCCGGTAAAATCTCTATATAGATTGACAGGGCCAGTAGCACTTGCATGAACTGGAATGACCCGAGTGCCACGTACAAACCTGAATAACCGAGAATTGGACGTAGCCAGTAAAGGAAAAGTATAAGCAGCGATACAATTATGGACTCCACACCCAGCAATGCTATTTGACTGATCATGGATACCGTATCGCTATTCGAGAGTTGATATATCAGAGTATCGCAGGCCGACCGTAGCGGTCGTAACGATTTTTCACAAGCCGGCAATGGCGAAACAGCTCCGAGAGACACTCTATAAGCTGAAAGCCGACCAATACGACCGACAACGGCTCAAGCTTTTGCACAAGGTGGGCCTTTCGTCCAGTGCAGGTGTAACGACCGCTCTGGCGGGTGCGCTGCCTCTTGCGCAAGGGTGAACGCTTAGCGCTGACGCGAAGAAAATCGCGGACGGTATCTAGACGACGATTGCCCGCTAAACAAGGAGGCTGCCAAGGTCGAACAGGCGGCCCCTTTACTGTCTTGGGCTTGACGGGGTAGCGTAGGAGCCGTGTCGTGTAAGTGATGTCCAAGACCTAGACGGAGGGTCCGGGGTTCTATCTGCTCACCGGGCAGGCGTTACACGACCAGACGCAGCATGAGGCGTGAGCATTCTTGAGGAGTCGAACGGATGAGTCAGCAAGCAATAGACCAGAGAATCTTTGACCTGTACGACGAGTACTGCCACGGATACATTGACCGGCGTGAGTTTTTGAATCGGGCGGCAGCGCTCAGCATAGCGGGTGTCTCCGCCCTCGCCATGGCCCAAGCAATGTTGCCACGATACGCTGAGGCGCAGACCATTTCTTTCAACGATGAGCGCATCAAGGCCTTGTACGTGGAGTACCCTTCTCCCGGCGGCACATCGGGAACGATGCGTGGGTACCTGGTACAGCCGGTAGGCAACGGGCCGTTCCCCAGTGTTCTCGTGATTCACGAGAACCGGGGCTTGAATCCGTACATAGAGGATGTGGCGCGTCGTGCCGCGGTTGCGGGATTTCTGGCTTTGGCGCCGGATGGACTGTCACCAGTGGGTGGCTATCCTGGAAACGATGACGACGGTCGCAGCCTTCAGCGGAGTCTGGACCAGGGCAAGCTGCGACAGGATATGGTCAATAGTGCTCGGTATCTGAAGACACACGGGTTGTCTAACGGAAAGCTCGGCGCCACCGGATTCTGTTGGGGAGGCGGGATCACCAACTTCCTGGCGGTTACGCTTGGAAGCGACCTGGATGCCGGCGTACCGTTCTATGGCGCTGCGCCCGCATCCGAAGATGTCGCGAAGATCCGAGCGTCAGTGTTGATCCATCTCGCGGAGAACGACGAGCGGATCAATGCCATGTGGTCAGACTATGAGGCGGCGCTGAAAGGCAACGGTGTGAACTACCAGATGCATTCCTATCCTGGTACAAAGCACGGTTTTCACAACAATTCGACGCCGCGCTACGACGAGGCAGCGGCGGAGCTGGCGTGGGAGCGCACCATAGCTTTTTTCAAACAACATCTCGGCTAACCAAAGGCACGTGAGTGCGTGACGCGAGGTACCACTGTCACGGTATCTGCACCATTGGTATGGTGCGCAATGCAGTCGTCGCAGCGTGCGGCGACACTGATTGCCAATGCAATCATGGCCATCATT
>CAJICM010000085.1_pt1 | contig 15179 bp, 16 predicted proteins | sample 9199691 | NCBI WGS metagenome assembly CAJICM01 (sample SAMEA7708338, study PRJEB35096) | sediment metagenome | biome: marine neritic benthic zone biome [ENVO:01000025]; feature: sediment [ENVO:00002007]; material: shallow marine sediment [ENVO:03000034] sea grass bed [ENVO_01000059] ...
AGCCCACGCCGAACTGGCCAATCAGATTGACATCCTTTTCGCCCTTTTTCTTGGCCCCCTCCATCTGTTCCAGGAAGGCTTGTGTGCCGGACCGGGCAATGGTGCCAAGGTTGTCAGCAAGTTCTCTGGCATTCATTCCGATACCGCTATCAGCTATGGTCAACGTCTTCTTCTTCTTGTCCAGACTGATGGTAATGCGAAGATCACCCCCCACCTGCATCAACTTGTCATTTTTGATCGCTTCATAGCGGAGCTTGTCACAGGCATCCGATGCATTGGAGATCAACTCGCGCAGAAAGACCTCTCGTTCGGAGTAGACCGAATGCACCATCAGGTGCAAAAGTTTGGTGACCTCCGCCTGGAACTCCTTTGGCTTGGCGCCAGAATCTGCTGTGCTGCTCGACATGTTGAGAAATTGCCTCCCGTTTAGACTGACCACTGCATAACGCGTCCAGTCAGCGTGCTGACCAGACTTACGCAAATAATGAAAAGTTGTAGCAGGATATTGGAATACTGCGGCGGCAGATCAAGTCCGGTTTAAACTTAATCGCGCAAAAAGAAACAGCGGCCCCGACAAGGTGCCGCTGAGTCACTCAATCCAACAGACGAACGAACCTTTTGAAGTTCAAACACTTACGCAACTCACTCACCTTGAAACAGGTCCGGCTCCTAATTCGCCACGGGGGGCTGGGGGGCTGAGGTATCCGAAACGATCTGGAGCCGGACCTTGAGGCAACAACCGAATACTGTTCCGTGTTCCTGACGATTCTTGGGTCTATTTGTGTCTGGAATTAGGCAGTTTCATTATCTTTACGTGACACTCAAACCGTATTGATCACGCGATGCTATCAATCGGTCTTGACTGTATTGGGATTCGCGCCAAAGATATTACAGCCCCAACAAAGACAGTTAAGCGGAGGTGGGATGAGCGAAGAACCAGAGATTGTTGCGCTGGGGGCAGCATTTGCCAACCCTCAGGCAAATGATGCCGTGCAGGACAAACAACCCCAGTATCCAAAGAAGAACACGCAAATTGCCTTTAACAGGACGGAACTTGCAACAATTCTCAACCTCTATGGGAGCAAGGTGGCTGCCGGAGAATGGCGCGACTACGCCATGGAATTTACGAGAGAACGCGCCGTATTTGCGATATTTCGACGAAGCTCGGAAGAACCGCTGTTCCGCATCGAAAAGAACCCCAGATTGGCCCGCAAACAGGGCGCCTACTCAGTCACTGCGCCGGGCGGCTTGATCCTGCGCAGAGGTAGTGACCTGGGGCAGGTGTTGAAAGTATTACTGAAAAAGCCAACGCTGGTCAGCGCCTGAAGCTGTACTGACCATGGTTAGCGCATTCGTCACAAAAGCTGATACCGGTTTTGTGAAAAAGAAATGCGACAGCAAACTGATAGAGCGCGGTTTTGATGCAATCAAAACCTGAACCGCTCAAGAACACAAAAATCCCCGCCGCGCTGATGCGTGGCAGGGATTAATTGCTTTGTCAGTCGACTGTAGACCAGCGTCAGTCTGAGTTCATGATCCCGAGAATATTCAGGATGTGGATGAACAAGGTGATGAAGCTGCCGTACAGCATAAATGCACCGAAGATCGATTTGCCGCGAGCTACAGCGGTTCCATCACCTTCCACGTACATTTCCTTGATAATCTGCGTTTCATAGGCGGTCACGCCAGCAAACAGCAGTACCGTCACAATCGACGTAATAAGGCTGAAGAAGGTAGAACCGACCAGCAGCGCGTTCACGACCATGGCGATGATGATGCCGATCGCTGCAATCATGAAGAATGTTCCGAAGCCGGACAGGTTACGTTTGGTGACATAACCAAACAGGCTGGTGGCACCAAAAGTCGCCGCAGCGATACCGAATGCCTGGACAACCATACCGGGATCAACTCCCATATAGTGGCCAACCATCGGCGCAATCCCCATGCCCCATAGGGCACAATAACCCCAGAAGGCACCGTGGGCCACAGCCGCACTGTTGGAGAAGATCATCCGCGGCGCAAGGAAGCCCATGCCAAGTATGCCGATAAAGAACACCCACTTGAGTGATACCGCCACCTGCAGCAGCGCCGGTGAAGACGCCACGAACAGCGTAATTATGGCCGTGGCCGCGACACCGAGCGCCATATAGTTATAGACGCCAAGCATGTAGGACCGCAGGCCCTCGTCAATCTCTTGCGCCCGCGTCCTTGCAGGTGCCCGGGATTGGTATTTTAGGTCTGCCATTTTAAACTCCCTCGGAGAATGGATTTATACAAGGCTGAATATGGTCATAAACAACAAGACTGACAAGTCCAGTCAGGATTAAGTTTTGTTCAGATGTTTGCGCACTTGTCCATGAAAAGCGCCAGTTTGATGTCCAATTCGCTCAATCCGCCAACATCATGTGTAGCAAGAATTACGTTAACCGTCTTATAAACATTGCTCCACTCGGGGTGATGATCAAGTTTTTCAGCCTGCAAGGCCACCCTACCCATCCAGCCAAATGCCTCATTGAAGTTCTTGAATACAAAGGTCTTCGAGATGGCATCGCGCCCATCGACCTCAGACCATCCCTTCAATTGTGATAATGCGTTTGCGCGCTCCGGGCCTTGAAGTTTTACTGCCATTGCTGATGATCCTGTATGGTTATTTGTCAACATTACTGAAATTTCCCATGAAAAGCATCCTTCTCGTCTGCCTTGGAAACATTTGCCGCTCGCCCATGGCTGAAGGCGCAGTACGCCAAGCATTGGACAAGGCGGGCCTGACCCGTGTCAGGACCGACAGTGCCGGCACCAGCGGCTGGCATGCTGGCGGCCCACCCGATCCACGCGCCGTCAAGACCGCGCTGATGCGCAATATCGACATATCCGCCCAGCGCGCCCGGCAGGTTGAGACCGACGATTTCAGCAAATTCGATATCGTTGCTGCCATGGACCGGGAAAATTACGCCCGGCTGCGCGAACTGCAGCCAGACGGGTCAAATGGCAGGGTGCACCTGTTCCTGGAATTTGCCGGAGAACTGCCCATACGCGAAGTGCCGGACCCGTACTACGGCGGTGAGGACGGATTTGACCACGCACTTGACCTGATTGAACTGGCAGCACGTGGTCTTGTCGATCACATCGCCGCCCGTTCCAAAGGATAAACCTCTTCACGTCCATAGGGCCCGCCACCACGCGAGGAACGGGCTGAAAACAACACAAACTGGCTGACATCAAAAACCCGCGAACGATAAAGGTTATGGGCGCTGGCATACGCCTGAGCCTGACCCGGTATGGCGCCGCGCAGCCTGGCGATCGTGACATGCGGTGTGAACTTGCGTTGTTCCGGCGGCATACCCAATGACTGGCAAACCCGCTCATGCATCGCCTGAAGACGTCGAAGATCCGGGCTTTCTTCAACTTTCGCAAACAGCGAATGTGGTTTTTTCGTTCCGAAAACACCCACTCCCGCGAGCGAAATGCTGAAGGCCGGCATCGCAACGACACGTTGCAGTTCTGCTGTCAGCTCATCAGCCATCCGATCCGGTATGTCGCCGATAAACCGCAAGGTAAGGTGATAATTGTCCGGATCAATCCAGCGGGCGCCTTCTATACCGCCCTTCATGATCGCCAGATCCTGGCTAACATCTGCTGGCAGCTCTACGCCAGTGAACAGTCGAGGCATGCTGATACCCTCCTGTGCTTTTGCCGAATCAATGTTCGCAATTCAAGGCTAACCCTCAACACATGACAATCTCAAGTCATGAAGCAGAGGCGCGTACAAGTTTGTCAATCACGGGCGACAACCGCTCGACAATAACAGCTGTTCCAGCAGCGTTCGGGTGAATGCCATCTGCCTGATTGAGTTGAGGATCAGCCGCAACTCCGTCCAGAAAGAACGGGTATAGTGGCACTTTGTGCCTCTTCTCCAGTTCCGGATAAATCGCATTGAAGGCCGCCTCATAATCCTGTCCCATGTTTGGCGGAGCCAGCATGCCGGTCAGCAAGACGGCAATGCCACGCTGCTTGAGCCGGGCAATTATTGCGTCAAGGTTCTTTGCCGTTTCTTCAGGAGAGATCCCGCGTAATGCGTCATTGGCGCCCAGTTCTACGATTACCAACCCGGTGCCATCGGGGACTGACCAGTCGATTCTGGCCAGACCTCCCTTGCTGGTGTCTCCCGAAACTCCTGCATTGACAACGTCGACATTCAACCCATTGGCCTGCAGGCGCTGCTCCAGACGGGTGGTGAAAGCATCTTCCGGAGGCAGGCCGTATCCCGCAGTCAGGCTGTCACCAAGTGCCACAATCGTGAACTTTTCCCCAGCCTGGACGGGCAATACCGGCAGCAGCATTCCTGTAAAGGCAAGCGCCTTGACCGTTTGTCTTCGCGAAAATGATCGCATAATACGTCGGAATCCCTTGCATGTTAACGTCGAGTATACACATAGAAACTGAACCGACCTGCAACAAGACGTGGTCTGATTGGCACACGCAATCGTTAGGAAGATCATGGACGCCCATGTAGACAAGATCAATCCAGGCAAACTGGCACCCGCCAACACAGGCCACTCGATACGCCTCAACAGTCTGGAGGTGACGCTGGCCTCCCGTGCTGGAGCAGTAGAGATACTCAAGGGTATCGATGTTACAATCGGCAAAGGAGAAGCCGTCTCCGTTGTCGGGCCTTCGGGGTCCGGCAAGACCACGCTCTTGATGGTGATTGCAGGTCTTGAAGCAGCGACTGCCGGCGATGTTGAGGTCGCCTCGCAATCCTTGAACGGTCTCAGCGAAGACCAACTGGCGATATTTCGCCGAGACAACATTGGCATAGTGTTTCAGTCATTTCATTTGATCCCCGCCATGACCGCTCTGGAAAATGTTGCGGTGCCACTGGAATTGCGCGGCACGCAAAACGCATTCGATGTCGCCCGCAAACAGCTCGCCACGGTCGGTCTCGATCACCGCTTGGATCACTATCCCGGTCAGCTGTCGGGTGGTGAGCAGCAGCGAGTGGCCATTGCACGAGCCTTGGCGGCAGGAGCAAATATCATCCTGGCGGATGAACCCACCGGCAATCTTGACCAGGAAACAGGCCATACAATTATGGATTTGTTGTTTGATTTGCAGTCAAGCGGAAACACAACTCTTGTTCTGGTGACCCATGATCCCAACCTCGCTGCCCGTTGCCCAAGAACCATCGAAATCAGAGATGGCCTGATCCACGCCGACAGCGGCAGACAATCATGATGCACACCATGACAGTGGCGCTACGACTTGCCTTGCGCGAATTGCGATCGGGACTTCAGGGATTCAGGATATTCCTGGCTTGCCTCATTCTCGGGGTCAGCGCCATTGCGGTTGTTGGAGCACTTTCTTCCGCACTCAACACCGGCATAGCCAATGAAGGCCGCTCGCTGATGGGCGGAGATATTGAATTTTCCACCCTGCACGATGCGCCGAGCGAAGAGCAGATGGCGTTCATATCGGCAGCCGGTCGCTCGAGCAAGGTTGCGACACTGCGCGCGATGGCTGCTGTACCGAACAGGTCGTCAGCGCTCGTCGAGATTAAAGTTGTTGATGATGCATATCCTCTTTATGGCAACTTGCAACTGAACCCCGAATTGCCACTGGCCAGTGCCTTACGCAGCGATGCATCGGGAAGACCTGGAACAGTGGTTGAAATGGCCCTGCTGGCACAACTTGACCTGAATGTTGGAGACACTGTCCGGGTCGGTAATTCGGATTTTGTCATCAACGCCGCCATTGTTCGCGAACCTGACCGGATTTCAGACGGTTTCGTGCTTGGTCCGCGGCTTATGATAGCCAGTGAAGCGCTTGCGGCAACGGGCCTTTCCCGCCCCGGCAGCCTGATCAAATGGCGCTATCGGGTGGCACTACCGAAACCCGCAAACGACACCCAGGTAAAGCGACTGGTAGAGCAGGCACAAGGCGTATTGCAGGACAAGGGATGGCAGGTTCGTTCTCGCGAAAATGCAGCGCCCGGTGTTCGTCGTTTCATCGACCGGCTTACCTTTTTTCTGTCCCTTGTCGGCTTGACGTCCCTGGTCGTCGGTGGCGTCGGCGTGGCAAATGCAGTCAAGGCGTTTCTGGAACGGCGCACCAAAAATATTGCGACGCTGAAATGCCTCGGTGCATCGGCCAGGCTGGTATTCTGGACATATTTCATCGAGGTTCTCATCGTCGCGACCGGCGGCATTGCGATTGGCATGCTGGCGGGCCTGGCGACACCTCCGCTGGCTGGCGCACTACTGTCGGGCATATTGCCCATCCCTGTGTCGGTTGGCATGGAACCCTGGCCGGTAATACGGGCCGGATTGTTTGGATATCTGATCGTCATCGCGTTCGCGGTATGGCCGCTGGCGCGCGCCGGACGCATTCCTCCCAGTGCATTGTTCCGCGATTTACTGACCAGCAAGATTGCATTGCCAGGACTGACATCATGGCTGATCATTGCAATGGCCCTCCTCGGCATTTTCTTTTTGACGCTGTCCGCCTTCCCGGATCCACGCATTACCTATGGATATGCGGCAGGCATCGTCGCCAGTTTTGCCATACTGGCCGGTATGGCCCGGTTACTTATGTGGATTGCATCAAGATCCACCCGCTCCAAAACAGCCGTCATGCGCCTTGCCGTTGCAAATCTGCACCGGCCCGGAACACCGACACCTTCAGTAGTGCTGTCTCTCGGCCTGGGTCTGACACTGTTTGTCAGCCTGTCCCTCATTGACAGCAACATCTCAAAGGAATTGCGAGACAATCTGCCGGATCGCGCGCCGAGCTTTTTCTTTCTGGACGTCCACTCTGATGAAGCCGATCAATTCAGCAGGACGCTGCTGGACTCAGGTGCCTCGGCCGTCAGCCGCGCACCAATGCTGCGCGGCCGCATAGTAAAAGTGAACGGTGTGGCAGCAAGCGAGGTCAAGGTATCGGCAGACGCCGCCTGGGCACTGCGCGGCGATCGCGGCATCACGTACTCGGCTACCGCTCCTGATGGCGGTCAACTGACACAAGGCAAATGGTGGCCCACGGACTACTCAGGAAAACCGCTGGTTTCATTTTCTGATGACATTGCTCAGGGCATCGGTTTGAAAATCGGCGATACGGTTAGCGTCAACGTCCTGGGCAGGGAAATTACCGCGGAAGTCGCAAATTTCCGAGCTGTCGACTGGCGCTCGCTGCAAATCAACTTCGTGATGATGTTTTCGCCGAACACTTTCGCCGGCGCACCGCATATGTTCGTCGTCACGGCTCAGGCCGACCCGTCTCGCGAGCTTAATGTTCTCAAGGCAGTCTCCAAGCCCTATCCGACCATAACGTCAATCCGTGTGCGTGACGCTCTGGATGCCATCAATTCACTGCTGGGAAAACTCATTGCGGCTATTCGCGGCGCAAACGCCGTCACTGTGCTTGCGGGCGTTCTGGTGCTGGGCGGCGCCTTGGCAACCGGTCTATCGGGCCGTATCTATGATTCCGTTGTCTTGAAAACCTATGGTGCAACCCGCTCGCAATTGCTCCAGGCGCTTGTCATCGAGTATGCCTTGCTTGGTCTGGCAACGGCGGGATTTGCGATTATTGCCGGCGCCTTGAGTGCCTGGGCGGTTATTACCCAGATAATGGGTGTTGAATGGCAATTTTCCGGCATGATTGCGGTGGCAACAGCACTGGCCGCACTGACAGTTACAGTTGCAGCCGGGTTGATCACTACCTGGTCGGCTTTAAGGGCAAATCCGGCGCGAGTTCTACGGGTGGACTGAGCAGTTGCAGATGCGTACAGTCCGGCAATTCTACACAACCATTCACCCAAGCGCAGGATGCTGAGATCATGGTGGTTCTGAACAAGATTTATACCAAGACGGGGGATGATGGCACCACGGCACTTTCCACGGGTCAGCGACTGCCCAAAAATCATGCGCGCATTGCAAGTTATGGCACTGTTGATGAGGCCAATTCCGTTCTGGGCATCGCCAGACTTCACACCACCGGCGAGGAAATGGGCACACTTGATGACATGCTTGCCCGCATCCAGAATGATATGTTTGATCTGGGCGCTGATCTATGCACGCCGGAAACCGGAGAAAAACTTGCCTGGGAACCACTTCGGATAACGCGAAGACAGGTCAATCGTCTGGAAACAGAAATAGACCGGTTGAACGAGGATTTGGAACCATTGCGATCCTTCGTGCTGCCAGGCGGTCATGCAGCGGCGGCATATCTGCATCTCGCCCGCACAGTTTGCCGTCGCGCTGAGCGCCATACTGTTGAGCTGGCAGCCATACCCGGAGAACAGGTGACGCTTGAAGCCTCGACCTATCTCAACAGGCTTTCGGACTTCCTGTTTGTCGCAAGCCGATGGGTAAATGCACGCCATGCAGGCGACGTTTTGTGGAAACCCGGAGCAACTCAGGGCTAGGGTCAGACACATGTTCGTGCCACTGCATGACAACACACCCTTGACCATCATTCGTTTCCAGTTTGTGACCGGGTTGCTGATTTTGATCAATCTGGCAGTGTTCCTGATGATGCAATATGGCAATCTCGGAATGGGTCCGCTTGCCTTCGCAGTATCGCTCGGCTTGATACCCGGTGAAATCGGCGATCTTTCGTTCCAGGAAGTTTCACTGGCAAACGTTCCCGAGCCGCTGACACTCATCACCTACACCTTCATCCATGGGGGATGGATGCATCTTTTCGCCAATTTGGCATTCCTGTGGGTCTTTGCCGACAATGTTGAAGATGCCTACGGTCACTTTGGTTTTCTCGTTCTGTACTTTGTGTGCGGCATCGTAGCGGCGGCTGCCCATGTGCTTGCCAATCCGGACTCATCTGCGCCATTGGTGGGTGCATCCGGTGCGGTGTCCGGGATTTTGGGCGCCTATCTGGTGCTGTTTCCAAAGGCCCGGGTGTGGGTTTTGCTGTTTATGAAAATCCCGCTTCGCATATCTGCCAGCTGGGCGCTGGTCGCGTGGATCGGCTTCCAGTTTCTGTCGCTTTATCTTGGCGAAGCCGATGGGGAGGTAATCGTCGCCTGGTGGGCGCACATTGGCGGTTTTGCGACCGGTTTTCTGGTTACCGCACTATTCAGAAAAATCCTGGGCACAAGGTTGGCGTAGTCCGGAACTTCGGTTGAAGCCAATTATGTTGAAAAATTGGGACCAGACGTCGCAATTGGCCCCAATTTGACGAATGTCGCATTGACGGACCCGATAACAGGCCAATAGGGTCCCGTCCACGCCTCGCAAACCTTTGCTTGTGGCGGCTGAATGCATGGGCGCTACGCAAAAGGGCCGCTATCACTGTTAACGAGAGAGATTGCCTCAAATGAAAGTACTGGTCGCTGTCAAGCGGGTGGTTGACTACAATGTCAAGATCCGCGTCAAGGCCGACGGTTCGGGTGTCGAACTGGCCAATGTCAAAATGTCGATGAACCCCTTTGACGAAATCGCCGTGGAAGAAGCCCTTCGCCTAAGGGAAGCTGGCAATGCAACGGAAGTTATCGCCGTCTCGGTCGGCCCCCAGCAGGCCCAGGAAACTATCCGGACGGCGCTCGCCATGGGCGCAGATCGTGGCATTCTAATCAAGCACGATGAGTATGTTGAACCGCTTGGCGTTGCCAAGTTGCTGAAGGCAATCATCGACGAAGAAAAACCTGATCTCGTCATCCTTGGCAAACAGGCCATTGACGATGACTGTAATCAAACCGGTCAAATGCTGTCTGCCCTGATGGGCTGGTCGCAAGCCACGTTCGCTTCCAAGATCGAACTGGAAGGTGACAGCGCAAGCATCACACGCGAAATAGACGGCGGCTTGCAAACCATTAAGGTCAAGATGCCAATGATCGTCACTACGGATCTGCGTCTCAACCAGCCGCGCTATGCATCGCTGCCGAACATCATGAAGGCCAAGAAAAAGCCGCTTGATGAAAAAATCGCTACTGAAATGGGTGTCGATCTCGCGCCGAAATTGAAAGTCATATCAACCGTTGAACCACCGGCACGCCAGGGCGGCAAGAAAGTGGCATCAGTTGCAGAGCTTGTTGACAAGCTGAAGAACGAAGCAGGAGTCATCTGAATCATGGCCACTCTCCTCATAGCCGAACACGATAATGCCGGTCTCAAGGACGCAACCCACAAGGCACTGACAGCAGCTGCGCAGATGGGTGATGACATCCATGTACTGGTAGCAGGACACAAAGCGGACGGCGCTGCCAAGGAAGCAGCAGGGCTTGCCGGAGTTGCAAAGGTCCTGCATTGCGACGATGCCATGTTTGAACGTCCACTGGCCGAGCCAATGGCTGTACTCATTGCAGGGCTGATGGCGGAACATGATGCCCTGGTCGCTCCGGCAACAACCAACGGCAAGAACATATCCCCGCGGGTTGCAGCCCTGCTCGACGCAATGCAGGTGTCCGGCATCACTGCGGTCATCAGTTCGGACACGTTTGAGCGCCCGATCTACGCCGGCAACGCGGTGCAAACGGTCCAGGTAACCGGCACGAAGAAAATCGTCACTGTTTTGACCGCATCATTTGAGGCTGCGGAGACTGGTGGCTCTGCATCGATCGAAAAAATCGATGCCCCTGCCGATCCCGGCCTCACATCCTATGTCAGCGAAAACCTGTCCAAATCTGACCGGCCTGAACTGACATCTGCCGACGTAATTGTATCGGGTGGTCGCGGCATGCAGAACGGCGAGAATTTCAGCATGCTGGAAAAAATTGCCGATCAGCTTAACGCGGCTGTTGGGGCTTCACGCGCTGCGGTAGACGCTGGCTATGTGCCGAACGACTATCAGGTGGGACAGACGGGCAAGGTCGTCGCACCGGATCTCTATATCGCGGTGGGCATATCCGGTGCCATACAGCATCTTGCAGGCATGAAGGATTCCAAGGTGATAGTCGCGATTAACAAGGACGAGGAAGCCCCGATTTTCCAGGTGGCCGATTATGGCCTGGTTGCTGACCTGTTTGAGGCTGTACCTGCTCTGGAGAGTGAGTTGACAAAGGCCGGCTACTAGATTCTCGCTGTGCAGCCGGGAATTGCCGCGACAATGCAGCAGAACAATCACATCAGCCCGCCTGACGGAATCGCCGGGCGGGTTTTATATTGCAGTGCGATAAACTCACTTGCCGCGCGGCAGCGCCCGCGATAGTCTCCCGCAATTGTATGAAGAGACATAGAAGATTATGACGATCAAGAAAACTGCAGTTATTGGTGCCGGTCAAATGGGATCTGGCATCGCTCACGTATGCGCCCTGTCAGGTTATGATGTGGGTCTGTACGACATAAGCATCGACAAGATCGAACAGGGACTTGCAACCATCAACGGCAACATGGCACGGCAGGTCAAGGCTGAAAGGATAACGGAAGCAGATCGCAAGGCAGCGCTTGAACGTATTTCTCCCTTCAGCGACTTTGAGGAGTTTGGCGATATCGACCTCGTCATTGAATCAGCAATTGAAGACGAGGACATAAAGCGCAAGATATTCAACGATCTGTGTCCGCACCTGAAGCCCGACGCCATGATCGGCTCCAACACATCGTCCATATCCATAACTCGTCTGGCTGCCGGAACAGACCGACCGGAACGATTCATGGGTATCCACTTCATGAACCCGGTACCGGTCATGGAGTTGGTCGAGTTGATAAGGGGCATTGCCACCGCCGATGAAATTTTTCAGGAGGTCCGCGAATTTGTGGGTACCCTGGACAAGTCCGTAGCAGTTGCGGAAGATTTTCCAGCCTTTATCGTCAACCGGGTGTTGTTACCCATGATCAACGAAGCTGTGTATACCCTGTATGAGGGGGTTGGTTCTGTTCAGGCTATCGATCGGGCTATGAAACTCGGAGCAAATCATCCCATGGGCCCGCTGGAACTGGCCGATTTCATCGGTCTGGACACGTGCCTGTCCATCATGCAGGTGCTGTTCGACGGCCTGGCAGACAGCAAATACCGGCCCTGTCCCTTGCTCGTGAAATATGTTGAAGCCGGCTGGCTTGGTCGCAAGACCAATCGTGGTTTTTATGACTATCGAGGTGAAACACCCGTCCCGACCAGATGACGAATTGCTCACTGGACAGTTTTGTGATCAACTAACCCCAAGGGTTTTGGTACGGGGGTACTTTTATGTCTGAAGAAACAATATCCGGCCGCGGCATCGCCGGTCTTGTAGGAGCGTTGGGCTGGTTCATCGCGATGGTTGGCGCCGCCCTCTTCGGATACGGCATCTATCTGTTGATATTCAGTAAATTCGACATTGCCGCCAACGGACCACTGATGGCAAGCGGCGCGGTCACATTTTCACTGGGCCTGCTTTGCGTTGTCAATGCGACACTTGCCAGAGCCATGATCATGACAGCCAACAATACCGCAAGATCGTCAGATAGTGTTGCCGCAGGCAGCGTTGCAGACATAACCGATGTCGCCGACGAACTGCCACCGATGGAAATGACACCGAATGCCGATGATGAATCAGCTGCACCCGCGGCTGAAGACGACGCTCGGGATGCAGATGACACATCCGCCCAGCGACCATTTGAGCCTGCTCCCTACGCACCATCACAGCCATCACAGCCTCCGATCGTACCGGATACCTCTGATCCGCGTGGCTGGCCACTGGCCATCGACGAGTTCAACGTTGACGGCCATCTGGCAATGACGCTGGAAGATGGCACGATAGCCGTTGAAACGCCTGTCGGCTGGCGAAGGTTGCCGAACCTGGAGCTGGCGCGCTCGTGGCTCGCGCAACAACCCCGTTAGAGCGATTCAGGTTTTGATTGCATCAAAACTGCGCCCTATCCCTTTGTTGTCACATTTCTTTTTCACAAGTCAGGTTTGCGGGTCTTCTGCAATGGCTGCTTCAATCAGGCGTTTAGCCTCTTCCGCCGCCCAGTCAGCCGGCCCGAGCAGTCTCCCAATTTCACGGCCCTTGCGATCTACCAATACGGACACGGGCAGGCCGATTGCTCCCAGCCTACTCATGGCCTTCGTCGTCTTATCGACGTAAAGCGCAAGATTATCCGCCTTTATTTCCTTCAGAAATGCTGCCGACGCCTCTGCACCCTTCAAATCGACACTCAACGCGACAACTTCAAACTGATCGCCACCGTACAGTTCCTGGAGTTTGGCCAAATGAGGCATTTCTGCACGACACGGTCCGCACCAGGTCGCCCACAGATTAACCAGAGCGACACGGCCGTTCCAGTTGCCGATATCTATTGTGTTTCCGTCGCCATCCTTGAAGTCCCCGGTTACAACTGCGGGACGGTCCTTCTTGAACACAAACGCAGCCACCGCACCGGTCGATAGTGACTTGTTGAGTTGCCCCGTCAAACCAGCCTTTTCGGACGCAGCGTTCACGCCGGTTGATTTTCTGACAACCTCTTCATTGCCATTGCTGCCCAACATCGCGTAAACCCCGCCAAGGGCAACCGCAAGGCCGATTGCAACAACACCAAGCGCCTTCTTGCGCGACGAGGATGTTTGCGGACTGGAGTTATTGCTGGTCATGGTATTTCCGGGCTCAGAATTTTGAAATTACAAACTGGTGGCAGGTTATAGATGACAAATAAGATGTGGGGTGGCCGGTTCAACTCCGGTCCCGATGAATTAATGCAACAAATCAATGCGTCAATTGGTTTTGATCAACGCCTTTTCTCGCAGGATATAGCAGGTTCGATAGCCCACGCCACCATGTTGGGCGAATGTGGCATAATTGCCAAATCAGATGTCCGTGACATCGTACGCGGTCTGAAGGCCATACGAAAAGACATCGAGGCCGGTGAATTCTCGTTTTCAGCAGCACTCGAAGACATTCACATGAACGTGGAGGCAGCGCTGAAAGACCGGATTGGCGCAGCTGCAGGCAGGCTGCACACCGCAAGGTCACGCAACGACCAGATTGCTACCGATTTCAAACTTTATGTCCGCGATTGCCTGGACATGTTTGATGAACAATTACAGGGATTGCAGCGTGCCCTTGCCATCAAGGCACTGGCACACGCCGATGCGGTAATGCCCGGTTTCACACACTTGCAGTCTGCCCAACCGGTAACTTTCGGACATCACTTGCTGGCCTATGTGGAAATGATCGCTCGCGACCGCTCGCGTTTTGCCGATGCCCGCAAAAGGATGAACGAAAGCCCCCTCGGAGCTGCCGCGCTGGCCGGGACGTCATTTCCCATTGATCGCATCACGACTGCAAGAGCGCTTGGTTTTGACCGGCCAACCCGGAATTCGCTGGACAGCGTGGCAGACCGTGATTTCGTCCTCGAAACGCTGGCCGCCGCGTCCATCTGTGCCATGCACCTGTCGCGCTTTGCGGAGGAACTTGTCATCTGGTCGACGCCGCAATTCGGATTTGTCCGGTTGTCCGACAGGTTCACCACCGGTTCTTCTATTATGCCGCAAAAGAAAAACCCTGATGCAGCCGAGCTCATCCGGGCCAAGCCAGGGCGTATACTTGGTGCCTTTGCCAGCTTGCTGGTGGTCATGAAAGGCTTGCCGCTGGCCTACTCGAAGGACATGCAGGAAGACAAGGAGCCGGCATTTGATGCCTTGGACGCGCTTTCCCTGGCAATTGCCGCAATGACCGGCATGGCAACAGACATGGAGCCTGTTACAGACAAGCTGGCAGCTGCCGCAGGCGCAGGTTACTCGACAGCAACCGATCTTGCGGACTGGCTGGTGAGGGTCCTCGAAATGCCGTTTCGAGACGCCCATCACGTAACCGGCACGCTGGTCGCAATCGCTGAGAAACGCGGTGTGGGCCTTGACGAACTGAGCCTTGAGGAGATGCAGGGTGTGGAACAGCGTATCACCGGTGATGTGTACAAGGTCCTGACACCACAGGCGTCCGCTGCCTCACGCCAGAGTTTTGGCGGCACGGCCCCGGCAAATGTAAGGCGCGAGGCAAGGCGCTGGCTGAAGTCTCTGGGATGAACCGACCCGTAAAGAACCGGGTTACCAGCCTTTTCCAGAGCCTGCTGTCCAGTTGGGCGGGATAAACCGATATGTCGTCGCTCGCAGCCGATACAACGGTTCGCTGGTCAACGCATGGCTGCCCGGTGCAGTCGATGTCAAAAACCGCCGGCTGCGAATTTAGGAAACTGACGGCGTGAAATCATCGTATCAACCCAACACGTCGAATATGCTGTTCATCTCTTAATTACCAT
>CAJICM010000190.1_pt1 | contig 15136 bp, 13 predicted proteins | sample 9199691 | NCBI WGS metagenome assembly CAJICM01 (sample SAMEA7708338, study PRJEB35096) | sediment metagenome | biome: marine neritic benthic zone biome [ENVO:01000025]; feature: sediment [ENVO:00002007]; material: shallow marine sediment [ENVO:03000034] sea grass bed [ENVO_01000059] ...
AGCTTCTTTGGGACAGTCGTTTACTATCATGCGGCATGTCGACTGGCGCAAGCTTAGTATCCTGCTGGCTACTGGAGCTTTGTGCACACCGATAGGAGTTTATTTGCTGGCCCTGCTTCCTGACCTGGCTTTGCGCAATTTGGTTCTGGTGTTCATATTTGCATCGAGTATCTACCTCCTGTTTTCACGCCGACAACTGCGAACCTTTCCGCTTCGGGTGTATGCACTGGTCGGATCAGCGATTGGCATCGTCAATGGTGCGACGGCCTTGAGCGGATTGGTCCTGGCTTTGTTCTTCAGCCTCTCAGATGAAAGCGCCGCAAAAATGCGCGCGACGATGATCGCCTTTCTTTTCTTGGCAGATTTTTGGGCCGGGGGTATTCTGCTTGCTTCAGGCTTTTATGAAAGCGTAACAATCCACCGCATACTGTTTTCCTTGCCGCTGCTCGGACTTGGTGTGTGGCTGGGATCAATACACTTTGCATCCGTGGAATCCGACACCTTCAGGGCGACTGTTCTTTGGCTGCTGTTCTTGCTAAGCGCTGCAGGTATTGTTCTTGTACTCTCAGCAAAATTCGCATGATGCAGTCTTTGGATAGTGTCACAGACACTGGTCTTGCGGTGGGCCGTAGATTTTATCGGCAGTTCCCCGACGACTATTCTTGGAATGTTATGGAGAAGCTGGCGGACCACCCCTGCGTGCCGGCCATCATGTTAGTCAGCGTTCACTCCTGCAGCGCAGGTTCAGTGAGCAGCTTATTCCAGCTCATGTATTGCAGCCAGTTCGGGGTGCGTTGACCGTCTCGAAATCAAGGGACCTTCGATTTCCCTCAGAAGTTTCATCTGCATGGCCTTGCGAAATTCTTCAAATCCGGATGCGGTCACCACGAACGCATAGGCGCCACCGATGACGTTCTCCCGGAAGTAGGTTGTCAAGTCCCGTTTAAGTTCCTCGATTGCCAAAGCGTTGATAACGACACCCGATGCCACGAGCCGGTTGCGTTGCTGGTGGGTCTTATGCAGATCGTCGGAAACGCCATTGCCGGACAGGTCTATCACTTCACGGCGGGCAACATATGGCGACCGGCTCAGCATGCCACCTGCAAAGGCAAGCCCGGAGTGGATCATCGTACCCCCACCGGGAATCCGGCGCGGCATCTTTGCAACGGCGGCAGCGAAGCGCTCGATGGAAGAACGATCCATGAGCCGGTGCCAACCCAGGCCAACCCGCTGCCGGGATATGCTGGACCATTGCACAATCGAAACGGCAATACCGCCAGCTGCGCGCTCGATCGCCTGAGCGACAGCCGAATCCAGAAATGCTGCGGACGTGCCCATACGTTGAAGATTGAATTCCACATCGTTGACGCTTGCAGAAGCATCGAACGCCAGCACGAGGTTAAGCTCAATCGTTTGCTGCCCGCGCGCGCCGACTGTGTTCACAAATGCTGACAATAAGAATGCTGCAATAGCGCAAATCGCCGGGCGCCATTTTCGTAACAACTTCCGCTTCCCGTTGCTCGCCGTTTTCAGCGGTATATCTGGCCAACACAACCGAGACCGGCCGGGCAACTGACTACCATGTATCCGCCTGAACGCCGGTTGGCAAACGCAGTACTCGCCAGTTTCAGAGCGCAGCTGACACCCTTGCCATGTGGGGGGGCTGACATCATGAGATTGAGATGCAATAGTACCTTAGTCCTAGAATGGTTTACAAAATGGACAACATAGTCACATGGGAGGACTTGCCAGACAATGACCAATCACAATAATAACGATCTCATTCAGCGGATGGCCGCCGCTGCGCGCGAAGGAAAACTGTCACGCCGCGACTTCATGCATTACGCTATCGCGTCCGGTGTATCGGTGTATGCAGCCTCGGGCCTATGGACTTCGAAGGTCGCAGCCGCTACGCCCAAGAAGGGTGGGACATTCCGCTACGGGCTGCATGATGGCAATACGAGCGACACCCACGATCCGGGCACCTACCAGAGTGTCGGCATAATCCAGCTTGCCCATACCCATAGAAGTTACCTGACTGAAATCACTTCCGATAACGGCCTTGGACCGGACATGGCGACAAGCTGGAGTGCTTCGCCGGACGCCACGGTCTGGACGTTCGAACTGGCCAAGAATGCCACTTTCCATGACGGGCGCAAGTTTACGGCCAAGGATGTAATAGCATCACTCAACCACCATCGCGGTGAGAAATCGACCTCAGCAGCCAAGGCGCTGTTGACCAGCGTTACGGACATCAAGGCCGATGGCGATCACACGGTCAAGATCGAGCTCAATCAGGGCTTTGCCGATCTTCCATGGATCATGACGGACTATCACCTTGCCATAGTCCCGGCCAACGACGACGGTTCTGCGGATTGGAAAAGCGGGATCGGCGCTGGTCCGTACAAGATCACCAACAACCAGTTTGGTGTCAGCACCAATCTCGAGCGCCACGACGGCTGGCACCGGGAAGGCGCATATTTTGACAAGATCGAGATGACCGTTCTCAATGATCCGAACGCCCGGCAGACAGCTTTGATCTCCGGCGACGTCGACGCCATTTCGTCGGTTGATCTGAAAACACTGGCGCTTCTGGGACGTCACCCGGAAGTGGAAGTGGACAATGTTCCGAGCGGTTCGGCTATCACGCTACCCATGTTCTGTGACGTTGAGCCCTTCAACAATGTCGACGTTCGACTGGCCTTGAAACTGGCGATCGATCGCGAAGAGATCATCAATAAGATCGTCTTCGGCACTGGATTCCCGGGTAATGACTTCCACGTATCGCCCAACATGCCGTATTTCCCGAAAGATATACCCCAAAGGAAATATGATCCGGAAAAGGCGAAGTTCCACCTCAAGAAAGCCGGCCTCAGTTCGCTCGACGTCAGCCTGTCGGCGACGGATAGCGTTTATCCCGGTGCCGTGGACATGGTCGTGCTTTACAGGGAACAGGCGAAGAAGGCAGGTATCAACGTCAATCCCGTACGTGAACCATCCGATGGATACTGGTCGGATGTGTGGCTCAAGAAGCCGTTTGTCTTCGTCAAATGGGGCGCCCGTCCGACCCCGGACAACATGTTCACGCTCGCCTACAAGGACGATGCCGCATGGAACGAGTCTCACTGGCAAAATGAACGCTTCAATGAGTTGTTGATCAAGGCGAAGGCCGAACTGGACGAGAAACGCCGCGCGGAGATGTACCACGAGATGTGCCAACTCTCACGCGACGACGGAGGTACGATCATTCCGATGTTCGTGAACTTCGTCTATGCCAGGCGCAAGAATGTGGCGCACGGCGAGAGCCTCGCTGCAAGCTGGGAGCTCGATGGTGCACGCGGGACCCATCGCTGGTGGTTCACTGATGCCTGACGGCAACTGGTGGAGACCATCCACCAGACGCAAAAACAGCGATTGGCCCTGGGCGAAAAACCCGGGGCCGGTTGCAAAGCCCGCGGAGCCGGTAGCCCGGGAAAGCGGAAGTAGGCAGATGCCACTGCGGGGCTCGGTAGCAATGGCAGGGAACATGTTGAGGGGAAAATCGTGAAACTCTTAATGCTCATCTTAAAGAGGCTGGGGTTGGGGCTTGTTACGCTGCTCGTGATTTCAGTCTTGATTTTCGGTGCCGTGGAGTCGCTGCCCGGCGATATCGCTCAAGCAGTGCTCGGGCAAGGCGCCACAGAAGATAACCTTGCAGCGCTCCGGGAGCAGCTTGGTCTCAACCGGCCTGCGGTGGTGCGCTACCTGGAGTGGCTTGGCGGAGCCGTTGTCGGGGATTTCGGCGTCTCGCTGATCTCTGGCGAAAGCGTGGCCTCGGCGATCGGCCCCCGTTTTTTGAATACGCTGTTCCTCGCGGCATACGCGGCCGTCATTGCAATACCGCTCGCGATCACGCTCGGTATTATCGTTGCGCTATTGCGAAACACACTGTTCGACCGGGTGGCGAATGTTCTGACATTGATGTCTATCTCCTCCCCGGAATTTTTCCTCGGCTACATCCTCATCCTGTATCTCTCTGTCAAGACCGGCATGTTTCCAGCCATCGCCAAGATGAGCCCGGACATGACATTTGGGGAAGTCCTGCATCGGACTTTCCTTCCCGCTCTGACAATGGTCTTGGTTGTTGTGGCGCACATGATGCGCATGACCCGTGCGGCAATTATCAACCTGCTCGCATCGCCCTATATCGAAATGGCGCGCCTTAAAGGGGCGCCGGCATGGAAAGTTATCGTGCATCACGCTTTGCCGAATGCCTGGGCCCCGATCATTAACGTGGTTGCGCTCAACCTTGCCTACCTCATTACCGGCGTTGTGCTGGTGGAGGTTGTTTTCGTCTATCCGGGCATTGGCCAGTTGCTCGTCGACAGTGTCTCCAAGCGAGACTTCCCGATCGTGCAGGCCTGTTGCCTGATATTTGCAGCAACTTTCATTCTTTTGAACCTTGCAGCGGATGTTGGTGCGATCCTGACCAATCCGCGTTTGCGGCATCCGAAGTGAGGGGCGTATCATGAACTATTTCGTCATTGGTTATTACGCCCTGTTGATCGGTGCATCCTGTCTTGCTGCATATATGCAGAAACGGGAAGCCTTTCTGGTACTGTTCTCGCTTACGCTTGTCTCATTCCTGACGGGCATTATCGGGGGCGAAACTGCCTTGTGGGCCATCACCATCGCCGCTGGTCTGCTGGCTCTGGCGGCGGGAGTCTCCTACGCATTCCGGGAATTCCTTGTGCTGATAACGGGCGGGCGCGAAGTGTCGAAAGCACTTAAAACCGCCCCACTCACGGCCAGTTTCGGCCTGTTCGTGATCTTCACCTACGCGGTGATGGGAATCTTTGCCCCGGCAATAGCTCCGTTCGGGGAAGCAGAGGTGATCTCCGCCTCCTTCGCACCGGCGGACGACAAAATGTTGCTGGGTGCCGATCAGTTGGGTCGGGACATGTTGAGCCGAATAATCTACGGAGCTCGAAACACGGTTGGGCTCGCCCTTGCCGGAACGGTTGCCGCATTCGTCCTGGGCGCAGGAGCTGGCCTCCTGGCGGCGACAACAGGCGGTTGGTTCGATGACCTTATGGGCCGCGTTGCCGACGTGATCATGTCGGTTCCCTCCCTGATTTTCGCACTGCTGATGCTGTCCATCTATGGCACGAACCTTTGGGTGATTGTCGTCATTGTCGCGATCATTTATTCGCCCCGCGTTTTCCGACTGACACGTGCCGTGGCTGGAAACGTGGTCGTCATGGACTACATCGAAGCTGCACGTCTGCGCGGCGAAGGAAAATTTTACCTGATCCGCACGGAGATCCTTCCGAACTCGGCGGCGCCCCTGGTGGCCGAGTTCGGCCTGGAATTCTGTTTCGTATTTCTCCTGGTTGCCGGGCTGTCTTTCCTCGGCCTCGGGATCCAGCCTCCGACCGCGGACTGGGGTTCCATGGTGCGGGAGAATGCCACCCTCGTCTCGTTCGGTGATATCACCCCGTTGATCCCCGCAGCCGCGATTGCGCTGCTGACAGTCGCCGTCAACTTTGTCGTCGACTGGATGCTGTATCGTTCGACTGGCTTGAAGGAGTAGTAATATGGCCAAAACACCAGCTAAGAAAAAAGAAGTGCTCCTTGAGATCAGGGATCTTCACATTGAGGGCTATTCAGACGAAAAGTGGATTGAAATCGTCCACGGCGTTGATCTGACGCTGCATCGCGGCGAGGTCATGGGCCTGATCGGTGAATCGGGTGCCGGCAAGTCCACGATCGGTCTTGCCGCCATGGGATTTACCCGCGACGGTTGCCGGATTTCCGGCGGATCTGTCGAGTTCGATGGGATCGAGTTGACCACCACACCGCAGGCGGACCTGCGCAATTTGCGCGGCTCACGCATCGCATATGTTGCCCAGTCCGCCGCCGCTTCGTTCAATCCCGCCCACAGGCTCATTGACCAGCATACCGAGGCGCCGGTCCACTACCGCATCAAGAAGCGCCTTGAAAGCCAGGAAGATGCGGTGGAGCTGTACGAACGGCTCCGGCTGCCCAACCCGAAGGAAATCGGCTTTCGCTATCCGCATCAGGTTTCCGGAGGTCAGTTGCAGCGTGCCATGACGGCGATGGCAATGGCTTGCCGGCCGGACCTGATCATCTTCGATGAGCCGACAACCGCACTGGACGTGACCACTCAGATCGAAGTGCTCGCGGCGATCCGGGACATTGTGGACCAATTCAATACCGCTGCAATTTACATCACGCACGACCTCGCGGTTGTCGCCCAGATGGCGGACGTTATCAAGGTCTTGCTGAAGGGCGACGAGGTCGAAGAAGCTGACACAAAAACCATGCTGGCCAATCCGCAGGAGGAATATACCCAAACCCTTTGGGCCGTGCGAAGTTTCGAAAGAGCTCAGAAATACCGTCCGAAGGACGATACGCTTCCAGTTATTTCGGTTCAGAATGTCGATGCCGCCTATGGCGATACGCAGATTCTGTTTGATGTGTCCTTCGACATCTATGCCGGAATGACGGTGGCCGTTGTGGGCGAATCGGGATCCGGCAAGTCGACCGCGGCGCGGTGCATAACCGGGTTGTTACCGCCGACCAGCGGACAGATCCAGTTCAATGGCGAACCGTTTCCCCCTGACTACAGGAACCGGACAAAGGATCAGCTGCGTCAATCGCAGATGATCTACCAGATGGCGGATACGGCCCTCAATCCCAAGGTCCGTATTAGCGAGATTATCGGACGCCCGGCCAAATTCTATCACGGACTCAAAGGGACGGAACTGAAGAGCCGGGTAGACGAACTTCTGGACCTGATCGAGTTGGAGCCGCGCCAGTATTACAATCGCTATCCGCCAGAGCTTTCCGGCGGACAGAAACAAAGGATCGGCATCGCACGCGCACTGGCAGCCGAACCGGCCTTTATCATTTGTGACGAGGTGACCAGCGCGCTCGATCAGCTTGTTGCAGAAGGGATATTGCGGTTGCTCGATCGACTGCAGAACGATCTGGACATCGCCTACATGTTTATTACGCACGACCTGGCGACCGTTCGCTCCATTGCCGATGAAGTCGTGGTCATGAAAGAGGGACGAGTGGTCGAACAGGGTCCCAAGGACGAGATGTTCAAGCCGCCGCATCATCCATATACGGATCTGCTGCTTTCATCGGTACCCGAAATGGATCCGGACTGGCTGACAACACTTCTCGAGGAGCGTGGCGTCGACAACCTTGGCGAGGCAGCGAGCATCTAGATGTGATTTCTCACAAAAGTGGATACCGGTTTTGTGAAAAAGAAATGCGACAACAAAGGAATAGAGCGCGGTTTTGATTCAATCAAAACCTGAACCGCTCTAGCAGTAGCCAGAAGGCTCGCCGCATGCCCCAGGACGCGGACGCAGCGCAACGGCAGGATCAGCCGTTGTGAGGGGTCAGCCCGTGGCGCAGCCTTCTTTCAGAGTAACCCATATCAGCTCGATCGGTTCCGTCCCCGAATTAACCGACTCGTGATCCTGGCTCAGGTCAACCGGGCCAAACCACCCAACAGACCCCGTAGGCGAGTTAAGTGTTTCGCGACGGTCTCCGTATCGCACGGTCCAGCGTCCGCCTTTGAGATGGATGAAAAGCTGGTTTGGCGGGTGAGCGTGAACCCCTTCCCATTGACCGGGCGGAAATGTAAAGCGTTGCACAACAACCTTGTCGTTCTCCAGCAACAGGCGACCGGGAATGTTCGGGTAGGTCTGCCGGCAGGAACCATAGGCGTTGTAGGTGGAAAAAATATCGTGGCCAAACACACCAGCGAGAGCCACTGCGCAACCGGTAGCAAAGGATAACAAGTGAGTACCTGCAGACATAATAATTGCTCCTTGGTGCCTTGGCGCGCGCGGAAACGCACATCCAGCCCATTTGCGGACATTGGCTCAACTGTAGTTTGCTCCGGACAAAAGGTTTGATGATTCCTTGACAAACTCCTTTGCTGTTTCAAGAATCCAGTTTCTGAAGTCCCCCTGTAAAGAGGTCATCTTTCGGCGTTTCACCCAAATTAGCCTATACTGATAATGCGTCTGCAGCCTTAATGATGGTCCAAACGGCAGCGCCAAGCTTCCTGACTTGATAGCATTATAGGCTTCCGTCAGCCCGCATAATACCAGCCCCTGCCCCAGTATGGCAGATTGCAGGCCTGAGCTTATCTTTGAGTACCTCACCCCCTGGTTCAGCCCTTCCGGATCAAAGCCAAAGGCGTTTCCCCAACCTTCAAACCCCGCCCAACTCGGATCACTCGTACGGTTCAACAAGTGAATTAGGGGAATGCCTTCAAGTGACTTGCATTGCGGATGGAGGTTGTGCCGCGCTGCAAACTCTGGCGAGCAAACGGGGAGAACGTAATCCCCGAACAATACAATTTCCTGTAGTGGATCGGCGGTTGGTTGACCGTACCGTATCGCAAAGTCGAAATCCTCGATTAGAAGGTCCACATCACGATTGGATGCATCCAGACGTAGATCGATTTCTGCATGCCGGCGATAGAACTCGGAAATGCAAGGCATAAGCCAGTTTTCTGCAAAGGATGCAGGTAATGTTACAGATACACGATTGCGGGCTCGCTCAAGCTTCAGCTGTTCGAGCCCACTGGCTATCGACGAGAACCCCGACGTCAGCAGCCTTTCAACATCTTTAGCATCATCAAGTGGGATTATCCCGGAACCGGTTCGTTCAAATAGGATTTTGCCAATGTATAGTTCAAGCGTGCGAACCCGTTGCCCCACGGCCGCTGGCGTGATTCCCAGTTCATCAGCAGCGACGGTGAAACTGCCATGTCTGAGCGTCGCTTCAAGCGCCCTCAGAGAGTTCAGGTGCGATATATTCACACCATATTGCTAAAGAAAAACTTTATTAGCAGCAAATCAAATTTGCCGTGCATCTTCATTAAATTTCGTCCAGTGTATAAAAAATTTAAGGCAAACATCCAGACACTAAAGAAATAATTTATGGGACTGAAGGCAAATGTACACGCTATATTGGGAATACATGGCAGGTTCAATTGTAGCGCAAGCCATGCTCGAGGAACTGGGCGCAAACTACAGATTACGCTATGTAGACATGGGAGCGAGCGAGCACAAAACCCCCTCATACCTGTCACTTGTTCCTTCGGGGCGGGTTCCCGCTATCGAACTTCCAGATAGAACTACGATCGGCGAAACGGCAGCCATCGTAACCATCCTGGGAGAACGTTTTCCTCATTCAGCTCTGACCCCATCGCAGGATGACCCCGGTCGAGCCAATTTTCTATTCTGGTTGAATGTAATGGCAACATCGGGATACCTGACGGTTTCCCGTCAGGGTCATCCGGAGCGTTATGCAGTCAGTGCTGACGCAATCCAACAGGTCGAAAAGAAAGCCGCTGCCGATCTAGATAACTTCTTTGACGTCATGAATGATGCCATTACCGGCGACCCGTTTTTTTTGCCGCGCGGCTATACAGTTCTCGATACTTATCTGACCATGCTGACCGAATGGTCTGAAAACAAGCAAAAACTGTTCTCCTCCCGTCCTTCCTTGGCAGTATTGACCCAGGCCACGGTCCAACGTCCGGCATATCAAACAGCAATGAACACACACCTTCTACCCAAACAGGCAGCATAAGGATGACCGTTATGAAGAAGTACATGATCGAACGTGAAATCCCCAGCGTAGGGGCAATGTCGGTCGCCGAGCTTTGCGGAGCCGCCAAGACATCGAATGATGCCCTGTCTCAACTCACACCTAAGGTGCAGTGGCAACACTCATATGTAACGGGTAACAAGACCTTTTGCATCTACCTAGCAGAATCAGAGGACGCAATTTGCAAACACTCTGAACTTAGTGGCTTTCCGGCGAACACGATCATGGAAATTTCTACAATCATCGACCCGACCACGGCGCAATGAACAAGAAAAAGCCTGCGAATAATTCGCGGGCTAGCGTCGCTCGACCGCAGTCAAGCAGAAGGTACTGTGCTTCTTCGAGCAGCACCTGCCTTGTCTGATCGGTTTCCATGAGCGCCTCTAGAAATGCAGTGTATGGACTCCTCACGAGGTCTTGCCCGATTGACATGCTCGGTGAGCTCGCTCTGCGATAGCGGATACTGTGGGATCACCGGCGCCCGTCTCCGGGTGGAACGGCCTCACGGCGAATGACCCTGTTTGCCACCAGACTGCCAAATTGCCGTTGAGCATTGGCGCCATTACAAGTACACAAACATTCGTAACAGCTGGACGCGTTTTTGGACTTCGCCCAAACGTAGCGCGTTTTGCGCAACCTTCAAGTATGCCCGGAAAGATAAAAGGTCATCCATGGAAACCGAAACGCTTCTCGAGCCAATCAAAATAGAGCCATTCGGAGCTTTCACGCTTGGCATCATCGTGTACTTCCTGGGCGCACGAATGACCCGTCGGCATCCCATCCTGCAGCGCTACAGCATCCCGGAACCTGTGAGCGGGGGGCTGCTGGCAGCGCTTATTGCGCTGGGGATCGTCATTCTCACCGGGAGAGAGATCGAATACGATCTGGCGGCGCGCGATCTCCTTCTCGTCTATTTCTTCACGACGGTCGGATTGAATGCACGCGTCTCAGACCTGATCCGCGGTGGACCAACCCTTGCCATTCTGCTTGGTCTGACCGTCGCCTACATGATCGTCCAGAATCTGATCGGCGCCGCTGGTGCCGTGCTTTTTGACCTGCCGCCGCAGACCGGAGTGCTGCTCGGAACGGCGTCGCTCATTGGCGGGCATGGTACCGCAATTGCCTGGGGGCCGACCATCGAATCGCGGTATGCGATCACCGGCGCCGCCGAACTCGGGATTGCGTCAGCAACGATCGGCCTGATCCTTGCCAGCATCCTCGGCGGGCCAATCGCCAAGTTCCTCATTGACAGAAACAATCTGGTTGCCGAGATAGAGCCGGAGGAACACGTCCCGACCGCGGCCGCTCCCGACATTGAGGAAGATCCTGACGAGGATGACGAGATTACCCAGGTCTCGATCATGGGCAGCATTCTCTGGATCCACGTTTCTATCGCGCTCGGCTACACCGTGTTCAGTGCCCTTGAGGAAGTAGGCGTCAAGCTGCCGCTCTTCGTTCCCTGTCTTATTAGCGCAATACTGCTTGCGAACCTGGTACCTGCCCTCTTCCATTGGCGAAAGTGGCGCGCCCGCAGCAAGTCGACCGATCTGATCTCGGAATTCAGTCTGTCGGTGTTTCTCGCGATGTCACTGATGAGCATGGAGCTTTGGACGCTGGCCTCGAGCGCCGGTGTCCTGACAGTTACCATGCTGATGCAGGCCGCGGTTGCGGCCGTGTTCATCGTGTTCATCGTTTTCAGGGCCATGGGCCGCAATTACTTCGCCGCCGTGATCTCGGCGGGTTTCGCCGGGTTCTGCCTTGGAGCGACGCCAACGGCGGTCGCAAACATGACGGCTGTCACGCAGAGATACGGACCGTCACCGGTCGCGTTCATTGTACTCCCGCTCGTTTCGGCGTTCTTTGTCGACATCGCCAATGCCGTGATCATCCAGCGGTTTCTGATATTCTGGTGATGCGCCGCCGCGAATTCAAAACCCCGGACACCGGTTTTGTGAAAAGGAAATGCGACAACAAAGGGATGGAGCATTTCTCACAAAAGTGGATGCCGGTTTTGTGAAAAAGAAATGCGACAACAAAGGGATAGAGCGCGGTTTTGATTCAGTCAAAACCTGAATCGCTTGATTAATACGGATACTCTAGATAGTCGGCGAGCCAGCGGCGGGCAAGCAGGCTGTATCATTGCTGGAGCCACAAAACGCGCTGGTGATTTGTTTGACACTTAGTATCATCATGCGCGGCTTGCTCCAGCTTTTCGGCTCTACCTCGTCAAACGTCATCAGGTTATCCACGCCAGTTTGGAACAGAGCGTAAAGCATTTGGTGATTTTGGTTAAAAAACGATGAAGAAGTCGCCTGAGCGAAAATTAGACGAGGAAATCCGTTTCATCAAAATCTGCCAGCGCAAAGTCCTGCAGTATCAGGACGGCGCCTGCACCGAAGTCTACGATTACATTGGATCCGCTGCTTGAGGCCGCATCCAGCACCTCTTGTGCATCAGAAAAACCCCGGTGGCGCAGATCGAGCAGATCAAGATTATTCTCGAAATCCGTGATGGCATCTGTGCCCGTTTCCAGTTGTATGAAATAGAAAATGTCAGCTCCTGTGCCACCACTTAAGGTGTCCGATCCATCACCACCAATTATAGTATCTGCGCCATCACCACCGTTGATAACATCATTACCGTTCATACCGTGGAGCCAGTTGTCGTTCCCATCTCCGGTGATGACATCATTGTGCGCGGATCCTTGCACCATTTCGATGCTGATATAGCTGTCACCGGCTGCTTCTCCGGTATTATTGTTCGAATCGGACAAATCGACCGTCACACCAGTGTCAGCGAAATTATAGGCGACATTGTCACGCCCGGCGCCACCGTTGAGGACATCAGCCCCGCGTCCGCCGAAGAGGGCATCGTCACCCGATCCGCCCGTCAGGGTATCATTCCCATCTGCACCAAACAGAAAGTCTGTAAGGTTGGTTCCGGTAATCATATCTTCGAAGTTCGACCCCTCGAACAACTCGATGCTGGTATAGACATCACCAACTGCATCACCGGTATTCTGGCTTGTATCGGATACGTTGACGGTCACGCCAGCATCAGCTGACAGGTAGGATACCTGGTCATAACCGGTACCACCATCGAGACTGTCAGCGCCCGCACCACCATCAAGTATATCGTGCCCGGCGCCTCCGCTGAGATTGTCGGTTCCCGCGCCGCCGGCAACGGTGTTGTTGGCGGAATCACCGACGAACACATCATCATAGTCGGACAGCTCGAAGTTCTCGACATTTGCAAAAGTATCGCCAAGAGCATCACCAATGTTTGAGGCACCTGTGACGTCGTTCAGATCGACAGTAACGGCTGAGGCGGCTGTGGTGTAACTCGCCTTGTCGGTACCATCACCGCCGTCAATGACGTCAGCACCGGCACCTCCGATCAGCGTATCATCACCATCACCACCATCGATCGTATCAGCACCATCTCCGCCCAGAATTCTATTATCGCTGACGTCGCCGGTTAGCGTGTCATCATAGTCCGACCCGGTGAGGTTCTCTATCCCGCTGAGTGTATCACCTTGCGCATCTCCACCCGTCCCGGCGCCCGTAGCAAGACTAACATTGACCGCAGCAGATGAGGCTGCATAACTAACTGTATCAGTACCAGCAGCACCGTCGAGCACATCCGCACCGCCACCACCGATTAGCAGATTGTCATTACCATCGCCGACCAGGGTATCGTCATGTGTTGAACCGGTTAGGTTTTCGATGCCCGTGAGTACGTCACCGTTTGCATCACCACCTGATGCCGTACCGGCAGCAAGATCAACACTTACAGCAGCAGAAGAATCCACATAGGAAACCGTGTCTGTTCCCGCACCGCCGTCTATGACATCGCCTGCAAACCACTCGGTCCCGGTTGACGCAGTTGCAATGACAGCACTGACTTCAGTTGCAGTAAGCCTGGTATCAAAAACGGAAACCTCCGCGATCTGGCCGTCAAAATAGCGGTCAAGGCCATTGACCAGATCCCCCTGTGAGCCGCGATAGGACGCACCAAGGGTGATGGGCTGGCCGTTCTGACCAAAACCACCGGTGTAGGAGAAGGGCGTTCCTTCTGATTCACTTCCCGCAGCAACGCCGTCCACATAGAGCTGGGTGCCGGTTGCATCCCAAACGAATGTGAGTGCATACCATTGGTCCGCATTTATCGCGCCGGTTCTGATGACGTGATCAGTGGACCCGTCCTGAATACGAACCTCCAGATGGTCTACTTCCTGCCCAATGATAAGACTGCCCGCCTGGTTTCCGGCTGAGTCAGGACCACGCATTGAAAACAGCGTGCGATCTTGCCCGGCGATGGTATCGGTCTTGAACCAAAGCTGGATGGAACCTTCAGCAAGTGCAAAATCGCCTGAGGCGGCTATCTCAGCATAATCATTGCTACCATCGAAAATCGCAGCAGTCGTCGTGATGTTTGCCAGAGGTCCGCCCGCATTATCGCTATTGGCACCAAAATTATAGACACCGCTGTGTGTCTCGGTTTCATCGGTGACCAGTTGGACGCCTGCGAATTCTGACAAGCGCCAATGCGCTACCGGAGCGTGACCTTCGATGAGCTGCAGGTAGCTGTCTAGCGTGCCGCCATCGCCACCATCGATGTGATCATCACCTGCCCCTGCATTAATTGTATCAGCGCCACCAAAAGCGTACAGGACATCGTCATTTGACGTGCCGGTCAGGGTTTCATTCTGCACTGTAGAGGACACCAGAGCTGGTGTACTGGAAGTCCAGCCCGTGCCCGTAACGTTGCCGGTTTGAAGATCCACACCGGCAACTGAATCAGATGTGACACCGCCCGAATAGTCGTCCATGCGCCAGTCAGCAACAAGACCAGGTTCACCGGAAGAGATTGTTTGAAACAGATTGTCGTTTATTTCTGATGATGTTCGGACATCATTGAACACACGCACATCATAGTAGGTTCCATCAAAATGCTGCGCAGGGTTAAATCCACCGCCAAGGCTGTCCTGCTCCTGGCCCAGCACAATAGTTCCAACGGCGTCGATGGTATGCCCTTGCGCCATGTTAGTGCCGTTAGCAACAGATTGGCCATCAACCAAAAGCTCCCAGTCTCCGGCAATATTGTCCCAAGTGAACGAGACCACATGTCGTCTGCCATCAAGCAGCGCAGTGGCATCATAGCTGCTCACCGCAACTGGTTCTTCGCCAACCTCTATATAAAGACCGATACCAGCTCCATAGTCATTTAATCCAAGTTCAATTTCATCACTGGCCCCGCCGCTGTGATAGCTGAACAAAGGCATATCGGTGCCAACAGCATGCAACGACGAAAAGTCAACCTCGATTGTAAATGCATCCAGTCCACCAACAACATCACCGCCATCGGAGGTATACAGATAGGCGTTGTTACCACCGTCACGGTTGAGTTTAAGGCCATAATCGGTGTCGGTGCCTTCGGTGCCCAATTGCAGCTCTATAGTCTCGGTGTATGAATTACCCTCGAGATCGAG
>CAJICM010000103.1_pt1 | contig 15079 bp, 15 predicted proteins | sample 9199691 | NCBI WGS metagenome assembly CAJICM01 (sample SAMEA7708338, study PRJEB35096) | sediment metagenome | biome: marine neritic benthic zone biome [ENVO:01000025]; feature: sediment [ENVO:00002007]; material: shallow marine sediment [ENVO:03000034] sea grass bed [ENVO_01000059] ...
GATGTTCACACACGTACAAGAGCCGATGTCCGCAGACCCGCTGCACCATCAGACGGCAAGCCTGGATGCCAGCTGGCAATCACCGCGACATTTTATCTCCCTGGCTCTTTGTCATTGCACAAGCTGCAAAACCCGGATCACTTTGCATCCCATCCATCATCCCTATCCACGCGACAACACGACGTACATCAAGATTGGAGTCAAATATGAACGAAATGACCAAATGCCCGGTAATGAGCGGGGCAAACGCACCTAAAGCAACCGGCAGCACGGCAAACCAGCACTGGTGGCCGAACCAGTTGAATTTGAAAATCCTGCATCAGAACTCTCCGCAGATCGACCCCATGGGCGAGAGCTTCAACTATGCCGAAGAGTTCAAGAGCCTCGATCTGGCGGCCATTAAAAAGGACATCGTTGCCCTGATGACCGATTCACAGGACTGGTGGCCGGCAGATTACGGACATTACGGCCCGCTGTTCATTCGCATGGCATGGCACAGCGCGGGTACATACCGGATCTATGACGGTCGCGGCGGCGCGTCGACCGGCTCGCAGCGCTTTGCACCGCTCAACAGCTGGCCGGACAACGGCAACCTCGACAAGGCGCGCGCGCTGTTATGGCCAATAAAGCAGAAGTACGGCAAGAAGATTTCCTGGGCCGACCTGATGATCCTGACGGGCAACTGTGCGCTTGAATCCATGGGCTTCAAGACGTTCGGTTTCGGCGGAGGTCGCGAGGATATCTGGGAACCTGAAGAAGACATTTACTGGGGCCCGGAAGCCATCTGGCTTGGAGATGAACGCTATAGCGGGGATCGTGAGCTCGCCCAGCCACTCGGTGCCGTACAGATGGGGCTGATTTATGTGAACCCGGAAGGTCCAAACGGTAACCCTGATCCGGTCGCCTCCGGCAGGGACATTCGCGAGACATTCGCCCGCATGGCGATGGATGACGAGGAAACTGTCGCGCTGACTGCCGGTGGCCACACATTCGGCAAGGCACACGGTGCCGGCGACCCGGACAAATATGTCGGGCGGGAACCCGAAGGCGCCCCCATCGAGGAACAGGGCCTTGGCTGGAAGAACTCCATGGGCAGCGGCAGTGGCGGCGATGCCATTACCAGCGGTGTCGAAGGCGCATGGACGCCTACGCCCACAACCTGGGACAACAGCTATTTCGACACATTGTTCGGCTATGAGTGGGAAGTGACCAAGAGCCCCGCCGGCGCCCACCAGTGGACGCCGGTTGACAAGTCAGCCTCAACGACCGTGCCGGATGCTCATGACGCTTCCAAGACCCATGCGCCGATGATGACGACGGCAGACATGGCGATGCGCATGGACCCTGCATATGAGAAGATCTCTCGCCGGTTCCACCAAAATCCGGACCAACTTGCCGATGCCTTTGCCAGGGCATGGTTCAAGCTTACCCATCGCGACATGGGTCCCATCTCCCGCTATCTAGGTTCTGAGGTTCCTGATGAGGAAATGATCTGGCAGGATCCGGTTCCGGCGGTCGATCATGACCTGGTCGGAGCAAAGGAGATCGCCGATCTCAAGGCAAAAATCCTCGATTCAGGCCTGTCGGTTTCGCAACTGGTTTCAACCGCCTGGGCCTCGGCTTCGACTTTCCGCGGCAGCGACAAGCGCGGCGGCGCCAACGGCGCCCGTATTCGACTTGCTCCGCAGAAGGACTGGGCCGTCAACAATCCTGCCCAACTGGCGAGCGTGCTGAAGACCCTGGAAGGCATTCAGGGTGACTTCAACGCCGGCGGCAAGCAGGTGTCGCTGGCCGACCTGATCGTGCTGGGTGGTTGTGCTGCAGTCGAAAAGGCAGCGAAGGCTGCCGGCCAGGATATCGAGGTGCCGTTCTCTCCGGGACGCACTGATGCTACCCAGGAACAGACTGATGTGGACTCGTTTGCGGTGCTTGAGCCGGTTTCCGACGGTTTCCGCAACCATCTGGACGCAAGCCAGAACCGTCCGGCAGAAGAACTGCTGGTGGATCGTGCGCAACTGCTCACACTGACCGCGCCGGAAATGACGGTGCTTGTCGGCGGCATGCGGGTGCTTGACACAAATGCAGATGGATCCAGCCACGGCGTGTTTACCGACCGGCCTGGAACCCTGAGCAACGACTTTTTCGTCAGCCTGCTCAGCAGGGACACGAGCTGGGAGCCGTCCTCAGAAACTGCAGATGAGTTCAAAGGCAAGGACCGCGCGACCGGAGAAGTCAAGTGGAGCGGCAGCCGTGTTGATCTGGTTTTTGGATCAAACTCCCAACTCCGGGCATTGGCCGAAGTCTACGGTTGCAGCGACGCGCAGCAGAAATTTGTCGGTGACTTTGTTGCGGCCTGGACAAAAGTGATGAACCTTGATCGGTTTGACCTTGCCTGAGGTCGGCTGACGAGAATTCTGGCGAGCCCCGGCCCGCCCGCAGATGCCAGGCCCTCGTCACAAAACCCAAACAGAAAAGGGCGGCGTTTCAACCACACTGGAACGCCGCCCTTTTATGATTTAGAGCGGCTTGCTTCAGGCCACTCACGACATCATCGAAGTCCGAATTATACAACCGGATCGGCGCTAAGCTCCGTGGCGAAACTTGCAAAGAATTTTGCAGCCAGTTTTTTCGATGTGCCGGTAACAAGCCTGCTGCCCAACTGGGCCAGTTTGCCGCCGATGGCAGCCTTTGCCTGGTATTTCAAGACCGTCCCGCCGTCTTCTTCGGTCAATTCCACATCCGCACCACCCTTGGCAAAGCCGGCCACACCTCCATTGCCCTCACCTTGCAGGGAGAAACTCTCGGGAGCCTTGCCCGGATCAAGCACAACATTGCCGGAAAAACGCGCTTTCACTGGTCCGATCTTGAGCGTCACCTTTGCCTCCAGTTCAGTATCGGAATGCTTGATCAGTTCCTCACAACCGGGAATGCACTTTTTCAGCACCTCGGGGTCATTGAGGGCCGCATAAACCTGATCACGCGGCGCAGCGATCCTGATTTCGTCCTGAAGTTCCATTCTCTGTCTTCCTTGTGTTATTCGTTTGATACTGGTCACATCCTGAGTGGGCAGTTGTGCCTTTTTTCGATGCTTCCCTCATTCCCGGCCTTGTGAAGCGGCGCCCTGCATAATTGCGTCACCGCGTTGGCCTTGCCTGCGGAATGCCGTTATCTCTGCCAGAATGGACAAGGCGATTTCCTCAGGCGTGATAGCGCCGAGATCCAGCCCGGCAGGCGCCTTGATGCTGTCAAAACTTTCTTCGCTGGCACCGGTGCTGATGAGCTTTTGCCTGAGCGAGGCCACCTTGGCCTTGCTGCCCACAAAACTGGTCAGCTCTGATGACAACGAAAGTCCGTCCCTGGTGGCTGCCTCGTCACCATTACCCTGAGTAGAAATAACCACAAACCGCTGTCCGCTGCCGGCCGAGTTCGGCGCATACCTGTTCACCAGGTTGACAGACCCAATAAAAGCACCTTGCTGATCTTCGGGCACGCAGACGGTACAGGCATAACCGACCCTGGGTGCCATTTCAGCCAGCGCCACCGCAACCGGGCTTGATCCGAAAATCACCAGTTCGGGCTTTGGCAGCACCGGTTCGACAAAAACGTCCATTGTTCCCTTGCTCGGGCAGAAATTGGTGGCAAATCTCACTCCGTCCAGTTCATCGCCGGAACTCAGACCCTGCTCATCAAGCAGATCTTCAGGCTGTATCGAGATCAGTTTCGGAACACCACTTGCAATTGCCTCCTTGGCGGCCTTTGCGACAGCTGCCTTCGCGCACCCGCCGCCAATCCAGCCGTTGCTGATTACTCCGTCGGAACGCACCAGAGCTCTGGCGCCCGCCTTAGCCGCGGTAACCGAGATTGTTCGAACGACAGTTGCCAGTGCAAACGATTCACCTTCTGCTTTCAACTGAGAAGCCAGATCCAGAATATCCCTTTCGCTCATGACAAGGCCTCCAGGTGAGGGCCGATTGCTTCCAGCGATTCCAGCGTGTTGGCGGCAGCGAACAAATCAATAAACGGCAGAGCTGCGGCCATGCCCTGTGCCACCGGTGCATAGTCCTTCCATCCCATCAATGGATTGAGCCATATGATCTTGCACCCTCGGCGTTTGAGCCGTTGCATTTCCCGCGCCATGTGTTCGGGAGGGTCGGTGTCGTAACCATCCGACAGGATGATCACCACGGTCCGGCCATTAACAATACGCCGGGCGTATTGCGCATTGAAATTAGCCAGATTGCCGGCGATTTTTGTTCCGCCCCCAAACCCCTGGGCCATCATCGAAAGGCGATTGATAGCACGCAACGTATCATGATCGCGCAATGCCTCACCAATATTCACCAATTTGGTGTGAAACAGAAAAGCCTCGGTCTTCTGGTCCGCACTCATCAAACCTTTGAGAAAAGACAGGAAAATCCGGGCATATACGGTCATGGACCCGGACACATCCAGTAGTGTCACCAGTGTCACTGGCCGGTCCGGTTTCCTGAGTTTAAACAGTTGCAAAGGCTCGCCGCCTGTTTGAACCGCGGCACGTGCCACTCGCCTGAGATCAATCAGACTACCGCGCTTGTGCGCCCGGCGCCGACGCGAGCGGCGGTCGCGAATCTGCCGTGCAATCGCCCGGGCAACCCGTTCTGCCTCCGCAAGCGAGTGCGGCGTCATCAATTCACGAAAATCCGTACTCTCAAGGTTGGTGCTGCGACTGGCAACCAGCCTGCCCTCACCGCCGCCAACGGCTTCACTATCGACATCGGGATCTACCTCGGTTTGTGAACCGGATGAATGACTTGCACCCTCGTCCGCCCCGGTGCTGAGATTGGAACGCTGGCTTGCATTGTTCCTGATCTCGTCCTGCCGGGCTGCGCCGGACTTCTCGCGGCCCCTGTTCAGCCAAAATGCCTTGAACAACTCATCGAAGCGCGCGAACCCGTCTTCGTTGCCTGCACATATGGCCTTCAGTGCCATCCTGGCAGAGTTGGCATCGACGACATCCATACTGGTGAATGCCCGCAGGGCCGCATTGGTTTCCACCATTCCAACAGCGATCCCGTTGCCGCGCAGATGCGACATGAAATCGCTTACTCGTTCAGCAATCGAACTGCTGCGTGAAGGGAAACGGGTCGTTTGCATCACGCTGCCTTGCCAACCAGACGCTGGGTAATCTCAATCGGCACCGCGGCCTGGTCAGCCTGTGTTTTCAGGAGGCAAACAAGCGTTGCCTGCAAGGTAGCCGGATCATCGCTCAGGTCATTTATGCCCAGCCCGGCTAAGGCCGCAGTCCAGTCGAGCAGTTCCGCCACGCCCGGTTTTTTCTCCAGATCTTCCTTGCGAAGCGCTTGCACAAATCCGACGATCTGTTCCGCAAGATGTCTGTTCAATTGCGAGAAGTGGGTTTGCAGGATAACCAGTTCGGTTTTCTTGTCCGGGTAATCAACAAAGGAATAGACACAGCGCCGGCGCAGAGCGTCGGACAGATCGCGGGTTCCATTGGCAGTCAGCACAACATGAGGCCTGGTGGTTGCGGTCACGGTACCGAGCTCCGGAATAGAGATCTGAAAGTCAGACAACAATTCCAACAGGTAGGCTTCAAACTCCTCGTCCGCCCGATCGATTTCATCAATCAGGAGAACCGGCGCCGTGTCCTGCTGGATTGCCTCCAGCAAAGGACGTTTCAACAGGTATTTCTCGGAAAATATCCTGTCCTCGATGTCAGACGACGCCACTCCCTCATCAGCCGCGGCGCGAATTGACAAAAGCTGGCGCTGATAATTCCATTCATAAATCGAGGTCGCAGCATCCAGACCCTCGTAGCACTGCAGGCGTATCAAACGTGTATCGAGAATTTGAGCCAGCGTCTTTGCAATTTGTGTCTTGCCGACCCCGGCAGCGCCTTCCAGCAGCAACGGCCTGCCGAGAGTCTGGGCAAGGTGAACCGCCATAGCGAGCTCATCGGATGCAACATAACCTGCATCGGCAAGGTCAGATTTGATTTCTGTCCAGGTCATATCATGTGCTCACCTTCTGCAGTACCAATCACCGCACCCGACTTCTCACGAACCTACGGCGATACCGGGCGCAAAAATTAGTCGTGCATGCCCAGTTCCTTGGCGGTTTTCCATATGCGCCACTGGTCATGCGGCATATCAGTATGGACGTGATTGACCCCAAATGCCCGGAACGCATCATTCACCGCATTGGAAAATGCTGGCACGCCGCCGACATTGGGGCTTTCGCCAACGCCTTTCGCGCCAATCGGATGGTGTGGGCTCGGGGTCTCGGTAAAGTCGGTCAGGTAATGAGGGGTCTCCCAGGCAGTCGGGATGAAGAAATCCATCAGCGTGGCGGTCTTGTGAGTGCCCATTTCGTCATAGGCAATCTCCTGACCCATGGCAATTGCCAGCGCCTCGGTCAACCCGCCATGCACCTGACCTTCAATGATCATCGGGTTGATACGGGTTCCGCAGTCATCCAGCGCATAGAATTTGCGGATGTCATGCTCGCCGGTATCAACGTCGATATCCATCACGCAGACATAGGCACCAAACGGATAGGTCATGTTTGGAGGGTCATAATAACTCACCGCTTCAAGGCCGGGTTCCACACCGGGAATCTCCTGATTATAGGAAGCGTAAGCAATTTCCTTCATCGTCTTGAAGCGTTCTTCGGCGCCCTTGACTACAAAGCGATCCACATCCCACTCTATGTCGTTGTCATGTACTTCCAGCAGGTAGGCGGCAATCATTTGCGCCTTGGCTCGAATTTTTCGGCCGGCCATGGCTGTAGCCGCACCCGCAACCGGCGTGGAGCGCGAACCATAAGTGCCGAGCCCGTAGGGCGCAGTATCGGTATCGCCTTCCTCGATGGTAATATCGTCAGCGGAAATGCCGATCTCACTGGCGAGAATCTGGGCAAACGTTGTGGCGTGGCCCTGCCCTTGTGAAATCGTCCCCAAACGTGCGATTGCCGACCCGGTCGGATGGATGCGGATTTCACAACTGTCAAACATTCCCATGCCAAGGATGTCGCAGTTTTTCATAGGCCCGGCACCGACAATTTCAGTAAAATGACATAGGCCGATCCCCATCATCTTGCGGGTTTCACCCTTTTTGAACGCCGCGACTCTTTCAGCCTGCTCCTTGCGCAATCCGGCATAGTCAACAGCCTTCATCGCCTTGTCCCAGGCAGCGTGGTAGTCGCCGGAGTCAAACTCCCAGCCCAGCGCCGAATTATACGGAAACTGCTCTTTCTTGATGAAGTTGATTTTGCGCAATTCACCAGCGTCCATATCCAGCTTGATCGCCAGAACTTCAATCATGCGTTCGATAAAATATGCTGCTTCGGTCACCCGGAACGAGCATCTGTAAGCGACACCACCTGGTGCCTTGTTGGTATAAATGCCGTCAACCGCAAGATAGGCCGTCGGGATGTCATACGATCCGGTGCAGATGTTCATGAAGCCTGCTGGAAATTTGGTTGGATCTGCACAAGCATCGAACGCGCCATGATCCGCAATCGTGTGACACCACAGGCCGGTAATCTTACCTTCCTTTGTCGCCGCAATCTTGCCCGTCATCCAATAGTCACGCGCAAATGCCGTTGCCATCAGATTGTCCATGCGATCTTCCACCCACTTGACCGGCACGCCGGTGACAATGGAGGCAACAATGGAACACACATACCCTGGATAAACGCCGACCTTGTTGCCAAAACCACCGCCAATGTCCGGCGAAACAACACGGATATTGTGTTCCGCTATGCCCGATAGCAGCGATGCCACGGTGCGAACCACATGCGGTGCCTGAAAGGTGCCATACAGCGTGAGTTTGCCGTTGACCTTGTCCATCGAAGCCACGCAACCGCAGGTCTCCAGTGGGCAGGGATGAGTGCGATGGTAATAAACCGTTTCTTCAGCCACCACATCGGCCCCGGACAGCACTGTCTCGGTTGCATCCTTTTCACCCTGCGCCCAGGTAAATATGTGATTGGGATGTCGCCGGGCGCCATGCGCGCCGGTTTTCTGATCCGCTATGTCCTCTCGCAAAATTGGCGCATCATCCTGCTCGGCTTTTCTGGGATCAACGAGAACAGGCAATTCTTCGTAGTCGACTTCTACCAATTCGATGGCGTCAGCGGCAATGTAGCGATCCTCGGCTACCACGAATGCAACCTCCTGTCCCTGAAACAGCACCTTGCCATCTGCCAGAACCATTTGCTTGTCGCCCGCCAGAGTGGGCATCCAGTGCAAACTGAGAGGTTCCAGATCCGCCGCCGTTAACACGGCAATCACGCCGGGTAATTCAAGTGCCTTTTCCGCATTGATTGATTTCACCCTGGCATGTGCGTAGGGCGAGCGAACGAAATCGCCAAACACCATTCCGGGCATCTTAATGTCATCAATGTAATTGCCTTTGCCTTGGGTGAAACGGGAATCCTCCACGCGTTTACGAGACGTTCCCAGGCCTTTTAACGCAGCGGCACGTTCACTTTTTGTAGGGGTCATTTCATTCATTGTGCCGCCTCCTTTGCCGCGTTCATTTCAGACGCAGCAGCCATGATTGCCTTGACGATGTTCTGATACCCTGTGCACCGGCACAGGTTTCCCGCCATCCCGAAACGCACTTCCTCCTCGGTCGGGTTGGGATTCTCCTGCAAAAATCGGTGTGCCCGGGTGATCATGCCAGGTGTGCAGAATCCACACTGCAAACCATGATGTTCCTTAAACATCTCCTGCAGCACGTGCAGATTATCCGGTCCGCCGAGACCTTCAATCGTGGTCACGTCAGCACCGTTGGCCTGAGCTGCAAATACCGTACAGGATTTCACAGACTTGCCGTTCATGTCGACAGTGCAGGCACCGCAATGAGATGTCTCACAACCTATATGCGGGCCGGTGAGGTCCAGCCGTTCACGCAATACATGAATCAGCAATTCACGAGGCTCGGCCAAAGTTTGCACCTGTTTGCCGTTCACCGTCATCTTAACGTGTATTTTTGACATATTGTGCTCCTCCCTCAAGCGCGCGAAATGGCACGCTCGATGGCGCGGCGCAAAATGACACCCGCCACATGTTTCTTGAATTCTATAGGCCCGCGATTGTCTTCGGCCGGATCGATATCGTTCAACGCCGCGTTAACCGCTGCAGAAATCGCTTCAGACCCAAGGTCGGAACCAACCAGCGCTTCAGATGCATCCACACTGAAAATCGGCGTGTCCGACAAGTTGGTCATTGCAACTGAAGCCCCGGTGCAGGTGCTTCCTTCCCTGGAAATGAGAACTGCCGACGCTGCGGTGGCATAATCACCAATTTTCCGTTTTTGCTTTTCATAAGCATATCCGGCGTTTTGCGGCATGAAGGATATCGAGGTCAGTATTTCATCGTCTTCACGAGCCGTGAAATAGGCAGCTTCATAAAATTCTCGTGCAGCAATATCGCGGGTGCCGCTTGGGCCTTGTACGCTGAATACCGCATCAAGGCACTGCATCAGGCCCGGCATGTCATTACCCGGGTCTCCATTGGCCACGTTGCCGCCGATAGTTCCCACATATCGGACCTGCGGGTCAGCGATCTGCAATGCAGCCTCGCGAATTATCGGAGCCGCCTTGAACAGCGCTTCGTCCTCAATCAATTCGTGTTGTGTCACCATCGCACCAATCCGGATAGTATCACCGTTCACATCGATACCCTGTAATGCATCGATATCCTGCAGATCCACCAAATGTGGAATGTCAGCCATACGCAGCTTCATCATGGGGATCAGGCTATGTCCGCCTGCCATTACCCGTGCATCATCTCCGTGGGTCTCCAGCAACTTGATTGCTTCCGGCAAATCTGACGGGCGGTAATACTCGAAAGTACCAGGTATCATGTCGTTTCCTCCTTCGGCGGGTCTTCTTGTCGACCGCGGCCGCTCCAACGTGCAGACTCCCCGCAAGCCCGCCGGCAAGGCCAGACCGCATTCACGATTAAATGGTCTATTTGCACGAATTGCGAAATGTCAGCACGAAATGCGACAGCTCGGTGAAATTCTACAGATCCAGCCGTGCCCGCAGCGCGCCTACCTTTGACCGACTGACCGGCACACTATCTATCGCTTCATCTTCGAGAACACAAACTCCGGTGTCTTTGCGACGTTCAAAGGCTACAATTTTTTGCGTATTGACAAGATAACTGCGGTGCGTCTGGAAGAACATTGCGGAAGGCAGTTTCGATACGGACTTGGTGATGGACCAGGGACAGAATAGTTTTTTTCCGCGTGTGTAAAGCAGGGTGTAGTGCCCCTCTGCCCTCACCGCTGATATTTCGTCACACTTCACAAAATAGATTTTGTTTTCGCTCTCGAATGGCACTTGCACGTTCGCCTGGACTGGTGCCTCACTGGCATTGAGCGGGAATGTGGAGATGCCGCCACCTTCCTCGGCCAAGGTTTCAGCCCCCCGCATCGAAGTTGCCGAGGCGGTTTCATTCGATGTGTTGGCAATAGCACCCGACATCAATTGATCAGCAGATATACCCTTCGACTGCAAAGCAAATGTCGATGCCGATAATAGGAAAGAGCCGCAAATCACAAATGCAGCGAGCGTAACAATCATTGCCAGTTGAGCATTTTGTATCGATGGTTCGATTGTCACGCCGGCAGGCAGTCGGGCAAACCCGGTCCAGTACATCGCGGTGAAATGTGTGGCCACCACAGACAAGCCGAACACAATTGTGCCGGTCAACACTGAAACGTACGTTCTACGCGCATAAGATATGCCGATAGCCGCGATTCCCAGAACCGCAGCGACCACGCCGGACAATATCTTGCCGGCATTTTCAAACTGCGGAATGCAACCGCGTATCCCAAGCATACCCAAGTAATGCATTGAAACAATCCCGGCACCTACCAGCAAACCCGCTATGACAATATTCTGCGCATTTCGTTGTCCAAAATGCATCAGCAGCAATGCCATACCGACCAATAACACCGCGAACATGGCCGATGCCAATGTGAGCAGCGGATCATAGCCAATATCCACGGGAAGTTTCAGCGCCAGCATGGCCACAAAATGAGTAGACCAGATGCCACCACCAAGCGCCAAAGAGGCCATGCATATAAAGATTTTCCGCTTTGTGTGAGACAATGGGGACAAGCCGCTGGTCAATGTAAGACCGGTGAACGCGGCGATCATAGAAATACACAATGCTGCCGCAACAAGTGTAACATCGTACGTAAATGTCAGCATGCGCGCATCACATTAACCTCCAATCCTGGGATTGGCAAAAAACAACCGGTTATAGAAATGATAGATAGTCGGCTGTGAAGCGGTCGTTGTCATTGTGCTGAAAAAGTTCTGTAGGCGGGTATCATCATCGGGCACGCCTTCCATGTTCTGATGAATTGCATGGCACTGTGGTCTTGCATTATTAACAAGGGCGCGGCTTAACACTTCGCGCAGCGGGGTTAGGAATTCATAAGATTTGCAGCTTAGATTGAGTGACCGGTAACACAAGAGGATAACTTATGTCGGGGCAGATGATTTGGGGAACTGTGATGCTGGGCGCCTGCCTGCTGCTGCATATCTGTTTCCTGATAGCCGACATTAAGCTATTGAAATGGCTGCACGGCAAGTTATGGGCTTCCGGTCAAGTCTTTAGCACAATTGTTATGTTGGGTGCGGCGACTATCGTAATCGTGCTGTCCCATTCGGCACAGATATGGCTATGGGCGATAACACTTATAGCATTCGGCGCATTCAGCGAACCTGGCAGCGCAGTCTATTTTGCACTCGTTACCTACACTACGCTGGGTTACGGCGACGTCGTCCTGGCTGAAAACATTCGCTTGTATGGTGCACTTGCATCAGTAACAGGCTTGCTGGGATTCGGGTTGAGCACCGCTTTTCTGGTGACTGTTTTTGGCAAATTGCTACCGAACCATCTGGCTGATTAACATCGCCCTGTCGATATCACGAGTCCACCGTAGTTCCAGTTCACAGCGCTTGCTGGTGCGGTATATCTCGACCCGCAGTACTTCCATATCAAAAACACTAAAACGCACCTGCGCCTGCGCCAGACCGCTTGTCCCTTCAGCTTTCAACGGTTTTGATTGATGCAGTCAAAAACCATCCTCTTCTAGCGCACAACACCCGGTAATTCTTCAAGGCTTTCAAGCAGCATATCAGGTCTGCCTGGTATGCGGTCATCCTTGAGTCCGAAACGGTTGATGCGGGCAACCCGAAAACCGAAATTCTTCGCCGCCTGCGCATCCCAGGTATTGGCTGACACAAAGCAGATTTCAGCACGCAACGACACCGGCATGCGATCCACTGCCTGTTGATAGACACGCGGATCGGGTTTGAAAATACCGACATCATGAACAGAGATATTCTCATCAAGGAATGTATCGAGCCCCGATGACGTCACGGCCGCGTCGAGCATCTCAGGAGATCCGTTGGACAATATGGCGGTAGCAACGCCCTGTTCCTTCAGGACCTTCAGGCAGGCGACCGCGTCATCGTAGGCCGCCAGATGCAGATAAAGCGCCATGAGGTCATCGCGCAGCGATCGATCGTCGATGGAAAACGCCTCAAGCGTGTAATCAAGCGCATCCCCGGTGACCTGCCAGAACGGCACATAAGCGTGCATCAATGACCGCAGCCATGTGTACTCAAGTTGCTTCTGTCGCCACAACCTGGACACCGCGTCGGCATCTTTGCCTATGCGTGCTGCCAGCTGGGCCACCGGCGCATGAACATTCAGCAAAGTGCCATAGGCATCAAAAACACAGGCCTGAATGCCTTCAAGTTTCACAGTCATATTGGGGTTCCTTGTGAAATAGTCGGTTGTCAGGTCTTTACTCTAGCCTGGAGGACTGATTGCAGTATGATGCCTATTCAATCAAGAGAGTAACCCACAATATGGCACATGATATTCAACACCATGATCACCACCATCATGACAACGAGCACGCCGAGTTGTCAGAAACTGCCTTGCGGGTGAAAGCGCTGGAGAGCCTGCTGGTAGAAAAGGGTTATGTAGATCCGGCTGCCCTTGATGAGCTCATCGAAACGTATGAGAAACGTGTCGGCCCGCGCAACGGTGCAAAAGTTGTAGCCAAGGCGTGGAGCAACCCTACCTACCTGGAGAAGTTGCGAACCGATGCCAGCAATGCCATCGCCGATATGGGTTTTGTCGGTCGTCAGGGCGAACACATGGTGGCCGTTGAGAATACCGAAGATGTCCATAACATGGTCGTGTGCACGCTGTGTTCATGTTACCCGTGGCCGGTCCTTGGGCTACCGCCGGTCTGGTACAAGTCACCGCCCTACCGTTCCCGGGCCGTCTCCGATCCACGCAGCGTTCTGGCAGAATTCGGGGTCCAGTTGCCGGACAGCATTGCTATCAAAGTATGGGATTCCACGGCCGAAATCAGATATCTGGTTATTCCACAGCGACCCGACGGAACCGACAGCTGGAGCGAGGAGAAACTTGCCTCCCTGGTAACGCGCGATTCTATGATCGGCACGGGCCTGGCGCTGACACCCGAACAGGTGTCGTCATGAACGGCGGGCAGGATTTGGGCGGCGTCCACGGCCTCGGTCCAATCGACCCGGAAGTTGATGAGCCTGTGTTTCACGCCGAGTGGGAAAAACGGGCATTCGCCCTGACCCTTGCAATGGGCTTTCTCGGACAATGGAACATCGACCAGGCCCGCCATGCCCGAGAAAACCTGCATCCCGCAAAGTATCTGACGTCCACTTATTATCAGATCTGGACTGAAGGTCTGATCAAGTTGATTCTGGACACAGGATTCGTGGTGCCTGGCGAAGTACATCTGGGCAGACAGGAAGTCACACCGCGTGACTTGCATCGCGCCCCAATTGGCGCCGACGAGGTGGCCGGAATTTTGATGAAAGGCGGCCCCTCCTCTCGCGACCTCGACTCAGAACCAAAATTCAAACCGGGCAGCGTGGTTAGGGCCATACGCATGAATCCGGAAGGCCACACTCGCCTGCCGCGGTATCTGCGCGGTTGCAAAGGCGAAATTGTTGCTCATCACAAGGCTCACGTATTTCCTGATACCAATGCCCAAGGCAAAGGCGAAAACCCGCAACATCTGTACACGGTGATGTTTGCCGCTCGCGAACTTTGGGGCGAACGGGCAGCGCCCAAGGATTGCGTTCATGCCGACCTTTGGGAGAGTTATCTTGTCCCTGCCTGACAGTATCAAGCGCCTGCCCGGCCTGTTGACCGAAAATGATGAACCGGTGTTTGCCGAACCCTGGCAGGCACAGGCGTTTGCCATGACGGTTAAACTCCACGAACAGGGTTTGTTTACCTGGGTGGAGTGGGCAGAAGCACTCAGTAAAGAAATTGCCCTGGCAGGTCCCGATGATGCGGCGGAAAACTACTACAATCGCTGGCTCGCTGCTCTTGAAAAAATCACCGAGCAAAAAGGGGCTCTAAGCAAAGCCGAACGTCTCGAGCGCAAGGATGCCTGGGATCGCGCGGCCAGGGCCACGCCACACGGCAACCCAATTGAGCTTGGCGCCGAAACCCGAAAATGAAGCGTGTTGAACACTCCCGACCCGGCGACTGCGCCTGTAGTTTCCTGACGAAAGTTACTTTTCTTTGCCGGCCTTCGCTGGCGCTGCGCTGGTAGCCGCTGCCCACATGGCTTTTTGCAGTTGACCAAAACCCTCGATACCCGGGGTCATCCAGGTCTTCATGATTTCCGTTGGATCGAGTTGATCCATCTGGCTCACCATCTGCGCCTGGATTTTATCCATCATGGCCTTTTGCATGGGTTGCACGTCAGGCAGGCCAAAGAAGGTACGCGCCTCTTCAGGTGTGCAATCAATATCAACAGTAACTTTCATCAATTCCTCCATTCCAAAACACTGGATGGAGGCAAGTCTAACCCAAGGTGGCAAGGCCAGGGAAAGTTTCGATCATCCAGTAGGAAAGCGCGGTGAATGTTCCGGTCAGGAACAAGACGCCGGTAACAACCAGCATCCCGCCCATGGTTTTCTCAACCAGGCCAAGATGGCGGCGAAATTTCTTCATGAAGACCAGGAACTGCGGCATCGCTACCGC
>CAJICM010000448.1_pt1 | contig 14865 bp, 16 predicted proteins | sample 9199691 | NCBI WGS metagenome assembly CAJICM01 (sample SAMEA7708338, study PRJEB35096) | sediment metagenome | biome: marine neritic benthic zone biome [ENVO:01000025]; feature: sediment [ENVO:00002007]; material: shallow marine sediment [ENVO:03000034] sea grass bed [ENVO_01000059] ...
CAGTATTTTCTGTGCGTAACCGGATCTTACTCTGTTTTTGTGACATTCGGCTGATCGGAACCCATAGAAAGACGCATGAATTCCACAAATGCGTTAACTGCATTAGAGTGCTCCGTCTCCGCCGCCCATGCTAACCCAACATCCATTGTGGGAACGCTATCTCCCACTTCCATGACTTCGACACGCCTGCCTTCCAGAGACCAGGGCCGATAAACCATGTCGGAGAGGATCGACACGCCCATGCCAGTTGCAACCATGCTTCGAACAGCCTCAACGGATGAGGTTCTGAAGATTGTATTCGGCTTATAATCGGTTTTACTCCAATATCGCTGGGCGGTATTGCTGGCCTCATCAACGGTCAGCATGATGTAGGGCTCCTGTGATATCTCCTGGAGCGTAACCGACTTCTGTTTGAGAAACTTGTGATTTGTACCGACCCAGAGGCGTCGCCGAGACCTCAACAATTCGGTGTGTGAGAGTTGCTCATGATTAATGATGTTCGATGTCAACATGACAGCCAAATCAAATCCATCGGTGATCAGGCCTTCTTCAATGCTGTTCCGATCGGCCTCGGAAAGATTGACCTTCACATTGGGAAATGCGCGAATGAATCGTGCTAGAAGCCTGGGAACAAAGTAACCTGCAACGGTATAGGTCACGGCCAGGTTGATACTGCCCCTAACGTCTTCCTTGACCCTGCGCGGTAGTCGGATGGCTTCATCCATCGATTCAACAACATGCTGAGCATGCTCCAGGAAGAGGTTGCCTTCATAGGTCAGCGTTATCCCGGAATGATGTCTTGCAAACAGCGACGTTCCGATAATTTCTTCCAGACTCTTGACGGCGGTCGTAATCACGGATTGAGAGACATTGATATCGATCGCAGCCTTCGAGACCTGGCCTGCATTGGCGGCTGCGATAAAGTAGCGAAGTTGCCGAATTGTTGGTTCCATCTGTTATTCCGAATTTATTTATTCTGATTTCCGATAATTTCCGGATTTTTCGTGGATGAAAAGTTCCCCTTCGATACATCCCCTTCGTCCGCCCTGCGCTCTCAAACTCCTGAATCCCGGGTTGTTTGGGGCATCCCTGGATTGTTGAAGCGCCGGATAGCTGAACCCAATTTCTAGAGTGCCATCTAACACAAATATCGGAATACACGATAATAATAAGTTCTATTTCATATTTTACAATACCCCTTAGTGGGCCTTAACTTGTGGTGTCGGCGTGTGAGTATCGAAAGATGACTCAGAAGCGCGACGCATTTCCGCGTCCGATGTTGGTCATCGAGCGCTGAACTCAGAACTCATAAGGGAGGTGTAAAATGAAAAATCTCATGCTCGGCCTGATGGCGACAGCAGCGCTTACCGCCGCATCATTCACGTCGGCACAAGCCGAAAACTGGTATCCAGCCAAAGTTCAGGTTTGGGAACCTGCTTTCAATATGGATAGTCCGCGTAAGGATATCGAATACTCGCCACTCGAAAAGGCGTCGAAGAAATGGGATCTATGCGTTTCATTCCCGCATATGAAAGATGCCTATTGGCTTGGCGTTGACTACGGTGTGACAGAAGAGGCCAAACGCCTCGGTGTCAAAATGCAGGTCGTTGAAGCCGGTGGCTACACCGAACTTGCAAAACAAATTTCACAAATCGAAGACTGCGTTGCTGCAGGTGCTGAAGCCGTCATTATCGGTGCAATCTCCGCAGATGGCCTGAACAATGTGATCAAGGAAATTCGCGCCAAAGGCATTCCCGTCATTGATGTGATCAACGGCATCTCTTCTCCAAATATCACTGCGAAATCACTTGTCTCATTCGGTGAAATGGGCGCCAAGACCGGTGAATACCTTGCCAAGAAGCATCCAGCCGGCAGCGGCAAAGTGAAAGTTGCCTGGTTCCCTGGACCATCAGGTGCAGGTTGGGTTGAAGCAGGTAATGCAGGTTTCGCTGGCGCGATTAAAGGCTCTGACCTGGAACTTGTTGAAACAAAGTATGGTGACACAGGCAAGGAAGTTCAGGCCAAGCTTGTTGAAGATACACTGGAAGCGCACCCTGATCTCACCTACGTCGTGGGCACAGCCGTGACAGCCGAAGCCGCCGTGCCGATCCTGCGCTCACGTGGCATCACTGACCAGGTGAAAATTGCGTCTTACTACTTCACACCTGGTGTTGCTCAGGGCCTTAAGCGTGGTCAAATCCTCGCCGCCCCAACAGACTCCACCGCCCTGCAAGGTCGGATCGCTGTCGATATCGCGGTTCGCGCTTTGGAAGGCCAGGAGTTCGAAAAGCATGTAGGGCCAGCACTCTATGTTGTCGATACGGAAAATCTGAAAGACTTCGACCCATCGTCAACGTTGGCGCCGGATGGTTTCAAGCCAGTGTTTCAGGTTGATTAAAAATGACGACGAAGCCCGATCCGCGTTCTCCCAATCGGCTTGAGGAAAGCGCGCGTCCTGAGGACGCGCGCACCCTCCTCAATACTATGGGTCTAACAAAAGACTACCCGGGTATTCGTGCTCTTGACTCGATGGATTTTGACCTTCGCGCAGGCGAAGTTCACATCCTTTTTGGCGAGAACGGTGCGGGTAAATCGACCCTCATCACCATGCTTGCTGGAGCCAATTCGCCAACAGCAGGCGAGATACTGTTTGGTGGAGAACCGGTTGAATTGGCAAGCGTGCATGAAGCACGCGAAATTGGCATCAGTGCGGTCTTTCAGGAGTTTTCCCTGATCCCGCAAATGACCGTAACTGAGAACCTGTTTCTTGGTGCCGAACAAACCAGCAGAGGTTGGCTGCAACCCAAACTGCAGCGACAAAAAGCTCAAGAGATCCTTGATGATCTGGATTTTCATATTAATCCTAACGCAACCGTGGATCATCTCACTCGCGCCGAACAGCAGATGGTCGAGATTGCAAAGGCATTCCGATCAGATCTCTCAGTTCTCATTCTGGATGAACCAACCGCGTCACTTACCAATCACGAGACTGAACAACTCTTTGCACTCATTAATAAACTCAAGGCACAAGGTGTGGGGATTATCTACATCACCCACCGAATGGCCGAGATTCGCAAGATTGGGGACCGCATCACCGTCCTGAGGGATGGGCGCTTTATCGATACGGTCGATGCCAAGACGACTTCAGAAGATGAACTCGTGCGTCTGATGACAGGCCGCGTTGTTGGCGAAATCTTTCCAACAGTCAAATTCAATCCAGGCGACACGATCCTGGAAACAAAAAATCTCACGACAGTTGATGGCGGGGTGATTGATGTCTCCCTTTCTGTCAAACGTGGTGAGATCGTTGGATTGGCCGGGTTGGTTGGTTCCGGGAAATCCCGATTTGGCCAAGCCTGCTTCGGAGCATTGAAACTAGCCAGCGGCGAGGTCGTATTCAAAGGGCAAGTACCGGCCAAATTGACTACCAGACGAATGCTTGATCAAGGCATGCTCTATCTTCCATCCGATCGTAGGCGTGAAGGTCTGATGATGATGCGCCCTGCCCGCGAGAACATCTCTCTGGCTTCTCTCAACATCAAACCGTTTTCCAGCAATGGGTTCCTGAGCCGTTCAGGCGAATCTGAAATCGTCAACACCTTGGCTAAACGTCTCAACCTGTCACCGATGCGTGTTGAGCGAACCGCAGAACATTTCTCAGGCGGCAATCAGCAAAAGCTGATGCTGGCGAGAAGTCTCACACGTGAGTTCGATCTGATCATTTTCGATGAACCGACTGTCGGAGTTGATGTTGGAACTCGCGCCGCAATCTACGAATTCATTGCCGAACTTTGTGAGGCCGGCGCTGCTATCATTCTTATCTCATCGGATCTGCCGGAGATCCTTTATCTGACAAACCGGGCATACGTTTTCTACCGCGGCCGCGTGCAAGCCGAACTTGCCGGAGAAGCAATTACAGAAACGAATGTCCTGTCCCACTTCTTTGAAAGAGAGGCTGCTTAATGGCCAGCCCGCTAAAGAGTATGACTACAAAGCAAAACAAATACCTAGACTTTCCCAAGCGGCTCTTCGTCAAACTCGGGATCCTTCCATTTTTGCTCCTGATCGCAGTTGTAGTCTTCACCTTCATGTCCGACAATTTCCTGACCGGGCGCAATCTAATGAACGTGCTGCGTCAGTCGGTCTATCTTACCATAGTCTCACTTGGGCAGATGCTCTGCCTTCTGACAGGCGGTTTTGATCTTTCGGTGGGTACTATTCTGGCTCTCACGTCGGTGGTGGGTGCACTGGTTATGGCAGGTGTGTTTGCGGCCATGCCGGATCTGGTGTGGCTCGCCATACTGCTTGGTTGCCTCGGAGGCATTCTCGCCGGAACCATGATCGGCGTTGCCAATGGCATCGGTGTTGCTTTCTTCGGCGTCTCACCCTTCATGATGTCTTTGGGCATGACTTCGGTTGGTTTTGGCATTGCCTTGTTCCTGACCGGTGGCACACCAGTCTATGGCATGCCTCAGGCCTTTGGGGACATCTTTGGCTTTGGCACGTTGTTCAGTATCCCGACGCCAATCTACGTCGCTGCCTTGCTTGCCATTGTGCTCTTTCTGGTTTTGAACCGGACACCCTTTGGCAGACACTTCTATGCGGTCGGCGGGAACATCAAAGCTGCCGCACTGTCAGGCATCAGCACCAGAGCAACCTTGTTCTGGACTTATGTCCTGTGTGCCGTCATGGCAGCAATTGCTGGCATGTTGCTTACTGCAAGACTGGACACGGGTGAGGCCAACATCGGCGCATCCATGCCGCTGCAATCGATAGCGGCTTGTGTCATCGCAGGGGTGAGTTTACGCGGCGGAATTGGGCGTCTGGAGAACGTTGTACTCGGTGCTCTTTTCATTGGGCTGGTTCAAAACGGTATGAATCTGGCCCGTATCGAATCCTATTTGCAGACAGTGGTTCTCGGTGCGCTTCTGATCCTCGCTGTTATCGCTGATCAGATTCGGCTGCGCTACGTCGCATCCCTGAAAGACTAAGGAGGAAGTCACAGATGGCAGTCAACATCAATTGCGACATGGGCGAAAGTTTCAGCCTATATAAAATGGGCAATGACGAAGCGATCATGCCCTTCATCACAGAAGCCAATATTGCCTGTGGTTTTCATGGCTCCGATCCAAACCACATGAGCAAAACAGTACGGCTTGCAAAGCAGCACGGCGTCAAGGTCGGCGCGCACTTCTCCCTCCCCGACCTGGCCGGGTTTGGACGACGGGAAATGAAGATTGATCGTGAGGAGATGGCGAATATCGTCATCTATCAGATCGGTGCGTTAAGCGGCTTTCTGGAAGCTGAAGGGGTGGAGCTTGCGCATTTGAAGCCCCATGGTGCACTCTATGGCATGGCGGCGCGCGAAGAGCATATTGCACACGCCATGTGCGATGCAGGTGAAGTCTTCCGCGTCCCAATCTTCGGGCTGGCTGGAACTCTGCACGAAGAAATCTACACCGCAAGGGGCCTGGAATTTGTGCCTGAATTCTTCGCTGACCTCGAATATAACGACGATGGCAAGCTAATCATTACCCGCGAACATTCGCATCTCAACGCGCAGGAGGTCGGTCAAAAGGCCTTGCGCGCGGTGAAAGAAGGAATCGTGGTCACCACCGGTGGCAAAGAGGTTCCGGTGAGCGCACGAACAGTTTGCATACACTCAGACACACCGAACGTGATGGATATCGCGCAAAGCGTGAAATCCGCACTCAGCGAATACCTTAGTGCTGCATGACAAACCAAACGAATTGAAGGGAGACAAAGATGGCGACAGAAGAAATCAGGGCGATGCTGCCGGGGATGTTTTATCGCAAGCCCTCACCGGATGAGCCCCCGTACAAAAACGAAGGGGATACGGTCTCAAAGGGAGACGTCATCGGACTGATTGAGGTGATGAAATCATTTCATGAAGTCCAGTCCGATATCGAAGGCACAATCACCAGCTTTAAAGTTGGCGATGCGGAAGCGATCACCCCGGGCACCGTCCTCGCGGAAGTCGAGACTTGAGTAGTACGAGTATGTCAATTTCCAAGATACTTATTGCCAATCGTGGTGAAATTGCCGTTCGCATCATTCGGGCTGCAAAGGAACTCGGCCTGAAAACCGTGCAGGTTTATAGTGAGGCCGATAGCACTTCTCTTGCTGTTCAGATGGCCGATGAAGCAGTGAATATTGGTCCGGCCGCGGCCCAAAAATCATATCTCAGCGTCGAGGCTATGCTGAACGCGGCAAAAGAAACCGGGGCCGATGCAATTCATCCCGGTTACGGGTTCCTTGCCGAAAATGCAGACTTTGCAGATGCTGTTAAAGCGGCCGGAATGGCTTTCGTTGGTCCGTCCGGAGATGTCATCCGCCGCATGGGTGATAAGGCTGCCGCGCGGCAGGCAGCGAAACACGCCGGTGTTCCAACCGTACCTGGCAGCGACGGTGTTCTGGATGATCTCGAAAAGGCAAAAGATCTGGCGAGGACCATAGGTTTTCCCGTCATGATCAAGGCCACGGCCGGAGGGGGCGGGCGTGGCATACGGATCGCTGATAACGAAGACGAATTTGCCAAGCTGGCACCTCAGGCTTCTGCTGAAGCAAAAGCAGCGTTTGGAGACGGCGGACTGTACCTTGAAAAAGTGATCGAAGATGCCCGTCATATTGAGGTGCAAATCCTCGGAGATGGGGATAACTTCATCCATTGTTATGAACGTGAGTGTTCACTGCAACGCCGTCGGCAGAAGGTCTGGGAAGAGGCGCCATCAATTGCCTTGAAACCTGATGCACGCGAGTCACTTTGTGCATCTGCAGTAGCACTTGCTGCAGCGGTCAATTACTCCGGCGCTGGCACAATCGAATACCTCTATGACGGCAATACGGGCGACTATTATTTCATCGAGATGAACACTCGCATTCAGGTTGAGCATCCGATATCTGAATGCATCACAGGGATCGATTTACTCGCCGAGATGATCAGCATTGCTGGCGGAGAAAAGCTTTCCATTCGGCAAACCGATGTTGCCGTGAGAGGTCATGCCATTGAAGTACGCATCAATGCCGAGGACCCGGCTAACAACTTCATGCCTTTCCCGGGTATCGTTGGCGACTTGAAAATTCCCGGTGGTCCCGGTGTTCGCTTCGATCATTTTCTTTATCAGGGATACCAGATCCCGCCATTCTACGATTCCCTGCTTGGAAAGCTGATCGTCCATGCGGAAACACGTGAGAAGGCGATCGCTCGGTTGGTACGAGCCGTTGGTGAACTCAACATTGGTGAAATGAAGACCACCGCGCCGCTATACACAGCGCTCGCCAATGATCCCGACGTCGTTGCCGGCAGTGTTCATACCAAATGGTTGGAACCCTGGCTGGAGCACAATTCAGAAAAAATTGCAAAACAGGGAGGAGGCACTCAATGACCTCACGATACACTTTTGGAGGCGACGAGCACATCTTTGTTGAAGTCAGCGAAGAAATGTCTCTCGAGGCCTTCTTTAAGTCATTGTCCATGACCAAAGCCGTTCGAGACTCGGACATTAGAGGCGTGACAGAGATCTGTCCGGCCAATGCATCATTCCAGATCAAGTTCAACCCTGATCTCATCCATCCCGATGACATGATGACAGAATTGAAGCGATTGGAAGAAATCGCAGATCAAGCAGATCCAACATTGAAAACGCGGATCATCGAAATCCCGGTCTACTATCAGGATCCCTGGACACACGAGACTCTAATGCGGTTCAGAGAAAGGCATCAGGATCCTGAATCAACCGATATTGAATATGCGGCCCGCATCAATGGGTACAGTTCGGTAGAAGACTTCATCGCGGCTCACTCGGGATCGCCCTGGTTCGTTTCGATGGTTGGTTTCGTTTCCGGCCTGCCATTCCTCTATCAAATGGTTGATCGCGACAGACAAATACAGGTTCCCAAATACCTGCGTCCGCGAACCGATACTCCGAAGCTGACAGTTGGCTATGGCGGTTGCTTCTCCTGCATCTACTCGGTGCGGGGAGCTGGCGGATATCAAATGTTCGGTGTGACACCGATGCCGATATACGATCCTGAGCAGAAGATCACCTACCTCAAGGATTTCATGGTGTTCTTCAAGCCCGGCGATATCGTGAAATGGAAGCCGATCACCCGGGAGGAATACGACAAAAACCTCGCCGAAGTTGAAGCGGGCACGTTTAAGCCACGCATAAAGGAAGTCAACTTCTCACTGGAGGATTTTAACAACGACATAGATGGCACCAATGCCAAACTACTGGAGGTTCTCAATGCCGGCTAAAGTCAAATCCGCAGGTCTTGCAACCACCATCCAGGACCTTGGTCGTCCCGGATATTATCATCTTGGCATTCCCATTGGCGGTGCCATGGACAGACTTTCTTTGCGGGCAGCAAACCTTCTAGTCGGAAACGACGAAGGGGCAGCATGTCTGGAAGCTGTTTTCACGGGACCGGAACTGGAATTTTCGGAAGACGCGATCATCGCTATCACGGGCGGTGAGCTACCACCGATGATTGACGGCGAAGTTCAGGAAACCTGGACGGCGCTTAGCATCAAAAAGGGCCAAACGCTGTCTTTTGATTATATCCGGTCCGGTGCGCGCGCTTACATTGCTATTTCAGGTGGCATTGATACACCCCCTGCCCTTGGCAGCCGGTCAACCTATGCCATCGGAGCGTTAGGTGGAATCGATGGTCGAGCTATTCAACCGGACGACATGATCCCGATTGGCTCTGGCAGCGGTTCGTCCTCCGCAGGAAAAAGTGTCCCTGCAAAACTACGACGGGCTCCTGGCAATCCTGCCGAGTTGCGCGTTTTGCCGGGTCTGTACTGGCATCGCATCACCGAAGCTGCAGGCGAACAGTTTTTCAAGGACACCTGGAAAGTAGCTGGCGAGGCGGACCGTATGGGGTATCGCTTCCAAGGGGGAACGCCAGTAGAGTTTGTTGACCGCGAACCACCCTTTGGTGCGGGCTCAGATCCATCGAACATCACCGATGCCTGTTATCCGTACGGATCGATCCAGATCCCGGGCGGTACAGAACCGATCATCCTTCACCGCGACGCGGTGTCAGGTGGCGGCTACTTCATGATCGGCACAGTGATTTCGGCTGACATGGATCTCATAGGTCAACTGCAACCAAATACCCCAAGCCAGTTTGTCAAAGTGAACATGCACACAGCGCTTTCTGCAAGACGAGATCGAGCCAGTGTGATTGAAGAAATACGACAAGCTCTTAACTGAGGTTAGTCGACAAAAGAACGAAGGAAATTTCGAAATGAACTCGACATTACAACCAACCTTGATCAACACCCTATGGAGAAGCGATAAAGAGCTCATTCGCAACATCGTGCTTGCTGTCTTAGGCAGCATCGCGCTTTGGATTTCTGCGAAAATTCAAGTGCCGTTTTATCCGGTTCCAGTTTCGATGCAGACACTTGTTGTGCTGATGATCGGGATGGCATTTGGCTGGCGTCTCGCAGGTGCGACGGTTGCCCTGTATCTGGCCGAAGGCCTTGCAGGCCTGCCCGTTTTTTCCGGAACGCCTGAAAAAGGCATTGGCCTTGCTTATATGGTCGGGCCAACCGGCGGCTATCTCCTTGGGTTCCTGCTTGCGGCGGTTGCCGTTGGCTGGCTTGCTGAACGCGGCTTTGATCGAACCATCATCACGACAGCAATCGCCATGCTGATTGGCAGTATCCTCATCTACATTCCAGGTCTTCTGTGGCTTGGATCGGTAGTCGGTTGGGACAAACCGGTTCTGGAATGGGGTCTGACACCCTTCTTGTTTGGCGATGCTGCAAAATTGGTCCTGGCCTCTCTTCTAATGCCCGCCTTGTGGAAACTAGTTGGAAGCAAAAAGAGCTAACCAAAAGAATTTTCGATGTGCGTCTCAAGACGCACGTCAGACTTCGATTCGAAGTGCATCAAAACTGAAAATCAAATGCCTGGCCAATGATCTCTCATTGGCAGGTGGCAGAACAATTATGCTTGCAAACAGCGCAGTTCAGAAAAGAAAGGAAACCTCTATCGCCCGTGGCCGCATGACGGCCTCGCAAATAGCGACCGCATCACCGGCATCAGACTTACCGCGTTTAACATAGGGCTTCACATAAACCGGCGGGATCAACTTCACTTCGTGGCCCAGCTCAATCAGTTCGCGCGCCCAGTAGTGGCCGGTAATGCACGCTTCAATCCCAATCAGACAAGGATCAAGGCGCTCAAAAAAATTCGCCAGTACCTGCGCTCGCCGCAGAGCACGATTGAAAGCGATCTCGCCACCATCGGTAATACCGTGAACCTGAAAAACATTCTTGGCCAAATCCAGGCCGACTGTTGTAACTTGCATTGGGTAGCTCCTCTCCTGAGCAGTTCATGACAACTGCACCATGGCGCAGATGGGTGCAGGAGCCATCCACCCCATCTGCATTCTCACCGTCCTCTCCGAAAGACCAGACGGTAGCAAATGGCACATCTTCACCGTATTGGAAGTTGGCAAAAGGAGTCCGCTCTTGGACGCAGTCCGGAAGTTTTGCGTGCCCGCTTAAAAGGGTGAAAGATGACCCCATGCGGTCATCTTGATCTGAAACGGGCCTCAGGCCAGGCATTATAGCGCCATTGCTTGATTGGCCCCTTATGCACGGCATAGTGATCCGAGCAACTCCACAGCGTTTTCGCCGCTAATGTGTATTTTAGCGCCGCTTGGGCGGCCTTGGCCGGGCTGCCCTATTGTCTACCGCCCGCCAAGCGCTTTTCCGGCAACGTGCATATGCCCTCAACGTCGGCATAGCCACCGTCGGTGGGAAGCCAGCGCTCCATCGTATGAGCGAGAACGGCATCGCCACTGAGGAACAGCGAGCCGCGTTCAACCTCGCGAGCAATGCTTGTGCGCCCGGTGAGTATCGCTGAAAGCGAGAGAACATCTGCTTCGATGAACAAATCGACGTCTAGACCTGGAATGGATGTGCACAGTTCAAGCTGTACGCCCGGCTCAACCACCATCCAATAGGTATCATAGGCTAGGTTCCGATCACTGAAGTGAAAGCGGATGACAACTCGCCGGCGCGGTAGTTCGTTGACGTCGATCCATCGCCGCATGCTCCACATCAACGTCGACAGGTTGGTTCCGCACAAAGCAATTTCTGCGTCGATATTGCGCTGCGCCCACTCCGCGAGTGCGTTCAGGGCAGGCTCCAGTTCGATCGCCTTTCGGGTTCGAACATAATCGACCGTACCGGTTGCCCTATCTTCGATGCGTTCGACTAGGCCAGCGGCTTGCAGCTCTTTCAACCGTCTGGACAAGAGGCCGGGAGAAATGGCGCCAACACCCCGGCGTATATCGTTGAAGCGCGTCGAGCCCGCCCAAAGTTCGCACAGTACCGGGATCGTCCAGCGTGGCTCTAGGATATCGCAGGCATGGGTGATCGGACAGAGACGTCCGTAGGGTGTGTGTGGCATCACTGATCTACCTCCTACTGTAAGGTAAGCGCATGTGCCCGTCCCATCCAGTTCATAATTTGTACTAGTTTCACTTCACTTCCTGCACTACCTGCAGACCTTCCCAGTGTTCCAACCTGCAGTCACATCCCGCACTGACGGGACGGGACCCAACTGGAGGAAGAGAAATGACACTGACCCTCATCGACCGCGTTCGCCATGCCCACCACAGCGCCCTTCCTGCTCGACTTGCAGCCACGGCCTTTGCGTTGGCGGTAGAGATTTGCCGGTACAAGAGCACCAGCAAGGAGCTTGCCAGGCTTTCACAGAAAGACCTGCGGGATATCGGCCTCACACCTAGCGACGTCGGCTCGAGACCGCTTGCACACGATGCCGCGACCGATCTGTTCGTCCAATCCCAGCTCAGGTGCAGAAACTGGTAACCTACCCCGCATTGTCGCCTATCGGCACGAAATGGACTCTCTGCCCTATCGCCAGGAGGGTCCGTTATCGAGGGTAAAACTGCCGTTTTCAGCAACAAACCAAACCGGCAGATTTTGACCCAAACGGGAAATTCTAGATAGCTCGAGGCGTGTACTACATTGGCAAGTGTTGGGCGCGGTCCTGCACCATCCTCGGTACTTCCGGCGGCAACTCGACGCCGAGAAAGGCCGCGTCGTAGACGGTCCATCGAGGCATTGGATTCCGATAGTTGACATTGCCACAGATCGGCCTTTGCGGAACTATACGCATAGGTAGGCGGTCAAACACGGCGAATTTTGCCGTCTGAGCACCAGGCTTGCTATTATTGGAGGACTTGAGGGAGCACATCAGCCTTTCTTGGGAGACCTATTTCATAGAGACGGCTCATCCATTTCCCGTAACTGTCGGGGTGCAACCATCTAGATAGCCAAACATCGGCTGCAAACTCAGGAGCAGATCTGACGATTTCCTGTATGAGCGTCCGGGCCTCATCATTTCTGCCCAGCTCTAGCAATGCCATAGCGCGGTAGACTTCCATGTGAGGCCCCGTCGGGCCATCTCGGGCCAGATTGCGGTTCAAGATTTCCAGCGAAGTTTCGTACTGGTCAAGATGTAGGTGGGCCATACCCAAGAGATTGAGATAGGGGGTTCTCGCCGCGATAGGATCAAGTCTAAGCGCCTCCTCCAGATGGGGAATTGCTTTGCGCGGCTTGCCAGTGAGGATCAAATTCACACCGTGCAGCCATCGTGTGAAGGCGTCACGGGGTTGGGTACGAATTGATTTTTCCGATTGTTCAAGACACTCTTGGGTGTTTCTGAGAATGCAATTTGCGAATGCTAGCGTCGCATACCCCACTGGCTCCGGGAGAGCAGTCGGTCCATCCCATTAACGGACTCACGACCAAAACGAAAAGCGGCCCGGAAGGACCGCTCAGTAACCTTGCGTTTTCGTGACGCGTCAGACAGCTGCAAGCCGCTTGCGTCGCCAAACCCATGAACCCGAAGAAACCAAGGGCACTGTTGAGCAGGGGAAGAGCGGCAAACCATGAAGAACCGCATTCTGCTGGAGAACTACTTCCTGCCTGGGGATCTCGAACAACAGATTGGAGCCTTCGTCGATTACTACAACAACCGTCGATATCACGAGAGCTTAGGAAATCTGACCCGCTCCGATGTCTATCACGATCGTGGTGCAAAGATCCTAGAAATCAGAGAGGAGATCAAACAACAAACCAACCAAAAACGCCGGTTGCAGCATCAATACGCTGTCGCCTAGACTGAAACAGAAATCGAACCAGAGCCCCTGTTACAAAAAAACCAAACTGATCTCTATAAAACCCTGAATACGGACACTAGGAGGATTTGAAATGAACAGACTAATCACTTCGATGTTGCTTCTGATAACCTGTCTGGTCGCGGGTCCAAGCTATGCGGAAGCACCTGAGAAAGTCACGGTTGCTTATTTTCAGGAGTGGCCCACAGCCAATCAAGTGGCGCAGGCGGAAAAATGGTATGAAAAAGAATTTGGCGTGCCGGTCGAATGGCGTCCGTACCGAGATGGTACCGAGATGGCTGCAGCAATGGTTGCCGGTGAAGTCGATATCTCTTTTTCTATGGGAGTAGTGCCCTTTGCACTCGCGGTCACAAATGGCGCACCGATCAAAACGGTTGGCGTTGCCGTTTCCTATTCCGAAAATGATAATTGCGTTATTTATAAGAAGGAAGCGATAGACCGTGTCACCGCCCACCAACTGGAGGGCCGCAAGGTCGGCGTGCCGCTTAATACAGTGACCCACTACAAGATGCTGCGGATTTTAGATGCGCTGGCTGTTAATATCGACAAGGTCAACGTAATCGATATGTCACCACAAGATGTCGAGGGAGCATTCCTGCGCGGCGAGCTTGCAATGGGCTGTTCATGGGGAGGACCCTTGCGGCGTATGAAAGGTCATGGCTGGGAATTGATGTCGGCCTACGAGCAGGAACGCCTTGACATCCGGGTTTTCGATATCATCGCGGTAACCAACGGTTTTGCTGCCAAGTATCCGGAATTAGTGACCAAATTCTTGGAAGTGACTGACAAATCCATCGAATATCTTGAAGATAATCCTGAAGCTGCCAAGCAAGCGATTTCTGAAGCCGCGGGCATGGAATTGAAAAAGTCGAATATCGTGCTCTCGCTCTTCGATTTTTATCAGCGTTCGGATCAACTGACAGAACGCTGGATGCTTGGTGGTGTGCAGACTTTCGTAAAAGGAGTAGCTGATTTCTTTCAAGCACAAGGTAAGATAGACAATACTTTGGAGGATTATAATTCGAGTGTTGACGCCAGTTTCTACGAGAAAGTCGGCCAGAATTAAGTGCACTGTCTGTCTAGGCTCAGTATCCGATCGCTAGACTGCCTGCCCCTTGACGGCGGCTAAGCGGACAAACCTGACCTTGAGATGAAGTTCGCGAACGTCCGTCTCTGACCAGTGAACGGACCTGTCAAACATAATTGTCTGTCCGTCATCAAATGGATTGGGGCTGTTGAGCGTTCCTGTTGTCGGAGGATCTGACTCATCCTTGTTTGAGGTTATGCGACTTGGCCGGGAGTCTACAATGCACATTGGCCACAGACTTGGGGGGTAATCCCGGCTACAATGCACCCCTGCAGCAGTGCCGACCGCGCGCGCCACAGCAAGCTCCATCCGATAGCAAGCACGCCCAGGTATGTGATTAACCCATCTCCAAGGAAATCGAGCGCATCCGCCTTTAAAGCCTGCGACCCCGCGATGAACCCCCCAATCATTTCGATGAGACCATGTCCCACGTTCAGTGCGACTACCGTCCAAAGAGCGCGGCTGTACGCAGGCGTGACGTGGGGTTGCTCAACAGCGATCCTATCGCCTGATAAATCTCCCACTATGCGATCAAGGTGGTATCCGGCCTCTGTGACAGCACGTTC
>CAJICM010000444.1_pt1 | contig 14823 bp, 20 predicted proteins | sample 9199691 | NCBI WGS metagenome assembly CAJICM01 (sample SAMEA7708338, study PRJEB35096) | sediment metagenome | biome: marine neritic benthic zone biome [ENVO:01000025]; feature: sediment [ENVO:00002007]; material: shallow marine sediment [ENVO:03000034] sea grass bed [ENVO_01000059] ...
AACCGTCCGTCGGCAACAGCGCTACTTTCGGATGATTGGGCCAGCGCGCCAACAGGCCGCGCAGAATTCTGGCAGTAGTACTCTTGCCTCCCGCCACGCTACCGGCAATTCCGATGATGTACGGGACCTTGTGGTTGTTGCCGCCGAGAAATTTCTGTGTAACCGAAAACAGGCCCTGACTGGCCGCTACATACAGGTTCAGCAGTCGCGAAAGCGGCAGATAGATTGCGACAACCTCATCCAGGTTGACGCGATCGTTCACACCACGCAGTTCTTCAACCTCGTCAGCCGTCAGGGTGAGCGGTGTATCTGCGCGAAGTTTCGCCCATTCGGTGCGCGTAAAGATGCGATAAGGCGAAAGCTGTGATGTGTTCTGATCCATGAAATTTACATCAACCCGGGTTTCGGGACGCCTTTTCTTGTAATCCGCTCTGTTTGAACCGGCCATTCAATTCATCCATCACGCGATCCAGCGAAACGTCTGTCGCCTTCAACAAGACCAGCAGATGATACACCACATCGGCTGCTTCCGCTGTTGTGTGATCCTTGTCGCTGCCTTGCGCAGCAAGTATCAATTCAATGGCTTCTTCTCCAAACTTGCGGGCACACCTGTCCGGTCCGGCTGTCAGCAAACCGGCTGTATAGGATTGTTTTGCGTCAGCAGCATCCGCACGCGATGCAATTATCGCTTCCAGGCGAACCAGCGTCTGCAGTTTTTCCAGCGTTTGCATTTTCAACTCCAATTCTCATGCGATTCCAGCATGCTAGAGTAACTTTACGGGTTCAGATGAAGCCATGTCGCTCTAGACCAACCGCACAGGCACCCCCTGTTGTGCCATGAATTGCTTGGCTTCGGAAATCGTGTGTGTTCCGAAATGAAATATCGATGCGGCAAGTACCGCACTGGCTTCTGCCTGTTTGATCCCATCCACCAGATGCTGCAGTGATCCAACACCGCCTGACGCAATGACCGGCACATTTACGGCTCGCGATATGGTCCGCGTCAGTTCTATATCGAATCCATCGCCCGTTCCGTCCCTGTCCATGGAGGTGAGGAGTATTTCCCCTGCCCCCAACGATACCACCTTGCGGGAAAACTCAATGGCGTCAATGCCGGTTGGTTCGCGCCCACCGTGGGTAAAGATTTCCCAACGCAACTTTTCATTTTCGATGCTTGTTCTTTTGGCGTCCACGGCGACCACTATGCATTGTGATCCGAACTTTCGGGCAGCTTCAGCAACGAATTCCGGATTCCTGACTGCGGCGGTGTTGATGGAGACCTTGTCGGCGCCGGCCAGCAACAACTTGCGAATATCGTCGGTCGTTCGAACCCCACCGCCTACAGTCAGCGGCATGAAACATTGCTCGGCCGTGTGTCGCACTACATCAAGGATGATACCGCGGTTCTCATGGCTCGCAGTTATGTCGAGAAAACACAGTTCATCCGCACCTGCCGCATCATAGGCCCTGGCGATTTGCACAGGGTCGCCTGCATCGCGCAGATCCACGAAATTGACTCCCTTGACGACCCGGCCATCCTTGACGTCAAGACACGGAATGACGCGAGCCTTAAGCATGAGTAGGACCTTTCAAAGTTTGCAGTGCCAAGGCGGGATCAATGCGACCATCATACAGCGCACGCCCGCTGATGGCGCCTTCAAGCACAGCACAGTCTTGCCGGGTCAGACGAGTTATATCCTGCATCGATGCCAGCCCACCGCTGGCAATCACCGGAATACTTGTTGCAGCCGCCAGCTCCAGCGTAGAGGCGATATTCAAACCGGCCAGAATACCGTCGCGGTCAATATCAGTATAGATGATGGCAGCAACTCCTGCATCTTCGAACTTTGCCGCCAGATCCAGGACACTCAAGGTAGAGCTTTCAGCCCAGCCTTCAACTGCAACATGACCGCCTTTTGCATCGATGCCCACCGCTACGCGCCCGGGAAATTCCCGGCACGCAAGACGCACCAGATCAGGGTCTCGAACAGCAAGGGTTCCAAGTATGACGCGGGCAACCCCCTTGTCCAGCCACGCCGCGATGGCGTCCAGATCTCGTATGCCGCCGCCAAGCTGAACGGGTATGGATACCGCCTTCAATATAGCTTCAACGGCCTGTCCATTGATCGAGGCGCCGGCAAAAGCGCCGTTGAGGTCCACCAGGTGCAGATATTCAAACCCCTGGTCCTGAAATGCCCTGGCCTGTGCGGCCGGGTCGTCAGAAAACACCGTCGCCTGTTGCATGTCGCCAAGCTTCAAGCGAACACACTGGCCATCCTTGAGGTCAATTGCTGGAAAAAGAATCATCGATCAAGTCTTCCTCAAGGCTTCCAGGTCAGGAAATTCGCAATGAAAGCCAGGCCAAGTGTCTGGCTCTTTTCCGGATGGAACTGCGTCCCCGCCATATTGCCGCTGGCGACCATGGCAGTGATCGGCTCGCCATAACGCGCGGTTGCCACAACGTCTGCCGGATTTGTGGCGTGCAGGTGATAGGAGTGCACGAAGTAGGCGTGCTGACCGTCAGGGCCCACATCGATGCCGTTCAGCAACGGATGGTCGTGTACCACATCCAGTGTGTTCCAGCCCATATGCGGTATCTTGAGATCGGCATCGCCGACATCAATCCGCTCAACGTCGCCCTTTATCCAGTCAAATCCAGGTGTAACGGTATGCTCAAGGCCGCGTGTCGCCATCAATTGCATGCCGACACAAATACCCAGGAACGGTCGGCCTTTAGTCGTGCAGTGTTCTTCTATGGCTTGCCACATGCCGTCAATTGCATGGATACCATCGTGACAATCGCGGAAGGCGCCGACACCCGGCAATACCAGTCTGTCGGCACCTGCCAACTGTTCCGGAGTATCCACGAGCTCAATACTGGTGGTTTCGTTCAGTCCCGATGCTGCGCGTTCAAACGACTTTTGCGCCGAGCGCAGGTTACCTGAGCCGTAGTCAATGATGGCGACCCGCATCCCGGTCTATCCGTTCTGATCTGAAAGTTGCGTGGCAAAAAACCGAAAAGACGCCTCTTCATTATTTTGTGCAACAATGTCGGCAACTTCTTCGTAACCACGTTTGGCCAATGCCTTCCGGCGGAAATTGTTTCCCTCCAGGCCCATAAAAAAGTTTGCCAGCAGACCAATGCTTGCAGTCAGGCCGTCCGGCAGGGGCAACAAATAGCCTGCCACGCCAACCAGTGCCACAGCGCTCACATATGCTGCGAGTGGCAACCACAAACGGTGCCAAAGCATCCAGAAGACCGGTATGAAGAAGGCCAGCCACGAAAATCCATCCTTGATGAACACTACATCCTGCCCGTCTCTTGTATAATCCAGTGCCAGCGGGTCTGCCCTGCGATGGGCTGTGTAGGTCAACATGACATCATCCTTCACCACCCAGCGTTCCCTTGGTTGAGGGAACATCGCCGGGAACGCGCGCATCTATTTCAATGCAATCGCGCAGTGCGCGTGCAACAGCTTTAAAGCAGCTTTCAGCTATATGGTGATTGTTGACGCCATATAGCGTTTCAACGTGCAAGGTCATACCGGCGGTCTGGGCAAGGGCCTGAAAAAATTCGCGGAACAGCTCGGTGTCCATTTCACCGATCTTGCCGGCGCTGAATTCGGTCCGCCATACCAGAAACGGCCTGCCGGATACATCGATGCTGGCACGTGACAAAGCTTCGTCCATGGCCAGATAGCAGTGGCCATACCGGCGAATGCCGCGGCGATCGCCCAGCGCCTTTGATATCGCCTGGCCCAGCGCAATACCGGTATCCTCGGTCGTGTGGTGCATATCGATATGAAGATCACCAACCGTGTTGATCGTCATATCGATCAGGGAATGACGGGCAAGCTGATCAAGCATATGATCCAGAAAACCTATACCGGTTGCGATCGAACGTTTACCGGTTCCATCAAGGTTAACCTCAATGCTCACATCAGTCTCGTTGGTCTTGCGTGCTATACTGGCAATGCGCATGGTGTGCGTCCGTCTAGGGTCTGTTTGCGCTGACTTTTAGCAGGCTGCGACGGTGACGCAAGGCCCCAACCATGGCTTGATTAACCGGTCGTAGTCTTTTATTCGCCTTAGGCAATTCCCAAATAAGACCATACACGCAACTGAAAGCTCGTTCATGACACACAACACCGACGCCAATCTCTGGCATGGAACAACCATTGTTACCGTTCGGAAAGAAAGTTCCGTGGTGGTTGCAGGCGATGGTCAGGTCAGCCTGTCCAACACAGTGATCAAATCCAATGCCCGTAAGGTACGGCCTCTGGGCAAGGGTGACGTCATAGCCGGATTTGCGGGTGCAACCGCTGATGCCATGACACTTTTTGAGCGCCTGGAAGCCAAGCTCGAGCAATACCCCAATCAGCTGACAAGAGCCTGCGTAGAACTGGCCAAGGACTGGCGCACAGACAGATACCTGCGCCGGCTGGAGGCCATGATGATTGTGGCAGATCGCGAAACAAGCCTGGTGCTCACCGGGACAGGTGACGTGCTTGAACCTGAAAACGGAATTATTGCAATCGGTTCGGGTGGCAATTATGCACTGGCAGCTGCGCGGGCGCTGGCAGACAGCGATCTGGATGCCGAGCAAATAGCAAGGCGAGCAATGAAAATTGCGGCCGAGATCTGTGTTTTCACCAACGAAAACGTGACTGTCGAGAAGCTCGACAAAACCAACTAGGACATTTTGCCATTATGACTGATTTCTCTCCACGCGAGATCGTATCGGAGCTTGACCGGCATATTGTCGGTCAGAAGGCCGCCAAACGCATGGTTGCCATTGCTTTGCGCAATCGGTGGCGCCGCAAACAACTTGATGCCGACCTTCGCGACGAGGTAATGCCGAAGAACATACTGATGATCGGGCCGACCGGTGTTGGCAAGACGGAAATTGCCAGGCGGCTGGCCAAACTTGCTCATGCGCCTTTCATAAAGGTTGAAGCAACCAAGTTTACCGAAGTGGGTTATGTCGGCAGGGATGTTGAACAGATCGTGCGCGACCTGGTCGAAGTCGGCATTGGTCTTGCCCGTGAGGCCCGCCGCAAGGATGTGGAAGCCAATGCCCAGGCAAACGCTGAAAACCGCGTGCTGGATGCGCTGGTAGGGCCAAATGCCTCGAAGGGTACCCGGGACAGTTTTCGGGCGAAGCTGCGTAACGGCGATCTGGACGACAAGGAAATCGAGATCGAGGTTGCCGATAACAGTTCAGGCATGCCGACAATGGACATACCCGGCATGCCCGGATCGTCTGTCGGTATGGTGAACCTGTCCGACATGCTTGGCAAAGCCCTGGGCGGGCGCACAAAAACCCGACGCACGACTGTACGCGAAAGCCATGATATGTTGTTGCCGGAAGAGTCCGACAAACTTATTGATCAGGAGCAGATCGTCAGTGAGGCGATCGAGGCTGTTGAAAACAACGGTATCGTTTTTCTCGATGAAATTGACAAGGTTACGGCCAGATCAGAAAGACAGGGTGCAGATGTAAGTCGCGAAGGTGTCCAACGGGACCTGCTGCCTCTCATTGAAGGCACCACGGTCAGCACGAAACATGGTCCTGTGAAAACCGATCACATCCTGTTCATAGCGTCCGGCGCGTTTCATGTTGCCAAACCCTCCGACCTGTTACCGGAACTTCAGGGGCGATTGCCTATCCGGGTGGAATTGAAGGCGCTGAACCGGGACGACTTTGTGCGCATTCTGGTAGAACCAGAAGCAAGCCTTGTAAAACAGTATATTGCTCTGATGGCCACTGAAAACCTGACCCTTGATGTTACTGAAGACGGGGTTGAAGCACTGGCTGATATCGCTGCCGAAGTGAATTCATCCGTGGAAAACATCGGCGCCCGCCGGCTCCAGACCATCATGGAGCGAGTGCTGGAAGATGTCAGCTACACCGCCACCGACAGAGGTGGAGAGACCGTCATTCTTGATCGCGCGTTTGTCGAAGAGAATATCGGTGATCTGGCGCGCGATACAGACCTGTCGAAATTCATTCTTTAGCGTATCCATGATGATCAAGGGTTAATCTCATCTCCGTTTCGCCGATCACGGATGCGAGCGTTTGCGTTTGTGATGAACCCTGTCAATACCTGCTTTTGGTATGTTCAGGTGCCGGAGTAACTTCTCTGAGCAATTGCAACAACTGTTTCAAGTCGGTTTCACTCAACTGGGAAATATTGTCTGCAAGCCGATTGGCAAGTTCGGTTGCCAGTGGCGACAAGCCGGATGTGTCTATCACGACTCTGGGGTGCGACAGACGGGCCAGCTCGGTGATATCTTCTGCTTCATCCCAGATGATGTTGAAATAGGCGATAATACGCTGCACAAGATACCAGCTGGGCAGGCCGCGGTTGCCATTTTCAAGCGCCGACAAGTAAGGCGCGCTAACGCCGATTGCCTGCGCCATCTGTTTCATCGTTACGCCGCGATCCTTTCGCAAGGCGCGGATCTTCTCGCCAAACGGTGTCATGGTCGACCAGCCTTTCTTTTCAGGCGCACGTAAAATGCACCCCCTCCTCCATGGCGCGGGTGAGCAGGTTGAAATCCGACTATGTGAGAGGAGAATTCCGGCTGCGCCATCCAGCGCGGAAACTCGGTCCGCAAACGCCCCTGTCGTTCCGGCGCCAGGAAGATGTCGGACGAGTGCAGTGTATGCCTGGTAAACGGAGACGAACCCTTCCCGGTAATAACCAGTATATTACGGTGACCATTGGCGCGTGATGATTGCAAAAACCCCAAAAGGGATATGCGCGCACGCTCAACGGAATGACCATGCAAATCCAGCCTCGCGTCTATGTCTACATTTCCGCGCGACAGTTTCTGTTTGTGACGTCGATCCAGATTGTTATGCGGTTGCGATTTTATGGCCTGTGTGGCAATCGCGCGTGCGACCTTGCGAACCGGGTCTGCAGGCTTGGCATTGACCGGTTTGGCAGGGCCGGAAACGGAGACCGGATGCTCCGCCTTGCACTGAGCAACAGGCCGCACATAGGGAAGTCTGTTTAACGGTTTCACGGTGCGGGTAACCTTTTCCCAGGCCTCGTGATCATCATCCTTCAAAGGTCGCGCAGGCGAATCAAACGAGGTCTTGCCAGATTTCTTCATTTTCTGAATTTCCCCAGCAGCCGTGTTGCCAGCTGGCGTGGCAAAAGTGCTGTCAGGGTGCCGGCCTGATCCATTGCACCAGCGTCCAGACCGGCCTGGTCTCCGGTACCCATGTACACATCGCCGCGCGCGGCTCCCTTGATGGCCGATCCGGTATCCTGGGCAATCATCAACTGATTGAAGGGCCGCAGAACTCCGTTGGTGTACACTGTTGTTGACACCCACAAGGGCACACCCAGCGCCCAGAATTTCCTGTCCACTGCCAATGATCTGAGAGGGGTCAATGGCAGTTTCTGGGCGCCAATCGGTCCGGAATCGGCAGCGTGACCTTTCAGCTCGCGAAAAAATACATAAGACTTGTTTTGCCACATAACCTCGCGGGCCTGACGGGGATGGTCTTTCAACCACTGCCGCAAGGCCTGCATGGACATTTCCTCGCGAGTCAACTCGTTGCGATCTATCAGCACTTTTCCAATAGCCGTATAGGGCAAGCCGGTTTTGGCCGCATATGCAAGGCGGACATGGCCGCCTTCGCGCAGGTGGACGCGACCGGAGCCTTGTATCTGCATGAAGAACAAGTCCTGCCATGAGCGCAGGTACAGAATTTCAAGGTTTTGCGCCGACAACTGACCTTGCTCGATCTGCCGACGTGTGAAGTAGGCATACTCCTTTTCGTTGACCACCCTGCCATAGGCAACCCCCAGTCTGTCCGCGGCAGATTTCGACAGCCTGATCAGATCATCCGGCCTGGCAAGAACCGGAACCTTGAACGCCTTGCTCCTGGTTCTGCTGCCTTCCAGTTCGGGTTCGAAGTAGCCGGTAAACTGGCCGGTCACATTTGCGATCTTTACAGGACTGAGGTTGTCTTCAAAGAACCTGCGGGCAGCTTGTGATGAGGTGCTGACCTTTTTTGCCCGTTTACAAATCATCAGCCAGTCATTGCGACGGCCGGATAATTCTGCCTTTCGGGTGAATCCGACTCCGCTGGTTGTCAGCTCGTCACAGGCGCGCACAAATACACTCAGAGCATGAGCATGATCATCCTGTTGCCATCCGGACAGATTGCTGAAGGATACTTTTTCAAGTTGCAACGCCATTGCGGGCTGCGTCGCTAGAACGGAAGTCATGGCAGCCAACAATGCAAAGAACACTTGTTTGCAAGGCGTTGCGGCATGCATCCCTGGTCTCAGTCAGCTTCAGTTGCAATGAGGCGCCAGTTGGGATCGCGAGACTTGATCGGGCGCTCAAAGGTCCACACATCAGTGATTTCCTGAATCTCGTTCGGATCGCCGTCAATCACCCTGCCTTCCTCATCAAGGGTTGCGGTAATCAAATCGCTGACAAATTTGATGCTGATCTGGGCATCTCCACCGGCGATATTGATCTTGGTGATGTCTGCCTTGTTGATTCCGACAAACTTCGATTCCAGCACATGATTCACTTTCTTGCGTTCGTCGATGGCCGCCACAAAACCGTCGTATACTTCTCTTGAGAGCAGTGGTTTCAAAGCCTGCTTGTCGCCCTCGGCAAAAGCATTGACGATCATTTCATACGCCATGCGTGCGCCACCGAGAAATTCTCCCGGCGAGAAGTCAAAGTCAGCGTCGACCAATTCTTCGATGCCTTTGGCGACGGCTGACCCCTTTCGGGCAAATCCCTGCCAGACTGGTTTGCGGTCTTCGTCATCATCTTCGTGGTCGGCATCAGGCGGTTCAATCGTTGCCGGCTTGTTTCGACCCGGCAACGGCACCACATTATCCTGGGATGAGGTTTCTGAATCATCGCCTGCGCTGCTAAACGGGTCGAAAGGTTTTTCATTGCCAGTCCGGGTACCAAGCACAGCGCGCAGACGGAAGAAGATGATCACAGCCACTGCGAGAATGATGATATTGAAAGGGTCTAAGACCTGATTCATGACGTTTGCCAGTTCCTGTCGTTAGTTGGTGTACCTGGTATATAGGTGCCGACGATTGAGTTACATAGTGTTTTATAAGTCCTGATTGCACAAAGGGGCAATGCTGCGGCATTGTGATCATGCCTGACAGGGTACCAAACACCACTACTTGTTACTGTTGGCTGTCAAGGTCATGGAGTCATAAACAGGATCAAAATGGCGTTGCAACTGCAAAAATATACGAGGAAAAGCTCGCCGGACGGGCTGGTGGTCCGTACAGGAGCCTTGATGCGGCAGATAACAACAGTTTCATCGTCTGTAAGGTATACTCAATTTGCCCGGCTAAACCTTTGCAAGTTCTTGAAAACAATAGTGTTTCCTGTGAATTTGCGCCCTGTTTCCGGGCAAATCAATGCCTACCATATTGATCCTGTTCATGAGTTTATAACCTAGTGTGATTAGCAATGCGATTTTTTCTTTTTCTGGTTTTTGTAGTTGTCCCGATCGTTGAAATTGGCCTGTTTTTGCAGGTTGGCTCATACATAGGTGTAACGGCCACTCTTGCGCTTATCATCTTGACAGCTATTGCAGGAACCATACTTGTGCGCAGCCAGGGAATTGATGTAATTCGCAAACTGCAAGCTTCGGCCAACCGTGGTGAAATGCCGGTTGCTGCCTTGATCCAGGGGCTGTTTGTCCTTATTGCCGGTGTTTTGCTGCTTACACCCGGTTTTGCGACTGATACCCTTGGATTTGCCCTGTTGATCCCGCCGGTGCGTGAATTAATCGCTGCAAAGATCTGGAAATTCATCGAACCGAATGTTGTAACCTCATCCCAATGGTCCTCGACAGGTTCGAACAATGCCGCAAGCTCGTCAGGTGGCACCATTATTGATATCGAAGCCGTTGAAGTTGACGATGCAGACAGCACCAATGCAGGACGACCGGGCGACCGGCAGCCTGATCAGTAGTCCGGCCGGCCCACAACACTGCAATCCTGCCACCGACGGTATGATAACTTGCGCGAATAGTAATGCCGTGTTAGCCACGCGGTTTGAAAATAACACGGCTTTATGACTCAAAGGGCAGACTGAACATGGCAAAAGCGGCAAAGAAGGCAGGCAAGAAAGAAGAAGCGACACCGGAAGGTACGGGCGGAAACGGATCCAGCCAGGGTGCTGCACCGTCGATGAAGATTCTTGGCCAGTATGTGAAGGATCTTTCGTTTGAAAATCCAGATGCACCGCGCTCGCTGGCTGGTCAGGAGGGTCAGCCGGAGATTAATATCTCTGTGAATGTAAATGCCAAACCACTGGCTGATACAGACTTTGAAGTTGAACTGCATCTCGATGCGAAGGCCATGAACAAGGACAAGGTCGTTTTTGCGACTGAATTGCTTTATGCAGGCATCTTCCGCCTGGAAAACATCCCGCAAGACGCCCTGCATCCGATCGTGCTGGTTGAATGCCCGCGGATGATCTTTCCGTTTGCCAGGCAGATTGTTGCTGATGTGACCCGCAATGGCGGATTTCCGCCGCTAATGCTGGATCCAATTGATTTCGCAGCAATGTATCAGCAGCGGATTGCGGCCGAAGCCGGCAATTCATGATCTATTGGCCAGGTTTGCAACGACCTGAGTGACCAGATCGAACCAGAGTGGTTCAGGTTTTGATTGAATCAAAGCCGTGCTCTATTCCTTTGTTGTCGCATTTCTTTTTCACAAAACCGGTATCCACTATTGTGAGAAATGCTCTGGAGCATAATTGGACCGGCGAGCGAGATTTACTCGTTGCCGGTAGTGAGCCACAGGGCGTTGTCTCCCAGCCGAGCGACCATTTTGTCATGTGCGTCAATTTCCATCTGGCTCAGCCGGCTGGGTAGTGGTGTTGGACGAACGTTTGCCTGCGCCTGGCCCCCTTCCACTTTTTTCGCAACCTGTTGAGTTTCGCTGGTCAGTCCAAGTACAGTCTGGCGACCGCCTATCAGTTCCATGTAGACGTCGGCCAGCAATTCGGAATCGAGCAATGCTCCGTGTTTGTCACGCTTGGAATTGTCTATGCCATAGCGACGACACAAGGCGTCCAGACTGTTCGGGCCCATTGGATAGCGCTTGCGCGCCAGTGCCAGCGTATCGATAACGCGATCGATGGAGAGATGCTCAAGTTCAATCCATGAAAACTCTGCATTCAAAAACTTCATGTCGAACGGCGCGTTGTGGATAATCAGTATTGCGTTATCGATGAACTTTAGAAAATTCTGCGCGACGTCCTTGAAAACCGGTTTTGAAGCCAGAAAGTCTTCTGACAACCCATGCACGTTAAAAGCTTCTTCAGGCATGTCGCGCTGCGGATTGATATATTGATGATAAACATTGCCGGTCGGAACATGATTGATTAATTCAACAGCTCCTATCTCCACAATGCGGTGACCCGTGAAGGGATCCAGGCCAGTGGTCTCGGTATCCATGACAATTTCACGCACGCTGTTGATCTCCGGCAAGCGACTGAAGCTCACTTACAATAGCAAGAACCTGCGCTCGTGTATCCTCCAGCGGTACGTCAGTAGAAATTACGTGCGTAGCAGCAGCGCGCTTTTCCTCATCGGGAACCTGGTTGGCCACAATGGCCTCAAATTTCGCCTCTGTCATATCTGGCCTGAGTAATGCACGCGCTCGCTGGACATCATGCGGCGCAGAAACAACCAGTACGGCATCGAACTCTCCAGCCCGACCTGTTTCAAACAGTAGGGGAATATCGAACACGGCGACGTTGTTTTTCGACGATTGCACAGTTTTCACGAATTCTTCCTGCTCCCGGCGTACAAGTGGATGAACAATGGCCTCCAGTTTTGCCATAGCATCGGCATTGTTGAGCACATGTTTTGACAGTTTCCCACGATCAATTGCACCTTGCCTGACAACATCGGGAAACAGCAAGCTGACCGGCTCTACTGCTGCGCCCTCCTTGGCATAAAGGCGATGCACTACCGCATCGGCATCAAACACCGGAACACCAGCATCACGCAGCATCCCTGCCACGGTCGATTTTCCCATGGCGATGGATCCGGTAAGTGCTACTTTGAAGACACGATTGTCAGCCATTGGATAACAGATCCTGTTCAATCAGTGCCCGCAGTTCCCCAGTTACCTCTGGATTAACGCCGAACCAGAGCTGAAATCCAGGCACTGCCTGATGCAACAACATCCCCAGCCCGTCGAGAACCGGGCGCTCCAGATTACGGGCATGCGTCAGCAAATCAGTTTCCAGCGGGGCATAGACAATGTCACTTATGACACAGTCCGGTCTCGTATTTTCGACCTCAAACACCAGTGGTTGTTTGCCGACCATGCCAAGCGATGTTGTATTGATGACCAGATCGACCATGCCTGCTTTAAGCGACAATTGCTCCCAATTCAGTGCTTTGACAATGCTCGGATGCGTTCCGGCAATCTCGTGCGCCTTCTTCGCCGTTCGATTGGCAACGTAGATTACCGAACAACCACTTTTCACCAGCACGTGGGCTATGCTTCGGGCTGCACCGCCAGCACCGAGAATGAGTACACGGGCATTGTTCAACCGGAATGCAGGATGTACCTGTTTGAGGTGCCCAAGATAACCGGCACCGTCTGTAGAAGTTCCTCTCAGAATGCCATCACGACAATAGATTGTATTTACACTGCCGGTCGTTGAGGCCGCATCATCGATTTCGTCCAGATACCGGACAACGGTTTGTTTGTAAGGAATGGTAACGTTGCAGCCTGCCAGTTCTCCGTTCCTGATAGAATCCACAAAGCCAGGCAGGCTTTCCTCCGGTAGATCACAAATATTGTATTCAGCATTGAGTCCATACTTTTTTATCCAGTAGGTATGGATAAGGGGCGAGCGGGAATAAGCAATACCGTGGCCCAGAACACAGGCGCGACGAATGGTGTTGGCAGTCATCGTAAACCACTCTGCTGTCTGAGAAATTTTACAAGCGGGATGAGCGGCATGCCCATAATGGTAAAATGAGAGCCATCTATTTCCTCAAACAAACGGATCCCCTTTCCTTCAATCTGATAACAGCCGACCGAGTCCAAAATTGTCGAACCTACATCTTGCAGATACATTTCTATTTCATCCGCAGTTAGTCGATACATTTTCAGATGAGCGGTATCACTCGTCTGAAATACCGGTTTTTCTTCTGTCCAGCAGGCAACGGCAGAAATCAGCTTATGGGTTTTTCCCTGGAGAGCAGAAAGCTGAACTGCGGCTTGTTCGATGTTTTTTGTCTTTGTGAAAACTTTTCCGTCACAAATCAGCACCTGATCAGATCCTATAACCAGGGCAGATGGAAACCTGGCACTGACCGACTGTGCTTTGGCATTTGCCAGTACAAGCGCCAGATCTTCAGCAGCCTGGCGCGATGACAAATGAGCTGCCTGCAATTCACCTTCGTCAATCCTCGCCGGTCTTGTTTCGAACAGATACCCTGCATTTACCAGCATTTGACGGCGTGCTGCAGAGTTTGATGCAAGGATCAGTTTCATTGTAACGGGTTCATGCAGACCTGGCGGCCGGATCTGCCAACAGGTTCATGACGGCGGCGGCAGTTTCTTCAATTGAGCGGCGGGTAACATCAATAATTGGCCAGTTGTTTGCAGTACACAGTTTTCGCATTGCCATGAGTTCCGCGGTAATGGCTTTTCGATCCACGTAGGAAGTATCACGACCCTCATTCAGGGTAAGCAGTCGATGACGGCGAATCTGTGAGATGCGATCTGCACTTGCAATCAGCCCGACAATCAGCGGGTGCTGCAGTTCAGTCAAACCCGGAGGTGTCGGTATTCCCGGCACCAGAGGTATGTTGGCAGTCTTTATACCGCGGTTGGCCAGGTAGATGCTGGTGGGAGTCTTGGACGATCTGCTGACTCCCAACAATACCACATCTGCTGATTCCAGATTCTGCGTAATCTGGCCATCGTCATGAGCCATTGTGTAATTCAGGGCATCAATTCTCTGAAAATACTCGGCGTTGAGAACGTGCTGCCCGCCGATGTGTGGTTTGGATTTGGCATTGAGATAAGTCGCCAGACTGGCGATGACCGGGTCCAGAATTGAGATGCATGGAATTGATAACGCGTCACAGCGTTGTTCTATTTCGGTTTTCAGCTTGGCCTCAGCGATTGTGTACAAAACGATGCCCGGTTGTTTTTCCACCTCACCGATTACCCTGTCGAGTTGTTTGGACGTTCTGACCAGGGTGTATATGTGCTCGATAGGCTGATAGCCCGCATAGTAGGCCGTGGCGGCCCTGGCTACGGTATTCAAGGTTTCGCCGGTGGCATCTGAAACCATATGCATATGAAAATATTGTTTGGCTGTGGTTTTCATAAGCCGGGCATAGCGTGTTTATGAATTGTGGAAAAGGGGGAGTTGGATTCCAGAGGTTTTTCTTTGATCCACACCTAGCAGGTTTTGTTCATTTTTGGGCAGTTGCCGGAAAAAGATGTCAGGTGTTGATAATTGCTCCAATTGTTTTGTCTTTGATGGATTTTGGACGGTCTGGGTGTGTACAGAATTTTAATTGTTATAATTTTCTTTTTAAAATCAATATATTAGATCTCTATTGTGATTACCTAACCCAATGTGATTTACGAGCATAACTTACTGCATCTATGTGTATGATGTTGAATGTTATTCATTTTTGCTATCCACAGAACAACATCATCAACATCTAAAGATATAGTTTGTTTGAAAGAAGGATAAAGAGATTGAGCAAACCCCTTTTGGATAGCCTGACCGGTTTGTCTCCTTCACGCAGACCGG
>CAJICM010000257.1_pt1 | contig 14656 bp, 13 predicted proteins | sample 9199691 | NCBI WGS metagenome assembly CAJICM01 (sample SAMEA7708338, study PRJEB35096) | sediment metagenome | biome: marine neritic benthic zone biome [ENVO:01000025]; feature: sediment [ENVO:00002007]; material: shallow marine sediment [ENVO:03000034] sea grass bed [ENVO_01000059] ...
AGAATGGCACCAAGCGCCGACCCCAGACTCCAGTTGAGTGTCTTCTTGATGTGGTCTGCGATAAGATTCGAGATCAGCAAGCCATCGCTGCCACCCACCAGTGCCGGTGTAATGTAGTAACCAATTGCAAGAATAAATACGAGCAGTGTGCCGGCAGCAATTCCCGGAATGGTCTGCGGGAAATACACCTTGACGAATGAATAAGTCCCGGTCGCACCCAGCGATCTCGCCGCACGCATGTAGTAGGGCGGAATGGTTTTCATAACCGAATACAGCGGCAGGATCATGAACGGCAACAGAATATGCACCATCGCAACAATCGTACCGGTCTGATTGTAGATCATCTGAATTCGGCTTTCGTCGGTTATGACCCGGGTAAAAACCAGTATGTTGTTCACAATGCCCTCGGTCTGCAGCATCGCAATCCAGGCTGTCGTACGCACCAGAAGCGACGTCCAGAACGGCAACAGAACCATGATCATCAGCAGGTTCGAGGTTCTCAATGGCAAGGTTGCCAAAAGATAAGACACCGGATAAGCAATCAGCAGGCAAATGAATGTAATCAGTGCAGACAGCCATAGCGTCTTGCCCAGAATTGGCAAATAGATCTGGTACAACGGGTCAGCTGAAACAATTTCGTTGTTCTCGTTATACTTCCTGTCTGTCGCGGCCAGGTAGAACGACGCGGTGTAATTGCTTGAAATCCGTTGCAGTGTCCGCCAGATGTGCTGGTTTTCCCAGCGCTTATCGAGAGCAATCAAGGCCTCCTTGTAGGGGCCTTCCGTGATATTCTTGACCTTTCGGGCGGATTTGGTGAACAGGCCGCGTGACCCGGGTATCTCGTAGTTCACCCGCGTTGCCAGGTTGCCGACTGTCTTGCCAATTTCATTGCTCTTCTTGGCCTCCGTCAGGTCCTTGACAAACACCTCGAACATAGCTTCAGGCGGGAGATCCTCACCATCCCACTCATGAATGACTTTTGAGAAATTCGGCAATACATTGGGTCCGATCGGACTATATATCGATCGGAACATCATCTCGCCAATTGGCAGGACAAAGGCAACCAGAAGGAACAGGAGCAAGGGGAGTACAAGCAGCAACGCCTGCATACGTTGGCGCCTGGTGGCGCGGGCGAGAGAAACTTTGAGTGGCACACCATCGCTGGTGGTTATGCTCTCAGGCGTGCCAGATGCAGCTACATCGGTCATGTTATGCCTTCTTCCCCATCCCTGTCGGCGGTCTAATACATCGCCAACCCGTTCACTTCATAATAAAAAGTATTCAATAAGACCGGACGGATGACGCACACCCGTCCGGACGCAGGCATAATAAGCCCTATTTTGCAAGCCAGGCGTTGAAACGCTCGTTCAGCGCATCCTGGTTGTCTGCCCACCATTCAAAATCGTTTTGAACAGCGTTGGCCAGGTTGACTGCTGCCGTTGGCATCTGCGGACCCATGTCGATCTTGCCATCTTCGTACTTACCCACGAGAGGAGCCGAAGACATGCGGGCCGGACCATACGCAATGTACTTGGCCTGGTTGGCAAGCTGCTCGGTTGCCGTGGAGAACTTCAGGAATTCCATAGCCTTGTCCTTGTTCGGCGCACCTTTTGGAATTGCCCAAAGGTCGATGTCCCAAACCTGACCATCCCATACGATAACGAATGGCTTGTTCTCTGCTGCAATAGCATTGAAGATACGGCCATTGTAAGCCGTGGTCATCAGCACTTCACCGTCTGCCAGAAGCTGTGGCGGTTGCGCGCCTGCTTCCCACCAAACCACGTCACCCTTGATGGTGTCGAGCCTGGCAAACGCACGATCAATGCTCTCAGGTTTTGCCAGCTCAGTATAGACGTCCTTGGCAGCAACACCATCAGCAATCAAGGCAAACTCGAGATTTGGCTTTGGATTCTTGCGCAGGCCGCGCTTGCCGGCCCAGGTCTTGGTGTCGAAGAAGTCAGCCATGGTGGTTGGCTTCTTGCCTGTGATCTTGGTGTCATCATAGGCATAAATGGTTGACCAGACGATGTTGGCAACAGCGCACTCATGCAGCGTACCTGACAAGAAGTCTTCCTTTGCTGGTTTGCCGTCAGCGCCGGCTGGCAATGTCGAATGATCAATTGTCTCGAAGAGGCCTTCATCGCAACCGCGAACAGCGTCAGACAGTTCCACATCAACGATGTCCCATGACACGTTGCCAGCTTCAACCTGGGCTTTTACTTCGGCAATACCGCCGGAGTAATCAACCGAGTTGATCTTGATGCCGGTCTTGGCGGTGAACGGCTCGTGATAAGCTTTCACCTGGCTCTTCGTGTAGGCACCACCCCACGAAACAGCCGTAAGTGAGCCTTCAGCGCTGGCAGCTGTCGATACAGCTCCAAGTGCCAGAACCGATAGGCCTGTTGTTAAAAGTTTCTTCATTCAGACTTACTCCCTTTGGTAGAACGGCGGTACAACAAATCCACCGGTAAACCGCCCTGCTCCCACTATTGAGGCAGAGCAGAATTCACTAAATTTTACGCTGCCAGATCGTCCAGCGCGCGACAATCCTCGGCTTGCCAGCCCAATGTCGTTGTCTGACCCTCGGTGAGTTCGTGATGGTCGGCATTGTTTGGCACCTTGACAATAAAGTCCGGGTGGCCGGCAACCGACATACGGGTCCGGATATGGTCGCCGAGGTAAATCAGCTCTTCAACGCGACCGGTCAGCGTAACCGTGTTCTTGATTTTCTTCGGCTCGATAGCGACACGTTCAGGCCTGACCGACAGGAGCGTGCGTTCACCCTTGGCGCCAACACCAACTGCCAAAGCTTTAACAATATCACCTGAATCCAGCTTTACAGTCGCCAGCTTGTCACTGCCAATTGCCTCAACCGTCCCGCGCAACTTGTTGTTCTCACCGATGAACTGGGCCACGAAAGAATTTTCCGGGCGTTCATATAGTTCTTCAGGGCTCGACAGTTGCTGAATCACACCGTCCTCGAACACTGCCACGCGATCTGACATGGTCAGGGCTTCAGACTGGTCGTGGGTCACGTAAACCACCGTGACACCGAGTGATTCATGGATGTGTTTGATTTCATACTGCATCTGTTCGCGCAGTTGCTTGTCCAGTGCGCCAAGCGGCTCGTCCATCAAAATCAGATCAGGTTCAAACACCAGGGCGCGCGCAACCGCGACCCGCTGCTGTTGACCGCCCGATAACTGGGCCGGTCGCCTGCCACCGAAATCGGGCAGCTCGACCAATTCCAGCACCTTCTTCACCTTGTCTTCCTGATCGGCTTTGGACATGCCGCGCACCGCCAGCGGAAAGGCCAGATTCTCAGAGACCGACATATGTGGAAACAGCGCATAGTTCTGGAAAACCATGCCGATGCCACGCTTGTGCGGTGGCACATTATTGATCGGATTTCCATTGAGATAAATCTCGCCATGCGTGGCGGGCTCGAAGCCTGCAAGCATCATCAGCGTGGTTGTCTTGCCGGATCCCGACGGGCCCAACATCGTGACAAACTCGCCTGTAGCGATATCCAGGTTCAGATCCTTTACAACCAGCGTTTCGCCGTCATAGCTTTTCTGAACGTTTTGAAAGCGAACCATCGGTTCGCCGGAAGTACCAGCATTACCCATTCAACACCCCGATCAACGTGCCACCCAAATGACTGCGTTTTCTTGCCGCAGTCCTGTTCTTTGATCAGGCAAACATAAACGTGTGCCTGACAATGTAGCAACAATGATCATTTTTTTACCATAATCAACAGCGGAAACGGCTTTTTTTATTAAAATTACGCCATATTGGCGTTAATGGTTAATCGCCGCGGCAAACGTGCCGGTTGCACGCGTGCAAACCGCGCCCCATTCCACTGTGCGGCAGGACTTTTCAGAATCTGCGGTTGTTGCTTGACGAGACCGCTCGCCGTCGCCAAGTATGGCCGGCATGAACAATCCGACTACAGTCTCCGCCGATCCGACATCTGACATGATTGACCCGTTCGGACGTCACGTGAGCTACCTTCGTGTATCGGTAACAGACCGTTGTGATTTCCGGTGTGTCTACTGCATGTCGGAAAACATGACCTTTCTGCCCAAAAAGGATATTCTTACGCTGGAAGAGCTGGACCGGCTGTGTACAGTGTTCGTCGAAAAGGGCGTCAGAAAACTGCGCCTGACCGGCGGTGAACCGCTGGTACGCAGGAATATCATGTCATTGTTCAACAACCTGTCGCGACATTTAAAGACAGGAGCGCTGGAGGAACTGACGCTGACTACCAATGGTTCTCAGCTTGAAAAGTATTCTTCCCAGTTGGTGGACTATGGCGTCAAACGCATAAATGTTTCACTCGACACTATTGATGCCGACAAGTTCAAGGCCATTACCCGCTGGGGTGACCTTGCCAAAGTTATGGGCGGCATCAAGGCAGCGCAGGCAGCGGGTCTGGCAATCAAGATCAATATGGTTGCATTGAAGAATTTCAATGAGCACGAAATTGAGCCGATGATGGAGTGGTGCCATGCACAAGGTATGGACCTGACCCTGATTGAAACCATGCCACTTGGCGAGATTGAGGAAGATCGCACAGATCAGTATCTGCCACTGTCGGTGGTTCGCGCCAATCTTCTCGACAGCTATTCACTTGATGACATTCCCTACAAGACGGGTGGTCCGGCTCGTTATGTTCAAGTGAAGGAAACCGGTGGCAGGCTTGGCTTCATCACGCCGATGACCCATAATTTCTGCGAAAGCTGCAATCGTGTGCGCCTGACCTGCACGGGCACACTTTATATGTGCCTAGGTCAGGATGATGCGGCTGACCTGCGCGGTGCATTGCGCGCCTCTGAAGGCAATGACCTGGTGAGCGCTGCCATTGATGAAGCCATCGGGCGCAAACCCAAAGGCCACGATTTTGTCATTGATCGTCGCACCAGGTCGCCCGCTGTGACCCGGCACATGAGTGTGACGGGGGGTTGACCGCTTTCGTGCCGTTGTTACCGGCCGGTGGCGCGGCATTAACGGTAATATTTGATTTGGTTCTCACTAACCATATTTTCGGACCATAAACAGCACGCTGCCAGTGACTTATTTCGACGAGATGCAGAAACAGTTTTGACGGCAAATGCAACCAGGCCAGACTTGGAAACCGGTACAACTCATGGAGAGTTCGCTGTGACAATAAACCGACGTAGGGCAATCGCACTTATTGGAGGAGCCACTGCAACTGCAGGTCTGGCAGCGCCGGCCTTGTCTCGGAACAGGAAGATAACTGTCGGCGCTCTACGCTTCACCAGCCATTCGGGCACCTTTATTGCTTTTGAGCGGGGATATTTTTCAGACGCCGGGCTGGATGTTGAATTGAAATTTTTTCAGGCAGCTCAGCCAATGGCGGTGGCTATTGCTTCCGGCAGCATCGACTATGCTGTAACAGCAGTTTCCGGCGGACTGATTTCGCTGGCGCAAAAAGGAGCTGTCAAGGTCATAGGCGGCGCGCTATCTGAGGAGCCCGGTATCGATGGGCAGAAAATTATCGCCGCAGATGCTGCTTTCAAGGCTGGGGTGACGTCACCCAAAATGCTTGATGGCAAAATATTCGGCATGTCGACTGCCGGTTCCAGCTTCCATTATATGGGGTCGAAGATTGCATCTGCAGAGGGCGTGTCGATGAAGTTCAAGCCATTGCAGAAGGTGGGCGCGATTATCGGCGCCCTGAAATCCGGCCAGATTGATGCCTGGTCCATTGTGCCCCACATTGCCAAGCCACTGGCCAAGTCGGGCGCTGCCCACATTATCGGCAACGTCTCGGATTACCTGCCCCACTATCAGATAACCACGGTATTCACGTCTGCCAGAAATGCTGCAGAGGAAACCGCGACGACGCGGGATTTTCTGACCGCGTTCTCAAGAGGAGTGGCCGACTATAATGCTACGATGATTGCAAGAACAGGTGGCGAAGACGGTGTTCACGAGATGGTCAGGCTAATCCACACGTATGTCTATGCGAACCGTCCGCTGGAAAAGGCCGCGCCATCAATCATCAACGGCACCATGCGCCTGAACGAAGGGGCCGCTCTGAACATGGCTTCCATTGAAGATCAACTGAAATGGTTCCAGGCAGAAGCTCTGGTGGACCCTGACATAACGTTGGATACACTTGTTGATACCAGTTATGTAAAGACGATCCGCGCCTAAAACTTTTTGTCAGAACAGCATGGTCTGGATATTTGAAACCCCGGACCACCGACGGAGCACCGTTAATGGATATTCGTCTATCAGGGATCAGTCATTCCTATGACGGCCTCGAAGTCTTGCGCGACATCACACTGGATATTCCATCCGGCAAGATCGTTTGCGTCGTGGGCCCAACAGGCTGCGGGAAGTCCGCCCTCCTCCGCCTGATTGGTGGTCTTGAGCGCCCTGCACAAGGCAGTATTGTGCAATTGGGCTCGCCACCTGACGATTGCCTGAACCCGCTGACATTTATTTTTCAGGACTTTGCGCTGCTGCCATGGCGCAGTGTTGCAGGAAACATTTCCCTGGTGCTGGAAGATCATGGGATCAAGAAGGCCGAGATTAAGAAAATCCTCAATGATGTCTTGACGCGTACCAAACTCGCAGACTTTGCCCGCACCCTGCCGAAACAGCTGTCAGGCGGCATGAAACAGCGCGTGGCAATAGCCCGCGCGCTGGCCGTGAAGCCCGCCGTCATGTTGATGGACGAACCCCTGTCGGCACTCGACAGCCAGACACGTGAGTTGCTGATGGATGATCTGGTCAATCTTTGGACGCAGCAGCCGTTTACCGCGGTCTACGTTACCCACAATCTGGATGAGGCCGTGCGCATGGGCCACTCGATAATCGTTTTGTCGCGTAGCCCTGGCCAGATCCGTGAAATCATTCATCTGGAAAAACCCCTCGCCGAACGCAGCCATGGCGATGCGGAGCTACAGTTCCGGCAAAAGTACCTTTGGAATTTGATGCGGGAAGAAGCTCTATCTGCCGATGCGGAGCTGGTCCATGCCTGACATTGAGAAAACAGAGGTTGCCCGCCAGGTAGCCTTTCGCGGTGGCGGATTTGCGCCCAGACCTCATCGCTGGGTCGGGCTGGCGGTTTTCGTCGTGCTGATCGGCTTGGCTGAAGTGGGGACGCAGAACGGTTTCATTTCACCGCTTACATTGCCGAAGCCATCAGATGTTTTTCTGGAGTTCCGCGAACTTTACCAATCGGGCCTGTTGCGAAAACATCTCGAACCGTCATTGACCCGACTTGCGGTAGGGTCTGCGCTGGGCGCATCGATAGGCATTGGCATGGGAATACTGATTGGCCTGTTTTCCTATATCCGTGCCGGCCTGGTACCACTGATTGCCGCCATTTTCCCTATTCCCAAAATTGCCCTGTTGCCGCTTTTCGTCATCTGGTTTGGTGTTGACGAAGCTTCCAAGTATGCGCTGATAGCGTTTGGTACTTTTACACCGACGGTCGTGGCGACCTATGGCGCGGTGGACAACGTTGATCGTAACCTGATCCGTATGGCGCAAAGCTTTGGCCTGAGCTGGAACTCCATTGTACGCAAGATCATTCTGCCCGGCGCGATGCCTGGCATTCTGTCAGGTTTGCGCATCTCGCTTGCCATTGCCATCATATTGTTGGTTGCTGCTGAAATGCTCGGCGCCGAGTACGGCATCGGAGCCTACATTCTGGAAGCAGGGTCGCTTTATGACCTGGAGCGCCTGTTTGCGGGTGTCGTCATACTGTCCCTGCTGGGTGTACTGACGAGCGGCGTAATTGGCGGCATCGAAAAATATGTTCTGCGCTGGAGAACATGAACGGCAATGTCATCACGCCGGAGGAATGCATAGGGTCAGGACCGGGACAGGCGGCTGGATGTTTGGTCCCGGCGTTTCGCCTAACGGGTAATTTGATGGGTGCGCCTGATCAACGTCCACCGGTCACATCAAGCAGGACGCCGTTGACATAGGATGCCGCGGGTGACAGCAGCCAGACGACGGCCTCCGCCACCTCTTCGGCCGAACCACCGCGCCCCATCGGCACTTGACCCTGCAACCGTTCTACACGATCGGGTTGACCGGAAGACGCATGGATGTCGGTGTGGATCAAACCGGGGCGCACCGCGTTCACCCGGATACCTTCGCTTGCGACTTCCTTGGAAAGCCCAAGGGTCATGGCGTCAATTGCGCCCTTCGATGCGGCATAATCGATGAATTCCCCGGGTGACCCGATGCGTGCGGCCGCAGACGACAGGTTGACGATTACGCCACCCTTGCCGCCAAGAGCGGTGCTCATTCGGCGCACCGCTTCGCGCGCACACAAAAAACTGCCGGTGACATTGACCCGCAGGGTTTCGTTAATGCGCTCCGCATCAAAATCTTTCAGTAACGCCTTTTCGAACAGAACCCCGGCATTGTTGACCAGCCCTGCCAGCGGCGGCATCGAGTGATCGATTTGTTCAAACATCGCTGTGACTTCAGATTCAGATCCAACGTCAGCCTTGATGGCAATGCACGACCGACCCATCCTGACCATCTCACCAGCCAACGCTTCAGCTGCACTGGCAGATCGGGCATAATTGACGACGAGATCATAGCCATCGCGGGCGAGCAGCCTCACACACGCGGCACCGATACCTCGGCTGCCACCTGTCACCAGGATGGTTCCCTTGGATGTCATGGGTGATGTGTCCTTTTCATACAAACAATTCGTGTCAGGGTTATCAGGAAAACTCCTCAAACACGACAAAAATTGGCCGCAATCAACGCTTTAAAGGTGCAGCATAATAGAAATCAGGGACGTCACATGAATAAATTTCTGTTCGTAGCAGGCGCGTTGGGCGCCTGTGCTTTAGTGCTGGTCGCAACGGCACCTGCCAATGCCAGCGAAACCGGCCAGGCTTCGTGGTACAAATCGGGCTTCAAAACAGCCAATGGCGAATACTTCAAACCCAACGGATTGACCGCTGCACACCGCACGCTTCCGTTCGGCACCAAGGTGCGCGTTAAAAATCTGCGCAACGGCAAGTCTGTTGTGGTGCGTATCAATGACAGAGGGCCATTTATCAGAAGTCGCATCATTGATGTGTCGAAGGGTGCTGCGAGAAAAATCGGATTAATCCGGGCCGGGGTAACAAGAGTGTCGATCAAGGTGATTAATTAACACCGGGCTTCATTAAACACTGGCGAACTGGTTCTGCCCACCATAAGTTGCCGGGCATGATAAAACAAATTGCAACTCTTGAAGATGTCCCGGCATTTGCGCCTGACCCAGGCTTGCCATTCTCCCTGCTGGCGGAATGTCCTGCCTACGCGATAACACCGCTTGTCACAAAAACCAGCCCCACCGGGCGGGCCATGCTGGTGAAGGACGAAACCGCCCGTATGAACCTGGGTGCCTTCAAGGCACTGGGCGGGGTGTATGCAGTTGCCCGGCTGATCGATGAGGCCTGGCGAGCTGCTGGAAACCAGCCGATTGCGCCACAAGACTACATGTCGGATGCGGTCAAGGCGTTTGCTGCCAACCTGACATTCATCTGTGCCAGCGCCGGCAATCACGGCATGGCGGTGGCAGCCGGTGCCCGCATTTTTGGCGCAAAGGCGCGCATTTTGCTGGCAAGTGACGTCCCTGAAGGTTTCGAGACCCGGCTGAAGGAAACCCAGGGTGCGCAGGTTGTACGCGCCGGCGTGACCTATGCCGAAAGCGTGGATGCTGCCAAGGCGGACGCAGCAGAAACCGGCGCAATCCTGCTGGCGGATGGTTCGTGGCCGGGATACAGCCACCCGCCCCTGCTTGTGATGGAAGGCTACACCGTTATAGCCGAAGAGCTGCGCCTTGCATTTGAGGAGAACAAGGACTGGCCTACGCACGTCTTCCTGCAGGCCGGTGTCGGCGGAATTGCAGGTGCCGTCACCCATATGATCCGGGAAAACTGGTCCGTCCAACCGGAGATCATCATCGTTGAGCCAAGCGAAGCTGCGTGTCTGACGGAAAGCCATGCGGCGGGGTACCCGGTCCAGGTCCAGGGTGCCGCTTCCAATATGGGAAGGCTTGACTGCAAGGAACCGTCGCTCATCGCGTTTGGCATATTTGAACGCACCGGTGTGCACTTCATGACTGTTTCTGACGCTGAGGCCCAGGATGCAGCAAACAGGCTTGCCAGCCAGGGTATGGCGACAACACCGTCGGGGGCCGCCGGGCTGGCCGGTCTTAAAGCCTTTGGCGAGGCAGAACGCCCGCTGATCATTGTAACGGAAGGAGCCGTTTGAATGGATGCTCAAGCACTCAAAGGTAAGAAGGTCCTGATAACCGGTGCTGCGCGCGGGCTGGGTGCCGCCTTTGCAACCGTGCTGGCAGATGCAGGTGCGCATATCATCATGACCGGGCGGCTTACTGAAATGCTCGAAGGTACGGCTGAGGCCATCCGGTTGCGGTGCGGAACCAAACCCGATACCCATCTGCTGGACCTGGCAGATGGCGGCGTGGTCAACGAATTCGGCGAGATGATCGGCGGAGCGCATCCGAAACTCGACATATTGATCAATAACGGCGCGCAATGGTTGTCCGGCTCAATGGACGAATACGATGCCTACTCCGCTGTCAGCACCATAAATTCTGCAGCAACCGGCAGTTTTTTGTTAACCCGGCAACTGCTGCCGTGCTTGCTGGCGACCGGTGCCGGCGACATCCTCAACATCGTATCCACAGCCGGCATCGCCAACAGCGCCCTGCAGACTGCGGCTGTGCCGTTTTACATGGCCAAACATGCGCAGACGGCCATGGCGAACGGTTTGCGCCAGGAACTGAAAGGCAAACCGGTGCGTGTGCATGCGCTGTATCCACCGGATCTGGAAACCATCTCGCCGCTGAATGAAGATGAATGGAACGCTGATCGGCCTGACACAGCCATGGCCACATCACGAGATACGGTTGAAGCCGGTATATTCGCGCTGACCCGACCGCGCAATGTCACGATGGCCAGCATTGTACTGGACTCCGATAATGGTGGGATGTTTGCATAAGACAGGCCAGCCACCTGAACACACAGAAAAGGCTTGCCGAGGACTTTGGCAGGTATCGTAACCCGTTTGCCTCCGGGCAATTCAGGCAACGGACCTAATCTGGCGGGATGATTTTCAACAATGGACAACGACATGACGAACCTGAAAACAATCGAGGCCTATGGCGCAGGGTGGAATGCGCGCGATGCTGATGCCGTTCTGGCGACATTTGGCAACAATGGCACCTATCAGGATCCAACCACCAATGGGCCAATCAGTGGTCAGCAACTCAAAGGCTATCTGGAAGGACTGTGGTCCGCTTTTCCGGATCTGTCCTTCGAGCTTCTCGACATTGCGGAAACCGGTCCCGATAGTGCGTCGTTCGAATGGGTAATGACGGGCACCAACACAGGCAGCATGAACGGCCTGCCGCCAACCGGCAAAACAGTCTCACTGGAGGGAGCGGACTTCGTGCAGTTTGCCCGCGGCAAGATTGCAAGAATAAAAGGCTACTTCGATTCCGGCACCGTTCCGCGCCAGATCGGGCTGAATGTGATCGTGCAGCCATTCGAAATAGGACCATTCCGGTTTGGCACCTCAGTCGCCGTGCAGACCGGAAAGAAACAGGCGCCTGGCGCATTTTCCGTTACCCAACTTGAGCCCCTGGACGATGTGGCAGCGGACAAAATACGCGAAAGTTCGCGCGCGACGTTGGCCAGCATGCTGGAAATGGATGGTTTCATAGGGGCCGTCACGGCCAACATCGGCGAGCGGATGATGACCATCAGCGCCTGGGACAATCCGGATGCGCCGCGCCAGTTGATGCGTGCCGGTCCGCATGCGGCTGCCAGCAAAGCCATGATGGACGGGAGCCTGGCAAAATCCGGCTACACCAGCGTGCATGAACCGGTGCGGGTCAATCCGTACCTGCTGCGCTGCGAGGCTTGCGGAAAAATGCACCGAGGACCGGAACCACAATCTTCATGCGGATGCGGCGCAACTCTGCCGGAACAACCCGCCTATTGGTGACAACCAGAGCATTTCTCACAAAAGTGGGTACCGGTTTTGTGAAAAAGAAATGCGACAACAACGGGATAGAGCGCGGTTTTGATTCAATCAAAACCTGAATTGCTCTGACTGGAACGATCAGCTTTATCCATTTTGCCGCGGCTTGATAAGTGCCAGGCCGCACAGGATCAGCACCAGCGCCAGAATGATCGACAGGGAGAGTTTCTCGTCCAGCAACACCACGCCCCACACGATAGCGGCTGGTAAGACAATATAGGAAACCTGGCTGGCAAAGACCGCACCGCCGTGGCTCAGCATGTACAAAAGGCCCGCATAGGCGCCCAGATGCACTATGGCCATCAGCAGAATGGAAACTTCCGCAATGCTTGCATCGAAAGGCAGCAGCAACGGGGCGCCCGTCAACCATACCGCGACAAACAGCATTATCGTGCCCGCAACGGTCATCCCCCAAAGTGCGGTGCCGGCATCAAGTCCAGCCGGACGCCGAACGCTGATATAGACATCTTCCACAGCATAGCTGGCTGCTACCGCCAGCGAGACCAGCGTCCACAATACCTGACCAGGCAAGGGCACTGCCACGCCCGGCAGGAACATGACCAGCATGGCCAGCAGTCCAAACAATATCCCTATGAAGCGGCGTAGGTTGGCGCGTTCCAATGACAGGGAAATCGACAGCGCCAGGGTAATCATGGGAATCAGCGCAAAAACAATGGCTCGTATGCCGGCAGGCAGATGAATGGCCGCATAAAACGACAGAGCGTGCGGGAAGGCCGTTCCCAGAAATCCGGTGACCAGATAAAATTGCAGGTGCTTGCTGTCCAATGGCGGACGTTTACCGGCCACCAGCAATACACTGGTCAGGATCAAGCCACCCGCCATGGCAGACCACAGTGCAACAGTAAGCGGATCAAGACCGGTGGCCGTGGCAAAGGTCGCAAGTGAAATGGTCAAGCCCCAGCCAATCCCGCTACACATCAAAATCAGGACAAGCCATGCGGACTTCGATGAACTGACGGCTTCGGTAGACATGGAGATGAGTGCTTTCCAGACGAGGCATTGCGGCAAAGCGATGTTTACGCCTGATAGCCGGGCAGCACCATAGTTTGGGCAGAAAAATCGCTACCAAATGATCGTGCAGCAACGATGCTGACCACCGCAATCATCCAATTGGCATGAGCTGTTTGCAGGCAATTGCTGCGCCGCGCGTCATCCATGAACGCTTCGCTCAGGTCGTCCCGGTAGCGGGAATCGCAATTGTCCCAAACCTCCAGGATACCACCGAGGTAGGTCGGCTGGTCTGATTGCTGGTGCGGACGGCGGGACTTGAACCCGCACAGCCTTTCGGCCGAGGGATTTTAAGTCCCTTGCGTCTACCATTTCGCCACGTCCGCCTCTTAATATCAATGATTTAGGGCCAATCTATACTGGTGGGATTTGCCCCATGAGGCAGCGATTACCCCGCGATTTACCCCAATTTCCATTGGACAACGTGCCAAAGTCAAAGGTGGATTTCCAACTATGTTGTTGTGACACTCTGACCGTGGTAAACGGCTACCATTCTGCGGACGTGGTGGAATTGGTATACACACCAGACTTAAAATCTGGAGGCCCTAGGCCATGCGGGTTCAAGTCCCGCCGTCCGCACCAAGAAGAAATATTAGTAGGGCATCGCGTTATGGATTTTTCGAAACCGGCAGTCACTTTGTCCAGATGTCCTCACTGTTCAGTAGCGAATGGGCAGTTTTTGAAGAAATGGGTATCAGATGGGGTTCTGCCTAGAGCTGACTTGGGTCCAAGAAGTTTTTGGGCCGCATTTGCATGCAGCGCTTGTGAACATTTGGTGGCAATAAAAGGTCCAGATGACCCTACTTCCCACAACAGATTTGACGTAGAAGCAATATATCCCAAAATTCGGGAGGCCGATGCCGCAATCGATGCAGTTCCTCGCAAATTCCTCCAACAGGCTTACGACACGCTTCATGCACCTGACGCTGCTGCCGTGATGGCAGGGAGCGCTGTTGATGCGATGTTGTAATTCTACAAATACGAAACGGGTTCAGTTTACGAACGCATCAATCAGGCAGTTGAAGATCAAGTCCTCACTGAAGCTATGGGAAAATGGGCACACTCCGTTAGGTCGGGTTCAAACCGCCCCAGACATGCTGACGCTGAGAACCCACACGTTTCCGCCGAGGAAGCTAAACAGTCAGTTGAGTTTGCTGATGCTCTTGCGCAGTTCCTATTTGTGCTCACCGCAAAAATCCAAGCAGGGATTGAGAGTGCTAAGAAGGCAGAAGACGCCGCTTCGGAAGACTAATCAGCTCCGCGCATATTGAACACCTTAAAAACGCTGACCTGCGATCCGTTGCGCGTTTGAACTGTGTCCGTAGCCTTCCGTACTGCTTCATGTGTGTGAATGGTCCTGCATTGTCAGGCATGCTGCACCATTGTCTGGAGCGCGGTTTTTATTCAATCAAAACCTGAATCGCTTGTCTTATGATTTTACGAGCGTTCGGTGCAAAATAGAACCGCTGCTGGCGAGACTCCCCTCGCCTGGCAGCGGCAGGGGACGGATCGAAGAATTGCAGGCCGTTTTACGGGCCGGGCTAGAGTACGATCACCCCTG
>CAJICM010000301.1_pt1 | contig 14416 bp, 13 predicted proteins | sample 9199691 | NCBI WGS metagenome assembly CAJICM01 (sample SAMEA7708338, study PRJEB35096) | sediment metagenome | biome: marine neritic benthic zone biome [ENVO:01000025]; feature: sediment [ENVO:00002007]; material: shallow marine sediment [ENVO:03000034] sea grass bed [ENVO_01000059] ...
AACTCCAATCCGAAGCGCGACAGCGCTGAGGCAAGCGCGACCGCGCGCCGCACGAAGTGCGCCCCAGCGGAGCGCAGCCGCAAGGCTGCTGGCGTGAGCGATATAAACCAAAACTGCCCAACACACCTTGTCATCCTCGGGCTCGTCCCGAGGATCCAGCCATCCCAACTTGAACCAGACGTGCGTGGATCCCCGGCACAAGGCCGGGGATGACATTAAAATGAACTGGAAACCCCTCCGAAGCACGAAGTGCGCCCCAGCGGAGCGCAGCCGCCAGGCGGCCGGCAAATTTGCCAATTCACCCCTTGCTGCGCTGCAAGTGCTCATCCAGCCTTGGCATTATCTCGACAAAGTTGCACGGCATGTGCCGGTAGTCGAGCTGCTTGACGAGTATCTCGTTCCATCCGTCCTTGCACGCGCCGGGTGATCCCGGTAGGCAGAAAACATATTTTCCCGATGCGACGCCCGCCATTGTTCGCGATTGTACTGTTGACGTCCCGATCTTGCCGAATGACATCATGTGGAACACGGTCGCGAAACCATCGGCCTCCTTGTCCAGCAGCGGGCGGACAGCTTCGATGGTCACGTCTCTGCCGGTCAATCCGGTTCCGCCGGTGGTAATAATGACGTCGGTATCATTGCGCTTGAACCATTTCTTCAGTGTCACGCGAATGGAACGAACATCGTCCTTGCAGATCGCACGGGCAGAAAGACCGTGCCCGGCGTCTCCAATCAGCTGGCATAGGGTGTTGCCCGATTTGTCGTTCTCCAGGGTACGTGTATCGGAGATTGTGAGAACCGCGATCCGCACGGGAATAAAGGGTCTGGTCTGGTCAACTTTCGGCATCGCAACTATCCAATGTTCAACATTCACTTAAACCCGACATGGCATCGTGCAACGGGTCTTACGCTTCGGCTTGACTTATACAAAGACTTTAATGCTCGGCGAGCAGTTTCGCTTTAACGGCAACCAGATCCCGCCATGCAAACCGCTTGGCTTCCGGAGATCGCAACAGATAGGATGGATGCAGCGTCGGCATGACGTCGAGTACACCGATGCCGGTGGTGATGGTTTTCCAGCTACCCCTCATGCGGGTAATGCCTGTCGATGTATCTAGCAAAGCCTGGGCGGGAGTGGCGCCGGCTGCAATCACAATTCGCGGCTTCGCCAGCTCGATGGCGCGATTGACAAAAGGCAGACACATGATCACTTCGGATGTGGAAGGTTTGCGATTGCCCGGCGGTCTCCAGAAAACAATGTTGCTGATAAAGGCTGATCTGGCGGGATCATCACTTTTCCTGTCGAGGTCGATGCAGGCCAGCATTTTGTCGAGCAATTGTCCTGACTTGCCAACGAATGGCCGTCCTTGTTCATCTTCCTCGCGTCCTGGTGCTTCGCCGATGATCATCACGTGTGCTCCTGGCAGTCCATCGGCAAAACAAAGCTGGGTTGCAGTGCGTTTCAGCGGGCATGCGTCAAATTGATCCAGAGTACGGGCAAGTTCATCGAGGCTTGAGCAAGCCTGTGCCAGCCGCTCCACTTCATCCATAGCCATCGAAGGCGCAGCCGCCGGTTGGCGGGGAACAGGGCGCGGTATCCGGTTGGGTGAGACTACGGGTTTGTTCAGCGGCGCTCTGGATCCTGCAATTGTGGCCGTATTCTCCGACGCTGATACCTTGCGGGCGGACAGTTCTTCGGATTGTTGAAATCCGTCCGCAGGAATCGAGCTGACGGCTTCATCGACACCCATGTCGCCATACCATTGCAGAGCCTCGGCTGCCATTAGACGCGCAGAGGCTGTCTGATTGGTTTTTCTGTCTTCAATCACTGCGTAAATGACCTTTCAGGAACAGATTGCGTCTTTGACCAAGTTCACTATAACACCGGAAATAGGCAATTGGCCTACGAATTCGGGAGTTATCGGGCACATGAACGAGGCAGTAGGTATGGAACGGGAATCGATGGAGTTTGATGTCGTTATTGTCGGCGCTGGACCTGCAGGCCTGTCGGCTGCGATTCGACTTAAGCAATTGGCTGAAAAGGCGGCAACCGAGATTTCGGTCTGCGTGCTGGAGAAGGGATCCGAAGTTGGTGCGCATATTCTGTCCGGCGCCGTGGTTGATCCGGTCGCACTCAATGACCTGATACCTGACTGGAAGGAAAAGGGCGCGCCTCTCAAGACCGAGGTCAAAGATGACCGTTTCTATGTGCTTGGCCACTCAGGTGCCTTGCGTCTACCGAATTTCATGATGCCGCCCTTGATGAATAATCATGGCAATTACGCGGTGTCACTGGGAAATGTATGTCGTTGGCTCGCCGAACAAGCCGAAGCCTTGGGTGTGGAAATTTACCCGGGATTTGCTTGTTCGGAACTGGTCTATCGCGAAGACGGTTCGGTGAAGGGTGTTGTTGCGGGCGTCTTCGGCGTCGGCAAGGATGGCAAACCTGGTCCAGACTACGAACCGGGTATGGAACTGCACGGCAAGTACGTGATGATCGGCGAAGGCGTGCGCGGATCCCTCGCCAAGGTGCTGATCGAAAAATTCAACCTCTCGGAAGGTAAGAGCCCGCAGAAATTCGGCATCGGCATGAAGGAGCTGTGGGAGATCAAGCCTGAAAACCACAAGCCCGGTCAGGCCACGCATACGATGGGTTGGCCGCTTGATACCAAGACCGGTGGCGGTTCTTTCATGTACCACCTGGAAGACAATCTGGTTTCAATTGGCTTTGTCGTTCACCTGAACTACAAGAACCCGCATCTTTTCCCCTACATGGAGTTTCAGCGTTTCAAGCATCATCCCCTGATTGCAGATGTACTGCAGGGCGGCCGACGTGTGGCTTACGGCGCTCGGGCCATTACCGAAGGCGGTTATCAGTCTGTGCCCAAGCTGTCCTTCCCCGGTGGTGTTTTGATCGGTTGTTCTGCCGGTATGGTCAATTTGCCACGGATCAAGGGGTCACATAATGCCATGATGTCCGGCATGTTGGCAGCCGACGCTGCCTTTGCCGCCATTGGCGCAGGGCGTGAGGGCGACGAGCTGATTGAATACCAGACAGCCTGGGACAGTTCACCGATCGCTGATGACCTGAAGAAGGTTCGCAACGTCAAACCGTTATGGTCGAAACTCGGCCTGATTGGCGGGCTCGCGCTCGGCGGGTTGGACATGTGGACAAACCAGCTGTTTGGTTTTTCGTTGTTGGGCACCATCAAGCACGACAAGAATGACGCTGCCTCGACCGGCAAGGCCGCTGAACATCCGGAAATTGAGTATCCAAAACCGGATGGCATCTTGTCATTTGACAGGCTGACCAATGTGGCATACTCGGCCACCAATCACGATGAGAACCAGCCTGCGCACCTGCATTTGAAGGATCCCACGGTTCCAGTCGACCGGAATTTGCCGGAATTTGCCGAACCCGCACAGCGATATTGTCCGGCCGGGGTTTACGAAATAATCAAGGATGACAGCGGTAAGGACAAGTTCCAGATCAATTTCCAGAACTGCGTCCACTGCAAGACCTGTGACATCAAGGATCCCGCCCAGAACATAAACTGGACAGTGCCACAAGGTGGAGAAGGTCCGAATTACCCCAATATGTGAGGTCAACCGCCGGCTGTCTTGGCGCAACCGGTTTGATCTTCGTCAAGTAACCGTATTGAAAAACAAGCGAGTCTTGTTGGGCTGGATTGGATCATATCGGCATGATGTTTGCATCAGGCCATCGCGAAGTCTGCATAACTATTTGAAGCAGAGCCGTGAAATGACGCTACGAAAAGCCGGAAAATTGTTCTAACTAGCCAGAAAGACGCCATTTTATTGCCTGTTTGTTAGTGATGCTGAGGAAAAATCGGGAGCCGAAAGGGAACCCCTTTAATGAAGTTTAGATTTTCAGTCATCGCAATTGTATCCGTTGTATGTCTGTCAGGCACACCTTTCGCATGGGCGGAAAGCATTGAACGTTCGCAAATTGAACGTGTCAAAACAGTGAAACCGCGCGGAGTACAGGTGTTTACCGGCACCAAGCCAACCGGCATAAATGAGATTCCAGCCAGGCAGACCACTAATTCAGTCGATGGACGAATAACCAACATTGCCCAGCCCAGCGTGCCACGCGATGTCGCTAAGCCAAGTCAGACACAGCGACAATCGCAACGCTCCGCTGTTCAGTCGGAACCACAGAAATTGCAGGCGGCCAAAACGCCTGCGAAGCCGGTCAAGCGCAAAAAGGCGGCGACCCGCAAGCGAAAAAAGAAGGTTTCTCGCGTGAGCGAACCCAGATGGTGGCGCAAAACCGGAAACCCGAAAGTGTTTGCTTTCCGGGATTGTATTTCCGCTTATGCCCGCAACCAGGCACTGAAAACACCCAAACTGAATCTTGAATCGGTGGTCTCACGATCCATTAAGCGAGAGTGCGACAAATCGTTCAGGTCCATGTCACGCGCTCTGGCAAACAGATTTGGCGGAAAAAAATCCCGCAAGATTGCCGAGGAGCTGACAAAGTCGACGTTTGTCCCGGCCGTTCGTAAAGCAGTACTTGCGGTACGTGAAGAACAGAAACTGGCTGCGGCTGCAAAAACCCCGCAATCGTCTGCGCCGTCTGTGGGGCAAGCCACCGAACAGACAGTTGCGGCTCTGACACCACCAGTTCAGGCGAAACCGGCGCCTATCAGCATGGAGGCCGAACTGGAGCTTTCCAAGGAAGAAATGTTTTCGTGTTATCGCGATGCTGCTGACCAGATTGCACCACAGTCACAACATTCTGTCGATACGGCCGTAGATAACGTCCTGCTGGAATGTAGCGACAATACCCGTGCTTTCTTCAAGCGTTTGTTCGCAATTTATCCGCACAGCCCATCTGCACAGGCTGAACGAATGCGTGCGGCGATTTCCAACAATTATCGTCCTGCCATTGCAAAACGTGTCACGGCAATTCGTTCAGCGGGCACTTCGGTGCAAAAACAGAAAGTCACTTCAACCGCGCAATAAATGGCTTGTTTGGCCAACAGTCCACTCTTAAGCCAAGTTTTTTCTGATGCATGCCAGTGGCAGTACGTGTTCGGAATCCGATTAGCCCGTCAATGGTATCACCTACATTGTAACCCAGCCTGACCATCTTTGATTGAACTTTTTTCATGGTCGGGCGGGTGAACGTGTCAACTTTGCGCCAGCTGGTCTTGAAGGCGCCGCCGCCCGCAATCCGGTCAGCCAGATTGCCGACATAAAGCACATACAGATCTGATTCATTGTAGTTTTTGATGGCGTAATAGTTGTCCGTGGCAATGAAAGCAGGTCCGAATCTGCCTGCAGGCATAATCAGGTAGCTTTGAACCCCGTTTAGATAGGCGGGCCATTTTCGGCCGGCTACGCGCTTGGCTCCAGCGGCAATCCATTGAGCCGCCGGACGGCCCTCATCCGGTCCCTCAAGTGTGCAATCCAGTCGCGATGATTGTTCAACTTCATATGCCCAGCTTAGGCCTGCCCGCCAGCCGCTTGCCCTCAGGAATGTCGCTGTGGTTGCCAGTGCATCCGGAACCGAATTCCAGATATCCGAATTTCCGTCGCCATCTCCGTCACTGGCATATTTCAGGTAAAGGCCCGGTAACATCTGGGTGTGTCCCATTGCTCCCGCCCAGGAACTTTTTAGCTGCGAGACCGGAACAATTCCTCGCTGGGCTATTTCCATAATTGCCAGAAGCTCCGGCCGAAAGAACTCCGGCCTGCGTCCGAGAAAGGCCTGGGTGGCCAATACGGACATGGCGTTATGCGGTATTTTTGCACTGGAAAAAGCTGTTTCACGCCCCCATACGGCGGCCACCACTTCTTTTGGAACGCCTGTGGTCTTCTCGATCCTTGAGAAAACGGACGCATACTTGCGAATATTGCTTCGACCGAGTCGGGCCAGCTGGTTGAGCGATTTATTGCTGAAATACCTGCCGGGTGAGCCAAACTCTGCCTGGCGTTTGCGTGAGGCTGCCGGTTGCTCGCCGGCAATTTTAGGTGGAGCCAGGTCCGGGATGCGCCATTGCAACGAAATGCGTTTCACCGATGCGTTGAAAACTTTACGCGAAATACCGCGTTGTTGGGCCTCAGGCCACAGACCTTGCAAGAAGTTGTCAAACGCCTTTTGGGCATTTTTCTTGTAGCTTGCCGACACTTCCAGTGCATGGCCTGGAACTGCGCTTGACAAAAACGCAGTCAGACAAACAACGGTTGCATATGAAATTCGTCCACGCCGTTGGATTCGAATCAAATGTTTAATCATGTCGGTAATGATGCGTGTGACCGATTGTGCTTTCAAGGCGAAACCTGTAAAATCTGCGCTTAATGCGGTTGGTTCGAGTTCAATTACAATATGTTCACGTGGCATAGTGGCTGCAATAGCGTATCTGTGTTTGTGTGTTGCTTGCAGTTCTGATCAAAAACCACCACATTGAGCCATGTCGATGATGTGCTGCAATTTTGGTGGTCGCGAGCGGCGGCATTGGTAGCACTAACAACTTTCCGAAGATCGGACCGGGTCATCATGAAATTGAACTTCAACACCCTTGGCGCAGTACTGGTACTGGCCAGTTCGATGGCGACAATACCAGGCCATGCAGCGCAATCGCAGGGAGTTGACCCGTACGCGTCGTTGCGCATAGACCAGGCGTCACCATCCGGCAGTTACCTTGCTGGACGTTTCGCCAGCCGCCAGCGCGATACAGACATAGCCGCCCGCTACATCGCACGTGCTCTGGAAAGCGATCCCAATAATCCGCTGCTGATCGAACGCGCCTTCACACTGGAAGTATCGTCCGGCAATATCGCTGCGGCCGAGAGATTTGCCGAGCGGGTTCTGAAATTCAATGACCAGCATCGATTGTCTTTGCTGGTGCTGGGCCTCAGGGCCATGCGTGAGGGCAAGAATTCGCTTGCTCGTCAGAACTTCGAGAGATCGGCATACACTCCAATTGGTGAGCTATCGGCATCTTTGCTTACCGCTTGGTCGTACGCCTCCGAAAACAACTTGGATGGTGCGCTGAGGGAACTGGACAAGTTGAAGCGCAATCAGGCATTCGAGAATTTCCGGCTGTTCCACGCCGGCTTGATGGCCGACATGGTCAGGAACCAGAACCGCGCCGAAATCTTTTACAAATCGGCCTATGAAAAGGCTGGTACGTCGCTGCGCGTCGTACAGGCTTATGGCAATTATCTCCAGCGCACCAACCGCAAGGAAAAGGCGGCAAAGGTGTATGAATTGTTCCTGAATTCGACCCAAGACAATCCACTCGTGCGCGGCGCTCTTGCGGACATGAAGGCTGGCCGTGAAGTAAAACCGTTTATTGCAACTGCGGCCGGCGGGGCTGCTGAGGCATTGTATTCAATCGCCGGCGCACTGACCGATGAACGGTCAATCGATATTGCTCTGGTCTATGCCCGGCTTGCCCTGTCCAGCCACCCGGATTTTTCCGAAGGCCAGACATTGTTGGGCGAAATTTACACGCAAATGAAATTGCACGAACAGGCGATCCAGGCATATAGCAAGATTGAAGCGGGTTCATTGTTGCGCTCCAGTGCTGACATACAAATTGCCACAAATCTCAACCAGTTGGAGAGATTCGACGAGGCAGTGAAGATCTTGAAGTCGCTGGTGGAGCGTGAACCCCGGAACTACAATGCATTTCTTTCCCTCGGTAACCTTTATCGCCTGAATGAAAAATGGCTCGATGCTGCCGAAGCCTACACCCAGGCGTTGTCCCGGGTCGATGAGCCGGGACCGAAAAACTGGTCGCTATATTATTTCCGCGGCATAGCCTATGAACGTGCCGGACGCTGGGAAATTGCAGAACCGGATTTTCGCAAAGCCCTCAGTTATCGGCCTGAGCAGGCTTCTGTACTGAATTATCTCGGTTATTCCTTGATTGAAAAGCGCATCAACCTGACAGAGGCGTTCGAAATGGTTGAAAAGGCCGTTTCATTGCGCCCGAATGACGGCTACATAGTCGACAGCCTTGGTTGGGGGCACTACCAGCTGGGCCGCTATGAGGAAGCTGCAAAGCTGCTTGAACGCGCCGCCGGATTGCGCCCTGAAGACCCCGTCATAAATGACCACCTGGGTGATGCTCTGTGGCGGGTTGGCCGCAAACTGGAAGCCAGGTTCCAATGGCAATACGCGCTTGATTCAGACCCGACAGAAGAAAACATGATCAAAATCCGCAAGAAACTCAAGGAAGGTTTGCCTGACCTGACACCGGCTGCTGCGCCGACTGCGTCCGGTACTGAGAAACCCAACAAGTCCTGAGCCGATTTTCTGGTCTTGCGATGATTACCGAATTCGCCCCTGCGAAAATAAACCTTGCCTTGCATGTCACGGGCAAGCGCGAAGACGGCTATCACTTGCTTGATAGCGCTGTGATGTTTGCTTCTGATACTGGTGACACTCTGGAAGTGTCGCCGGCTGATCGAACCTCTTTGACGGTTTCCGGGGCATTTTCCGGAGGTCTTGAGACAGACTCCGGAAACTTGGTGCTTAAAGCACTGTCCATTTTGCAGGAGCGATATCCTGGTCGGGTGCAACCATGCGCCATTAGCCTTCGCAAGGAACTGCCGGTGGCATCCGGCATTGGCGGGGGATCGGCAGATGCCGCCGCTGCGCTGCGCGCATTTGTAAATCTAAACAGCCTGACGGTGGATGCGTCTGAACTTGCACGTCTCGGATTGCAGCTGGGAGCCGATGTGCCGGTTTGTATCGCTTCGACTGCTTGCCGCATGCGTGGCATAGGTGAAATCATAGATAACTGGGAACACGCTCCGTCGCTTTACGCTGTTCTGGTCAATCCGCTGGTTGGCGTTTCGACTGCGGGTATTTTCAGCCAACTCGGACTGTCACCCGGGACCATCGAAGGAGCAGGGATTTCCGGGAATTTCAGCGAAGTTGAGACAGCGGATGCCTGTTTAGGCTGGCTTGCCGGCTGCCGTAACGACCTGCAATCTGCGGCGTGCCTGTTGCAACCGGTTGTTTCAGATGTGTTGCAGGCAGTCCGGCAATTGCCCGGGTGCCGGCTTGCACGTATGAGCGGTTCGGGCGCCACTTGTTTCGGACTGTTCGAAAGTGCTGCTGAGGCACGGATGGCGGCAGAGGCTTTGTCTCGACGACGTAATGATTGGTGGGTATCCGCAACTGCTTTGGTCTAGTTCAGGTTGCCATTTGGCCGAACCAGTTAAATGTCATAAACCTGATGTCTTTCAAAGAGATAGATCAACTTCATGGGTTCAGATGAACCCGTAAAGGTGCTCTAGTATACCCGGGCTACGGAGAACCTGATTGCATCCACCAGAGCGGACTTGTGCTCACTTTCCGGGAATATTTCCAGTGCGTCGCGCGCAATGGCACCATAATGGCGAGACCTTTCAACGGTTGCTTCCAGCGCCCCATGCTGCGCCATCAAGTTGATGGCCATTTCCAGGTCGCCGTCGCGCTGATCGCCTTCTTCCATAACCCGTTTCCAGAACTCGCGTTGTTTGGTGTCGCCCCGGCGATACGACAACACCACCGGCAGTGTTATCTTGCCTTCTCGGAAATCATCACCAACACTCTTGCCAAGCTGTGCCTGCTTGCCGGAATAGTCCAGTGCGTCGTCGACCAGTTGGAATGCAACGCCAAGATTGCGGCCGTAGGACTCCAGCGCCTCGCGCTCGGCATCATTGCGCCCGGCGATGATGGCGCCAACTTCTGCCGCAGCTGAGAAAAGTGCTGCAGTCTTGGCATTTATAACCTTGAGATAGGCATCTTCGGTTGTTGAAGTATTGTGCGCGGCGGCCAATTGCATGACCTCACCTTCCGCAATGACAGCGGCAGCGTCCGCCAGCACTTTCAGGGCAGCAAGCGAACCTGTCGTGACCATGATTCGAAATGCCTGTCCCAGCAGATAGTCACCGACAAGCACGCTCGCCTGATTTCCCCATATCAAACGCGCTGTGCGTCGCCCGCGCCGCAGGTCACTTTCATCCACAACATCGTCATGCAGCAATGTGGCAGTGTGCATGAACTCAACGGCCGTTGCCAGGTCGACGTGGCAATTGCCGTCATACTCACACATTTGCGCGGCTGCGATCGTCAGCATGGGACGTAGCCGTTTGCCGCCGGAATCAATCAAATGCTGGGCAAGTTGCGGAATCAACTCCACATGAGACTGTGCATGCGACAGGATCTGCACATTCACCTTCTCCATGTCTTTTGCCACAAGATCAAGCAAAGGAGTCAGGCTCGCATCCTTAGCCTCTGCTGCACTTAACGGAACAACTACACCCACGGGTTCAACTCCACCGCTGTCTTTTCGTCTGCATGTAGGAACATAGGCGCCGTTCAGGGCTCCAGCAAGAGCACTATGGCCGCATGGGACGCGTTGAACTAAACTATGTTAATACCGACGTGATATATGACCAAGGGTTGACTGAAATTCATGCGTGAGTTGTTGCGATCAAATGATGTTGTCCTTGTCTCATATGTTGTTGACCTGCTCGGGCAGGAAGGCCTGTGCCCGGAGGTTTTCGACGGTCATATGAGTGTGCTGGAGGGCTCTATCGGCGCAGTTCCGCGCCGGGTTATGATTGATGAAGACGATGAGGTCCGGGCACGCAGATTGTTGAATGAAGCCGGATTGAGGAAGCATTTGGCGGATGGCTGACTGGAGCGACACAGGTTCTTTTGAACCCGCAAGGTTGCTCGAGCACTTTGGCAGCGATCAGTTTTCTGGTTTTTGATCTTTTGAAGCAAAGACCATGCTGATCAAAGGCGAACATGCGCTGGTTAAGACTGGCGAGAGAGGCTGTAATGGAGGACGAGTTTCAAGGTGGTCGTGAAGATGATCATGTGGGCAAAACGGGTCTGTCGGACGATGCGTTTTTGGGCGGAAAACTGCAAATTTTGCAGCCTGAAAAAGGATATCGGGCGGGCATTGACGCTGTCTTGCTGGCTGCATCAATTCCGGCTTCTGAAGGCGACACCTTGTTTGAAGCAGGTATTGGAACGGGTGTTGCAGCTGCGTGCCTTGCCACCCGCGTGCCCGGAGTCAATATCGCCGGGGTTGAGATAGCGTCGCGGTATGCGCTGATCGCCGAGGAGAATTTCAGGCGCAACGGACTGCACGAGCGCATTCGGGTATTGAAGGGTGACCTGTGCGATTCCATGCGTCACGATCAACTGGACTGGCCTGTTCCGGCCAGTGTTTCACACGCCTATGCCAACCCGCCATTCTTCGAGGACCATACCGTCAAGGCTCCCGCCGATGGTCTCCGGGCCCAGGCCCATATGTTGAAGGCGGGTGAACTTGAAACCTGGGTCAAGGTGATGACGAACGCGGTTAAGCCCAGGGGAACGGTTTCAATCATTCATCCGGCAACCTCGCTGCTCACATTGTTGGCCGCGATGGAACCGAAATTGGGAGCACTGACAGTTATGCCGCTGCGGTCACATCGTACGGATGCCGCTTCGCGAATCATTGTGCGCGGAACAAAGGGCTCCAAGGCTCCGTTGCGGTTATTGCCTGGACTGGTGCTGCATGAAGCCGAATCCAATACATATGTGGAACAGGTGGACGCGATATTGCGGGCAGGTGACGCACTCGATTTTTCCTAGACCCGAGGCTGGCAATTCTTCAAACACTTGAGGTTCGCGTCATGGCGCACCATCTTGGCATCGTCATCGCACGGCACACCCCTGTTTTTTCAAAAAAGGCGACTTTCGCATGTTTTCTCGCACATCAAACAAGAAGAAGAAAAAGAAGGCAGGATTACTGACACGGCTAATACGCGGCAAGCGAAAGTTTGTTGCACATGTCCATCTGAAGGGTGCAATTGGAGTTTCCAACCCGGTAAGTCAATCTATCTCCATGGCCGTTGTGCAGGAAACGCTGGAGCAGGCGTTTGCCATTCCGGGTTCGGCGGCGGTGGCCTTGTCGGTCAATTCGCCAGGTGGTTCGCCGGTTCAGTCGACGCTGATTTTCAACCGCATTCGCCAATTGGCAAAAAAGCATGATGTCCCGGTTTTGGTATTTTGCGAAGACGTGGCTGCGTCAGGTGGTTATCTCCTGGCCGTGTCTGGCGATGAGATTTTTGCCGATCGCAGTTCCGTAGTGGGCTCGATCGGGGTTGTTTCGGCGGGATTCGGTTTCGCCGGTGCAATCAAGAAACTGGGTGTGGAACGCCGCGTGCACACCGCTGGCGCCAACAAGGCTTTGCTTGATCCATTCCTGCCGGAAAAAAAGGAAGATGTTGCACATCTGAAATCTCTGCAACTGGATGTGCATGAAGCATTCAAGGACATTGTGCGCACACGCCGCAAGGCGCAGCTTAAAGGTGAAGAAAAGGACTTGTTCTCCGGACTGTTTTGGGCGGGTGAAAAGGCCCTTGAACGCGGCCTGGTAGATGGTATCGGTACAATGCATGAAGTGCTGCAGAGCAAGTTCGGTGAGGATGTAATTATCAAGACGATTGAAGCCAAAAGCGGGTTTTCGATACGCAAACTCCTGCTGCCGGGCGGGAGCTCGTCTGCTGACAATGCCGCCAGGGCTGCAGGTCAGGGAATCGCGTCAGGCGCACTTGCGCTTGCAGAAGAACGCGCTTTGTGGTCTCGTTACGGATTATGAGCAGTTAAACGGGCGGGGCCTGTTTGAAGGAATGAAGAGAAGATGATCTATAAAATCTTGCTGGCTGGTGTTGGAATCGCGCTGTCTTATACAGTGGCGCGCAAGTTTTCCGATCTTCAGGCCAGGTCTGCCGTCAAGGTGAAGACCAAGGACCAGCATCGGGTAAGAACCGCTCGTCTGCGCCAGGACCCCGAAACCGGCATATATTATCCCGAAGACAGGTGAGTCCAGGTCTCGGGCAGAATGCAGGTTTCATGCGGTTGGCGGCTTGACCAGGTGTGGTCTGCACAATAGGTTCCCGCCAGCGATTCACTGCTTCTGTCGATCCAGAGGCCTTTCAAAGCATCTTCAAAATGACTGCGCCCTCCGGCCTAAATCCCGAAACATCCTTCCAGGACCTGATTCTCACATTGCATAAGTACTGGGCAGCGCAAGGATGCGTTGTACTGCAACCTTATGACATGGAGGTCGGTGCCGGCACCTTTCACCCGGCAACCACCCTGCGCTCGATTGGGCCAAACCCGTGGAAGGCGGCTTATGTTCAGCCCTCGCGCCGGCCCAAGGATGGTCGATACGGTGAAAACCCCAATCGACTGCAGCACTATTACCAGTATCAGGTGATCCTGAAACCATCACCGACAGATCTGCAGGATCTCTATCTGGGGTCGCTTTATGCCATCGGCATCGATCACGATAACCATGATATTCGCTTTGTAGAGGACGATTGGGAAAGCCCGACACTTGGCGCCTGGGGGCTTGGCTGGGAGGTGTGGTGCGACGGAATGGAGGTCTCGCAGTTCACTTACTTCCAGCAGGTCGGCGGTATGGACTGCAATCCCGTGTCAGGCGAACTGACCTATGGCCTCGAGCGCCTGGCCATGTATGTGCAAGGCGTGGACAATGTTTATGACCTGAATTTCAATGGCGGCCTTGGTGAGGATCGCGTGTCCTATGGCGATGTTTTCCTGCAGGCAGAACAGGAGTATTCCAGATACAATTTCGAACATGCCAGCACCGAAACCCTGCTGGAGAAGTTCAGATTTGCGGAAGCTGAATGCAAGGCACTGCTGGCAGCCGGCGACAAGCCGGGCGGACACCTTATGGCGCTGCCAGCCTATGACCAGTGTATCAAGGCGTCTCACGTGTTCAATTTGCTGGATGCGCGCGGTGTAATCTCCGTAACCGAGCGACAGGCCTACATTTTGCGGGTTCGTGATCTGGCCAAGGGTTGCTGTGAAGCATGGGCCAAAACAGCAGGCGGGAGTGCGCAAGATCATGGCTGAATTCCTGCTTGAACTGTTTTCCGAAGAGATCCCGGCCCGCATGCAGGCCCGTGCCGCGTCTGATCTGCAGAAGCTTGTTACCGACGCGTTGGTCGAGCAGGGTCTCAATTACGAGAGTGCGAAAGCCCATGTCACGCCGCGCCGTCTGGCCCTGTGCGTGGACGGATTGGATCTGCGCACTGCTGACCGGAAAGAAGATCGCAGAGGACCGCGCATTGATGCGCCCGAACAGGCGGTTCAGGGTTTCCTGAAGTCGGCCGGTGTCACTCTGGACCAATGCGATGTTGAAGAAGACAAGAAGGGCAAAGGCGCTTTCTATGTGGTTCGCATCGATAAACCGGGCAGGGACACTACCGATGTAATCACCGATGTCGTCCCTGGTGTGGTGCGCAAGTTCCCGTGGCCCAAATCCATGCGCTGGGGGTCCGGCAGCTTGCGCTGGGTCCGGCCATTGCATTCCATATTGTGCGTGTTTGACGGTGAGGTTGTGCCTTTGGATATAGA